>OGPT01003691.1_pt1 | contig 10738 bp, 8 predicted proteins | sample 1552951 | NCBI WGS metagenome assembly OGPT01 (sample SAMEA2580224, study PRJEB22360) | human gut metagenome | biome: human gut; feature: human-associated habitat; material: faeces | place: Denmark | collected 2008/2010
ATTATTTTGCTGTTTATGCTGCTTGTTGGTGTTCCGCTTGTTTGCTGGGGAGAACGGCTTTGGGTTATGTATCCCTGGCTGGAGTCTGTGGCTGCAGTGCTTAGCGCATTGGTTATGGCTGTCATGTTCCAAGATTCCTTTCGCAGAGAAGCAGAAAATCTGCTGCGCCAGCATTGGGCCAGCCTGAATGGATCAGAGAAAAAGGAATAGTCAGTATGAAAGAAGGAGCTGAGACTTTTGGTGGTCTCAGCTCCTTCTGACTATATAGTGTTGCTGGCAATTTTATCGTCATATTTTTCTTGCCGTTTGTCTTTTACCTACAGCTTAACGCTATTTATAGGTTCATGCTACCTTTAGACTCACTATAGTTTTTGTCGTGTTCCTAATGGTGTGACATTAATTTCCCTAAGGAAATCATTGCAGGTATCAATGTCTTGCCCGTAGAAAGCTGTAAATAGAAACTTATATGCTTCTTGCTCCTTGTCTCCAGGTTTAAAGGACATTCCTCCGAGGCGGAGAACCTCTTCCATTTCATTTAGGTCGAGTCCCAATCCTACCCCCATTGCCACCAATGGCCGCAATGTAAAATTATGTACACCGCCTTGGACACGAGAATAGTTCATCTTATCCAAGCCCGTTCTATCTTCGAAGGTGGATTCATACCAGTGTTCTTCGGTCATGCGTTTTTTCATCCATGCGGCAGGAGTCATTGCCGTAGCTTGTGTGCGCTTGAGTTTCTTCTCGAAGTCCTTCGCCTTATTGAATAGTTCAGTGTTTTGTGTATTGGCATCATAGGCAGATTCTGTAGTAAACACACTATCGGAGCGATACATCATCTGAGATGCACCGTGCGTAAAGCTATCTGGAATCAGCTTAATAGAAAAGTCAAGCGTACATTCGGCCAAGTGCGCTTTGGCATAAGAGGTCATTGACTTCACACCGTTTCCGCTGTCAGTCAAATACCACTCATCATTTAAGACGAAGTATCCGTCTGCAAAGCAAAATGCACCGGTATTTAGGGTTTCTCTTAATAGATCGTTTTCACGGTACAGCTTAAACGCATCAAGCAGAGAAATCGATTTTTGATGACTTTTCGCCTGGGTCAATTTGCGATGTGGCAATTGTTCTGTGGGGACATTGGATTCGCCAGAGCAATACATCTCCGCTTCAGCATAACCTAATTCGAACATTCGTATTGCTGCCGACTGCCTGGATACTTCAAAGAAGTCCGCAACATTATCAATAACATATTGAGTTACAATGCTTCGCTCTGCATTCGGGTTATCAGCCAACAGCACTTGATATGTGTGGTCGACTTTTTTCGTGAATGCATTTCGTGGCATGAGAATCTTGGGGGCAATTGTTTTTGCTTGCCACTCCATCTTATCAACATCAGACCACTTTCCGCCAATCAAGCTTCCAGTATTGGAAATATGCCTATTGCAGCGGAAAGCAAATTCTGTGCCGTTCTCATGGTTTCGCTTGTAGTTGAAGTAATTCCGATGACGCCACCAGTGAAAGCACTCATGGGCCAAAGTGTTATTAAATCGACCGATGTTCATAATGTCTGCATCTACGAAAATCGCAGGATGTGACACCTCATATCCAATCGTTTCTTCGGCTGACCAGTCATAAACCTCAATAATGCCTTTTGTAAAAGCAATGGCCCCCTGAACACTTCCGTCAAAAGACAAATACTCCGTATCGATAATATCCAAAGACATGAGCCGTGTGGCAATATCCCGGATAGGTATAGGTCTGGGATTGTCTATGGCATCGGCGCATTCATATTTTGTCAGAAATGCCTCGGCTTCTTTTTCGTAGTCAGCCACATAATGCATAAATGGGTTTGTAGCCTTTGCCATAGACAACCTCCTAACCAATTAGTCTGTTTGCGTACCTTCACGCAGAATTCGGTATATTTCTGTCATGAATACATTAGCAAATTTCGCACGAATTTCTTCGTTGTTAAGCAGAAGCGTATAGAAATCTGCGTTTTGATCATAACCTTCAACCAGAGCATCCTGGACACAGTCATCATAGGTGAATTTGAATTCGTTGAGGGTATTATTTTTTGCACTCTTTTCCAGACGTTCTTTGAGTGCTGCATTTTTCAGAAGAAGATCCCGAATCTGCATAGCGGCTTTTGTAGTGAAGTCCGGCTCATAATCCTTATCGTACAAAGCATTAACCTCATCGATAATCTGAGAGAGGAGTTTTTTCTGTTCTTCCTCAAGGCTCGCAGGCTTCGGTTTTTTGATTTTCACTTCGGGCTTGGCTTCAATTTCCTCACCCTGGTGCTTTTCCATCTGCTTCTGTCTGAAATCGCTGACTGTAATTTTATCAGCAATATCAAAGTTGTTTCCGCCGCCACCGGGGTTCAGTTCCTTAATCAAATAAGAAAAGAAATTATAACGCTTATGGAACTCAAGATTTTCATAGGCGGTAGCTTGAATAAGAAAACAGTAGCCTTTCAGGAAACGACGAATGGTAATCTTAATCTCCATCTGCTGAAGTTCAGGGCGTTTAGTAATTTTCTTCAACGCACTGTCCAGCAAAGACCACATCCGCTGCTTGTCTCGTGCAGTGCGATTATCTTTGTAGAGGTATGTATTGAATTCGTCAATATCATCCGCATCAAGGAAATCATACGCATCAATTTCACGGTCAAGGTCACGAATATCGGACGGAGAAATTGTTTCAAAGAGAATGGTATCTTTGTAATATGGTTCGAAGGCTGCCTTGATATCATCGTAGCTGTTTTTGAAATCCAATACAAAGGTAGCCTTATCATAAGGCGGGCAGATGCGGTTCAAACGAGACAGAGTCTGAACAGCCTTAGTGCCATGTAAGCGACTGTCCACATACATTGCCACCAATCTGGGCTGGTCAAATCCAGTTTGATATTTTTCCGCCACAATTAAAACTTGATAGCAGCTACGGTCGAATTCATAACGCAGATCTTCCTCTTTGAATCCGTTCATTCCGGCTTCGGTATACTCCTTGCCATCCAGCTTCACCTTGCCAGAGAAAGCAACCAGCGCTTTGATACCCGTATATCCTCGGGCTTCAATATACCGTTCAAATTCCTGGCGGTATTTCACTGCGGCCTCACGAGAAGATGTGATGACCATAGCCTTTGCTTTTCCGCCCAGACATCCCGCTACATTTGCTCTGAAATGCTCAATGATTATTTCGACCTTCTGTGCGATGTTGGTATCATGCAGGTCTATAAAGCGTGCCATTTTGCGCTTTGCGGTGATGGACTGGAGTTCCGGGTCATCCTGGATAGCCTTATTAATATGACAGTAGGTTTTCCATGTCACATAGTTGTCCAGCACATTAAGGATATAGCCCTCTTCGATAGCTTGCTTCATGGAATACAGATCGAAGGACTCCTTTTTGCCTTCTGCGTTCAATGTACCGAAAAGCTGAATCGTATCCGGCTTCGGGGTAGCGGTAAAAGCAATCATAGAAACATTGCTCTGCTTGCCACTCTTCTGGATCTCCTCAAGCATCTTATCTTCTTCAGTCTTTTCCTCTTCGTCATCTTCGTTGGCGAGGACATTGGTAACGGACTGCATATAGACACCTTCGGTGGAAGAATGAGCCTCATCAATCAGCACAGCAAACTTCTTACCCTTAAGGTTTCCGAGAAGATTGTTGTTAAGAATATAGTAGAACTTGTGGATCGTGGTAACAACGATTTTGGTATTGCCACCGAGAGCAATAGCCAAGTCCTCGGAATCACATCTGTCATCCATAACCTTGACCTGTCCACTTTTATGCTCAATACCAAGGATGGCCTCTTGAAGCTGACGGTCGACAATGATACGGTCGGTGATGATCAGCACCGTATCAAAAATGTTTTCATTGGCGGCATCGTGAACCGTTGCGAGAATGTGGGCAAGCCAGGAAATAGTCTCGGTCTTACCACTTCCTGCAGAATGCTCAATAAGATAGTTGCAGGAGGTGTGGTTCTCAATAACATCATTCATAACACGCTCCACAGCACGAAGCTGATGGAAACGAGGGAAAATGAGAGACTTGGACTTTTTGATTTTGCCGGTGTCAGCATCTTTGCGTTCCTTCTTTTTGATATAGATGAAACGCTCGATGAGGAACAGGATTTTATCCTTCGTCCAGATATTCTCCCACATATAGGAGACATTCACGCCGAACTCATTGTGGGGATTGCCCTTGCCGAAGTTCTCACCAATATTGAACGGGTTAAAGAAGGTATCCACGCCTTTCAACTCCGTGGTGAAATACACTTCGTTTAAGTCCATTGCAAAGGCGGCGAACACGCCAACCCTGCTCTTAAAAAGGCGGGTGGACGGATCACGCTCGTTCTTATACTGCTTGATGGCATCCTCGTAGCTTTGACCGGAGGTATTGCATTTCAGTTCCACCGTGAAGATAGCCAAGCCGTTCAGGAAAATCACGAGGTCAATGCGCTCATCAGCCTTGTGATATACCTCCTCCATTACAGAGAAGATGTTTTTCTGATAGTTCGCAACGGCCTGGGTGTTGATGGTGCTGTCCGGCTTACGATACATCAGCCGAAGGGTGACACCATTATCGAACTCGACGCCGTGCTTGATAACATCGATCAGACCACTGCTCTCTTTATTGATTTCGGAGTTGATGTAGTTAATGACCGTATCGTTGGTGCGGTCTTTATACATACGGCGCAGACGCTCCATTTCATCGTGCTGCGTGTCCTCCAGAAATTCAAGCAGAACTTCGGTATCCATTGCCAACCCAGGCTTATAGACTGTGCTGGGACGGATACGAAATTTGTTATCCTCTTCCAAACGCTCCAGAATCAGCTTCTGGAAATCTTCTTTTTCTCTAAGCTGGTCTGCTCTGATAGGCATATTACCGAACCTCCTTTACTCGTTTTTTACCAGTAACATATTCATAGATTAAAGCCTCTTTATGTTTTCGCATTGCTTCCAACTGGGCAGATTTGATAGATACAGTCGCATCAATATCTGCACATACTTTATCAAGATATTCAATCAAGACAGTCTGTTCTTCAATTGGAGGCAAGGTAACCGGAAGGGTTGCGTACTTATCTGCCCCTATGTTTTGTATCGTTGCTTGGGTAAATACGGTGTTCTTCCAGTTTTCATATCCAACACCTAAGGTTGTGTAAAAAAGGAAACGAGGATTGAGTTTTTTTCTGTCTGTATTCGCCTTGATAAGATAGCCGGCAAACGCTGCGGGACCGCAATCGGATGTATAGTAAAAAGTTTTACCAACCGTTGCACCGCTTCTTGCAAACAACACATCTCCGTCTTTCAGCATATAGGGTTTGGCCAGATCAGCACGAAGTGAAAGTTTTCCTTCTTCCTTCAGGGTGTTATCTTCTGCTATATCCGTGATTCGGATATAGCGAGGATTTGCATCATCAAAATCATCACCCGCTTCATTGGCACCATATTGTAATGGCGAAGCAAGAGCATATTTAAGCTTTTTTGCATCCCAATGTGCTGGAATTTGTCCGATAGTCATGATACCGCTATCCTTCATAGGAACACTTTGGTCAAGCCCTTTTGTCACGATTTCTGTGATTATCGCTTTACGGTATGCCATCAGCTTATCGATTTGTGACTCTAAGTCAACGATAATACTGTTTAATTGCTCACACGAAGTATCCAAAAAATTAGCTATCGCTACCTGCTCCCATTCGGGAGGTAGGATGATTTTACATTCTTTCAATATTTTTTGGGATACTGTGTACACTTTGACTGCGTACACATTTTTTCTAATCTGAGTTCTCCATGCATCAGTTTGAAACAGATATGCTAAATAGCGGTTATCAGTTTTGGGTGACGAGAAAATGATTGTGTGATATCCAGCGTAAATTATGTCATCAGAATCAACATAAACACAATTGCCACAACCATCTAAATCCTCAGACGTATCAGCAAAAATAAAATCGCCCCGATACACTCGACTATTGGCACATCCTCGAATATGCCGTTCCTCAACGAAACGAATCAATTCAGGAATTATTGTTGTTCCGGTGTTCTCTTTAGAGTGAATTTGACCATAACTTATTACAGCTATGCCTTCATCAACTAAGTCCTCTTTGGTGATTGATAATCCTTTTGAATGGCCAAATACATCCTTAATTCGTTTGGACTCATCCCATTCACAAGGAATCAATCCAACTCCTTCAATTCCACTCTGTTTATAACCTCCCATTATTCCGCCCCCTTTTGCAAGGCTGCGATTTTAGTAGAAAGTGAAGATTCCAGTTCCATAAACTGTGCCAACAGATCATTCGCCTTTTCGGGTTCGCGGTATACATAGAAGTATTTCGTGAACGGAAATTCTGCACCAAGCTTTTCTTTGTTAGTAGCACTTTCTGCCTTGTTCTCATCGTATTCGTAGAGATAGATAGCGTCTGGAATATGAGGCAGCACTTCAGAAGCCATATAGTCTATTACATCCTGATTTAATCGGACAATTTCACTGTCTTTGGTTGTCGGGTCAATAACTGGGTGACCTTTCTTATCCTTTTGAACAATGGCAGATTTATCAATAACAGACAGTTCGAGCGCAATACCTCTAAGACGAGCAGGAGTCATGCCTTCGATTCCGGCAAGTGCCTTTTTCAGAAGAGTCTCAAACTTGGAAAAATCAATATATTCCTTGTCAGACTCATGTGCTTTCAGGGCTTCGATTACGGCAACGGTGAAAGCACGGCCCTTAATCTGCTTCTGATATGCCTTTTCATCAGCATCGTCACGAGGGGCGGTCTGCTCCAATTCCTCAAACTTAGCTTCGTTGAAAATGTTGGTATTGGTGGTGAAGTAAGCACTGGTGCGGAGTGCTTCGATGGATGCCGCATTAATCACGCCACGGCGCTGCAAAGGCTGGTACACAGACCATTCCTTGTACAGGAACTCTTCACGGTCGAAAATTTTGCTCTCAATAACACATTCGTGCTTCCGCTTTTCGCACCACTGGCTCTTTTTGCCGGGGGCAAAATCCGCGTACATTTCAGTGATAAGGGTAATCTGCGCCTTGGAAATCTCTCTGCGCTTTTTACCAAGAGAGCGCTTCAGCGGAGTCCACATATCGGTCGCATCGATAAACTGCACTTTGCCCTTGCGCTCTTTACGCTTGCCCTTGGACAGGATGAACGCATAGATTGCGATATCGGTATTGTAGAACAGCTGAGAAGGCAAGCCGATAATTGCCTCCACCAAGTCGTTCTCCAGCAGATATCGTCTGATCTGGCTCTCACCACTTGTGGTGTTGCCGGAAAACAGAGGAGAACCATTGGTGATAATGGCAGCTCTACCGACACCTTTCTGCATTTTGGCAACAGCGTGCTGCATAAACAGCAACTGCATATCGCCGGTTGCAGGCAATCCTGCGGGGAATCTACCGTCCTTGCCTTTCTTGTGTTCTTTGCGTACTGCCTTTTCAACGCCGTCACCGGCATCCTTACCGCCCCAAGCCTCACCAAACGGAGGATTGGCAATGACAAAACGCATAGCGGTATCCTCGAAGCAGTCCTCTTTCATGGTATCGGCAAAGCGAATGTTTTCAGCAGCCTGGTTCTTAATCAGCATATCCGCAAGGCAGATAGCGTGGGACTCAGGACTGTTCTCCTGTCCGAACAGACGCACATTGGCATCCGGGTTCATACGCACAATAAAGTCGTGAGCAGTGGAAAGCATACCGCCCGTTCCGCAGGCCATATCCAATACGGTGATTTCTCTGCCTTCAGAGAAAATATCACTACAACCTTCAGCCAGCAAAATGCTGGTAAGCAGGCGGATTACCTCACGCGGGGTATAGTGATCGCCCGCAGACGCATTTTCAGAAAAGCGGCGGATGATTTCCTCGAACATATAGCCCATCTTGACATTATCGACTTTTTCGGGATCGAGTTCGAGTTCGGAGAACTTTTTGACAACGCCCAGCAGTCGGTTGTTTTTGTCAAGATTTTTGATTTCTTCCTTAAACTTCAGCTCTTCAAAGATTGCCTGAACATTCGGAGAGAAGGACTCAATATAAAAAGTCAAGTTCTCCACAATAGCAGGTGCTTCAGTGAGCAGTTTCTTCAAATCGAACTCACAGGTATTGTAGAACTGATAGCCGGACTTTTTGCACAGTAACTGTGCAGGTGCGGCAGGATTCTTCTTGAATGCATCCACCACAGCCTTTTTGGTAGGTGCAAGGGCACATTCCAAACGGCGAAGGATAATCATTGGAATAATAACATCTTTGTACTTATCCGGCTTATAAGGACCCCGCAGTGTATTTGCAATGGAGAATACCATCGCTATCTCCTTGGACGCATCTATCGTTTTATCATCCATCATTACTTCAGTGATTTTTGTCTTAGACATTATCTATTTCCTCCGGGGTTAAAATTCATTTAGGTCAATGCCGGCTCTCAACAGGCGCTCGTAGCGGTCATTGGATATAATCACTACCAGAGGCTTGCCGTTTTTTAAGACAAAACCCGCCTTGTCATCAGTAGAGATTGTAGTCATGATTTTTGACGCCTGTCCGCGCAAAAAATCAGACATATTATAATGCTCCATCGGAGTAATACTTTTTTTCATCTCAGCCATGATGTCCCTCCTCATGCTTTACGGTACCCATAGCATATCACAAAGTAATTACTTTTACAATGAGTTTTGTACAACCTTTCACCCTTATAATTTCAATTATATTTTTCTGGTAATTTTTCTGTAACTGCACGAGTTACAGAAAATCGAAGCTACTTCGCCTTATATCCCTCATTACTGCATTTTTTACTTTAGAAATGCAGCAATGGGGGATTTTCTATTCCTTTTCTGTAACTGATGGAGATTCGAGTTTTCGCAGCAAGTGCGCTATCATTTAAGCATCGAAAGCAAGCTCTTCGAAGTGACCTATCCCATAGCGCTGTGAGCGATAGGTATTGGAAAATTTGGACAACGGAGGTGAATAATTTGGAAAACCTGGAAGATATCCTTGCGTGTATCTTGCTGATAGTTAAACTCTGCTCTGCAGTGGTACCTCTGGTTACAGCAATTCAGTCCCAGACTCACAAGCATAAGAGCGAGAAGAATAATGAAGCGACGCTTACCTCTTCCGAGAACGCGGAGAACAGCTAACTACAAACCCATAGGGTACGGAGACAACTCCGTGCCCTATGAGCGCTAATGACATGGCGATGATTTTTACTAATACTCCAGCCCATTGGGGCTCATAGTAATTGAGTCGATAAACCTTTTTCAACCACAAAAGAAAACGTTGAACCTCCGGGTAATCAGAGCTACAATGCAAACGCCTTTCAGGCAGAACTAATTTGAACGGAGGATCGACGATGAATTTTGACGTAAAACCATTTGATGAGTACGAATCGATCACACTCAACGACTTGAAAGACCAAACCAACAGCCTACTGAATCTGGTGACGGAAGAGCAACGGCCATTGCGTGTGTCCATGAAGAATGGCAAGGAGTTTCTGATGTTTCCGCAGAATCTGCTCGCCCCGCTCTACGATCACGACTTTCGTTTGATCATACTGGCGGCGATGCGGTATGCAATGGGCAGGAACACATATATGCCCATGGTGGTCACTGATTATATCAAACGCCATATTCATCTTTGGGATGACAAATTTCTTGTGTTGGCTACTGATGATATTCGGCGCCACTTTGAGGACTACGGAGAATATGAGCCGAATCTACATCTCTGGCAGAGCCTTTTGGATGCGCTCGAAGCAGAGAGGAGAGACCGAATCACCCGGCCGGCAAAGACGATCAGGCCTTGCCCATCATGTGGAAAACCGTTGGAAATCATGAGCATGGCCGACAATCAACATTCACCGGGTGGTTTCAATGTGATTGCCCACTGCTGGAGCTGCGATTCCGACTTCGAGTGGTTCTGTGACAAGGACGGCGGCATTTCGGAAATGAAGCGGTATTTCTTTGGATAAGCGATAACAAAACTATGCAGGGAACTTTTTGGATTCTACACCCAACAAGTTCCCTGCAAATTCTCTCTAACGCACTCGCAGTCTTGTTTCATTGTTTATGCGGCGCAATTTTTGAGGTCAGCCCATGATGCCGATTTTGTTCCCGTTTTCGTAAATGTCCGCGCCGTATTCACAGTGATTTGGCCCTTGGTATTCCAGCCAACCGAAGCCCTCTACATGGACCATATCGCCGGGCTGCAGGTCAGTGACCTCCTGCGCCGGGTCGGGTGCGGGAGTAGGTTCCGGAGCATGAGCCGATTCAGACATTGGTCGTGCGTTTGGAGCTGCAGACGTTTCCACTGGTGCAGGCTCCGGCTCATTGGTGACTTCATGGGGAAGCTCTGGCTGTGGAGTCGTAACCTTTTCTTTCTCTGTTGGCAAATCGATTTCTGTTTCTAATTTGGCCTCTGCGACAATCGGTTCTGGGGCGCTTACGGCGGGTGTTTGGGGCGGTGCGGGTGTTTCCTCCACCGTTTCGGCCTGCGGCCACACGGCGGCGCACAGGGCCAGACAGGCGGTAAATACTGCGGCGATGACGATACGCTTTTTCATTTCTGTTCCTCCTTCTCAGATGCGAAACGAGCGCCCAGTCTCCCGGTTTGGCAGGAGGCTAAGCGCTCGTTTTCATAATTGTTCAGTTCCATAGAGAGCTGCCACGCCAGTTCAAATCCAGAGATGAAGCTGTCGATGGAAGTATCTTCGGCAATGCGGTCCTTGGCATCAATGATTTGAAGCACC
>OGPT01003694.1_pt1 | contig 10728 bp, 9 predicted proteins | sample 1552951 | NCBI WGS metagenome assembly OGPT01 (sample SAMEA2580224, study PRJEB22360) | human gut metagenome | biome: human gut; feature: human-associated habitat; material: faeces | place: Denmark | collected 2008/2010
TGGTCATGCCGCATATGTGGCAGAGGGGATAAAAAGGCTTTCAAAGATAACAGGTCAGCAAATGAGAGTGGAGCATGACGGCGAGGTAATAGAAGGAAGCTTTATACTCGGTCTTATTTCAAACACTATCTCAGTGGGCGGAATGAAAAAGCTTATCGCTTCCGGGGTGTGTTTTGACGATGGACTTTTCGAGGTGGTTCTGGTAAAGACACCTAAGAACGCTATCGAGCTTAGCAACACAATAAACGAGGCGGTGCTCAACAAGCTCAACGATAAGCATTTTGTGACTTTCAAGACGTCAAAGGTCACATTCACAAGCGTGAACGAAGTGCCTTGGACGCTGGACGGAGAGTCGGGCGGAAAGCATACATATGTTGAGATAGAAAACTGCAAGCAGGCGATAAGGTTCAAACTCAAACCCAATGACATAACCGCAGAGCAAACGGCTGTTCAGTGCAGTGCAGGGGATATGATAATGACCGAGGACGGCCACCCTGTTGTCATTGAAGATCAGTATGAGATAGAAGATTAAGCTGTTTTGTAGGGGCGGACTTTGGACGCAGGCCTTTTAACAGAATTTTGACAGAACAAAAGCGGACGAGTTCTTTTCGTCCGCTTTTTGCATATGCCTATTTTTTGTTTTTCTGCCGAAACTGTGAGGGTGTCATGTTGTATCTGCGTTTGAACTGCCGCATGAAATGCACGTCATTTTCGTATCCGCATACGGCGGCAATGTTTTTCACTGTCATGTCAGTGCTGAGAAGATAGTATTCAGCGTTTTTCATTCTTGCACAGAGTATATCCTCATAACAGCTCACACCGAAACGTGAGGTGTAAAGATACTGAAAGTGGGAGGGGCTTACGCTGAGAGTTTTCGCCATATCGGCAATGTTCCTGCTCCCAGAGGGAGAGCTGTAGATGTCAGCCCTGAGCCGCTCAAGTGCGTCAGCGTAGTGACTGCGCTTTCTTGGCGGCTGACCGCTCTTGCTGAGAGAATATTCCTCTCCAAGTCTTATGAGCAGCATTCTGAGCATAAGCTCGATATAATCCTCACGCCTGCCGCTTTCAGATAAGCTGAGTCTGCTTATGGTGGATAAAATATCCTCAGTTTTCTCTGCGTCTGATAACATAAAAATCGTATCATATGGGAGTGAATAGTCACGGGTGAGCATATCGTCGCAATCAAAATGAAGCCAGTGGTTAATGTAAAATCCCTTGCAGGCACGGTATATCTGCTCAGTGCCTTTTTTGTATAGTATTGCGCTGTCAGGGGAAACTGAGTATTCCCTGCCGTGCAAACGCACCACCGCAGAGGATTTGAATATAAGCAGAAGATTATCCCCCGAACCGTTTGGACGGCGTATATCAAAAGACCCGTCATGGCTGTAGTTTAGTCCCAAAGCGTGAAGTTCCATAGGTTTTTCCTTTCTAATTTCGTATGATGTATCAGTATAATAATAGGATATATCATTGTTGTTTTTTTGTCAAGTGATAAAATATAATTGAAACTAAAATCATATACTTTTAGGAGGTCACAATGAAAGAGATTTCAATGCTTATCAATACCGCAGACAAACGTTCCCACATCAACCCGGAGATATACGGACACTTCTCCGAACATCTTGGCAGATGTATTTATGAGGGACTGTATGTAAAGGAGGATTCCGGGATTCCCAATGTCAACGGCATGCGGACGGATGTTGTGGAAGCGCTGAAAGAGATGCAGATTCCGGTGTTGCGCTGGCCGGGCGGATGCTTTGCGGACGAGTATCACTGGAAAGACGGTATCGGGCCGAAAGAAAACCGCAAAAAGATGATCAACACGCACTGGGGCGGCGTTGTCGAGGACAACAGCTTCGGTACGCACGAATTTTTTGAGCTGTGCCGCCAGCTGGGCTGCAAAACCTATGTCAACGGCAACGTCGGAAGCGGAACCGTACAGGAAATGTCCGAATGGGTAGAATATATGACCTTTGAAGGCGTTTCTCCAATGGCAGATCTGCGGAAGAAAAACGGACACGAGAAGGCGTGGAAGGTGGATTATTTTGGCGTCGGCAACGAGAACTGGGGCTGCGGCGGAAACATGACACCGGAATATTATGGAAACCTGTACCGCAGATATCAGACCTTTGTGCGTGATTACGATGGAAACAAAAAGATCCGGAAGATTGCCTGCGGCGCCAATTCGGATGATTATGAGTGGACGCAGGAAGTGATGAAAGCATGCTTTCGCAGAATCTCCCCACAGCAGCATGGCATGATGGATGGCCTGTCGCTTCATTACTATACGGTGCCGGAAACCTGGGATCACAAGGGAAGTGCAACGGAGTTTGCGGAAAAAGACTGGTATAAGACCATGAAAAAGACGATGTATATGGAAGAGCTGATCCGTCGCCACAGCGCCATTATGGATCAGTATGACCCGGACAAAAAGGTCGGCATGATCGTGGATGAGTGGGGTACCTGGTATGATGTAGAGCCTGGAACAAATCCGGGATTTCTGTATCAGCAGAATACCATGCGTGATGCACTGGTCGCAGGTATCAACCTGAATCTTTTCAACAAACACAGCGACCGTGTCAAGATGGCAAATATCGCACAGATGGTCAATGTTCTGCAGTCGATGATCCTGACCGAGGGGGAAAAGCTGGTCAAAACTCCGACGTATCATGTTTTCGATCTGTATCAGGTACATCAGGAAAATGATCTTCTGGCAAGCTCTCTGGAAACGGAGCAGGTTGGTCTGGAAGACGAATACATGGTTCCGAATCTGACGGAATCTGTTTCGATAGATGCCAACGGTGTACTTCATATCACGATGACGAATGTGGATCTGGAGAAAGCATATCCGGTAGAAGCGGTAATTCTTGGAAAAAAAGCCGACGAGATCAAAGCCGAGATCGTAACCGGCCATATGCAGGATAAGAACACCTTTGAAGCGCCGGAGACGGTTGGCGTTCAGACCTTTGACGGTGTACAGGCAACCAAAGAGGGAATTTCCTTTACCATTCCGGCATGCAGTGTGCTTCATATCGCCGTAAAATAGGGAAACCATAAAAACCAGAAGATATCTGGGATGAAAAAAGATTCGGTTCCGGAGGAGTTTGATGGACGGAAATACCAGGATCTGTAAAAAATGCCTGCTTCGTGAGATGGACGAGGCAGGCTTTTTTCAGAATATGTATGATTATATTGCGAGAATTCCGGCGGACGATAAAACGCCGGAGGAGGAATACGAGCGGCGGCTTTCCATCTGTAAGGAGTGTGAAAAGCTGCTGTCCGGCATGTGCCGCATGTGCGGCTGCTACGTGGAGATGCGGGCAGCGATTGCACTGCGGGACTGCCCGGGGAAAAAATGGTAGCAAAAGAGAAACCCCGCACAGCGGATCCTGTGAAAACAACGGATCCCTGTGCGGGGGTTTGAGAATCAGCGAAGTCGGTAAGATCAGTTGAGACTTGTTTGCGTCTCCGTTGCGACTTTCGGATCCTTGAAATAGCGGGACAGCTTCGGCACGGAGATGAACAGCGTCAGAAATTCGGCGACCGGAATCGACAGCCACACACCGTTGGTGCCAAGCACGAGCGGCAGAAGCAGCGCGGAGAGAACGATAAAGACGAAGGTTCGCAAAAAAGAAATCAAAGCAGAGGTCTTTCCGTCTGACAGTGCCGTAAAAATGCCGGAGGCGACGATATTCGTACCGCAGAACAGGTAAGCGATGGAGAACAGATATCCGCCGTGGCGTGTCAGTTCAAAGCCGTACGTGCCTTCCTGCATGAAAACGGCGGAAATGACCGGAGAACCAAAGGCAGCCGCAAGTGCAATGATCACAGAGCTTACCACAACGAAACGGATACTGATGCGGTAAAGCCGGATCAGCCGCTGTTTGTTCCGGCTGCCGTAGTTGAAGCTGAACACAGGTGCAACGCCGATACTGTAGCCGAGGTAAAGCGCAACAAAGAGAAACTGTCCGTACAGAATCGCCGTGATGGCGGCAACACCGATTTCGCCCTCAAATTTCAGCATCAGCATGTTGAAAAGGTAAGTGACAACGGCTGCAGAAAGATTGCTGACCATCTCGGAGGAACCGTTGAAGCAGCTTGTGGGGAGCAGGCCTTTGGAAAATTCCGGACGGGTGAAGCGAAGGCCTTTGCGGGCAAAGGTAAAGTATAAAATGCCGGCAACGGCCGGAATGCACTGGCCAAGACCGGTGGCAAGGGCAGCTCCGGCAACACCAAGATGGAACGGAACGACAAACAGATAGTCCAGAAGCATGTTGGTAATGCCGGCGGACACTGTAAGGGAAAGTCCGAGTCCCGGGCGTCCTGCCGTTACAAAGAAGGACTGGAACAGCGCCTGGAGAAGACAGACCGGGGCAAAGGAAAGGATCGTCCGCAGATAGGCGGTACCGTAATCCATCAGCACCGGCGTTGCACCGAGCAGACTGCAGATCTGACGGCAAAACAGGTTGCCGAGCACTGCGCCCAGAATACCGATGATCAGTGTGGTAAGGGTAAGGGCCGAAAAGTTACGGTTGGCTTCCTCCTGTTTTCCCTGTCCGATCTTTGCAGCGACGAAGGCGCTGCCTCCGGTACCGAACATGATGCCGACGGCAAGAAGAATGCTGACGGCAGGATAGACGATATTGGCGGCGGAAAGCGCCATGCTGTCCACGTACTGTGCGATGAAAAAGCCATCCACAATACTGTAGAGAGACATAAAGATCATCATGATGATCGATGGAAACGCAAACTTCAGCAGGGAGCGGAAGTTGAAATCCTTGGCGAGTGACTGGCTCATAATCAAAAACCTCCTTTTTATGTGTGAAAAGCCTTTTTCAGACACGCTTTAGATGGGAAAGATTTCTTGTGAAAATTTGAATCATTTGCTATTATAAAGGATAGGGTAACCCTATAGTCAAGTGCAAAAAAGGTGAAAAACAGGAAAAATTCCGAGAGCACATATTCAGGAAAAGGAGTCAGAAATGGGAAAACAGGAGTATTTAAGCGCGGGGCGATTTGCAGCGCTGGTAGGCACGACAAAGGAAACGCTCTTCCATTATGATGAGATTGGGCTGTTCGTACCAAAAAGAAGAGGGACAAACGGCTACCGGTATTATGCGATGGATCAGATTGAAACGTTTGATGTGATCGGAATGCTGCGGGAGCTGGGCATGCCGCTGGCAGAGATTCGAAATTATCTGGAACAGCGAAGTCCTGAAAAATTTGGAGTACTGCTGGAACAGGAGGAGAAGGTGGTGCGTGAAAAAATCCAGCGGCTCCGCGAGATGCAGCGCTGGATTGGGGAAAAGAAGCGGTTTCTGGCACAGGCATCGGCGGAATGCCGTGAGGCGTTTGAAAAAGATCCCTTCTGTCCTGTGGGGATTCATACCCTGCCGTTGCAGTATCTTGTCACGAATCACAGCGAGTCAGCGGATAATCTGGCAGTCAATCAGAAAATCGGAGAGCTCTATGCTTACTGTGGGCAATACGGAAATCGAAGTTCGTATAATGTTGGGTTTGTTCAGAAACGGGAAACACTGGAAACGGGGAATTTTCTGGATTACCGTGATTTCTATCTGATTTTTGATCGTGTGCCAGCGAAAGTGCGATACACGGTTCGGCCGGAGGGAGAGTATCTTTGTTATTATTATAAAGGACCATGGCAGGGAATTGAAGCGGCGTACCGGAAGCTGTTCCGGTATGCCACGGAACAGAGACTTTTGCTGGACGACCGCTTTTATGAGGAATATATGGTGGACGCGCTGACCAGTAAGGAAATGGAACAGTATATTACGAGAATCGCCGTAAAAATTTTAAGATAGATGTACTCTCGGAGGGAAAAAACAAGATTTTCACAAACTTTTTTCATTCTCCTCTTGACCATGACGCAACGTCACCCATTATAGTGAGAGTACAACAAGTTGAATTGACATAAAACTGAGAAGATAAACACACCAAAAAGGAGAAAAAGCATGAAAGTATTAGTAACAGGCGGAGCCGGATTTATCGGCGGAAACTTCGTACATCATATGGTAAACAAATACCCGGATTATCAGATCGTAAACCTGGACCTGCTGACCTATGCGGGAAACCTGGAGACTCTGAAACCGGTTGAGGACAAACCAAACTACAAATTTGTAAAAGGTGATATCGCAGACGAAGCTTTCATCATGGATCTGTTTGAAAAAGAGAAATTTGACGTTGTTGTCAACTTCGCAGCAGAGAGCCATGTAGACCGTTCCATTGAGGATCCTGGCATCTTTGTTCAGACCAACGTAATGGGAACCCGTGTACTGCTGGACGCTTCCAGAAAATTCGGTGTAAAGAGATATCATCAGGTATCTACCGATGAGGTTTACGGAGACCTTCCGCTGGATCGCCCGGACCTGTTTTTCACAGAGAATACCCCAATCCACACCTCCAGCCCGTACTCTGCATCCAAAGCAAGCGCAGACCTGTTTGTACTGGCTTACCACAGAACCTTCGGTACCCCGGTTACCGTTTCCAGATGTTCCAACAACTACGGCCCGTATCACTTCCCGGAAAAGCTGATTCCGCTTATGATCAGCCGCGCACTGGCAGACGAAGAGCTTCCGGTATACGGAAACGGTGAGAATGTCAGAGACTGGCTGCACGTATCCGATCATTGCGAAGCAATCGACCTGATTATCCATAAAGGTAAAGTAGGCGAGGTTTACAACATTGGCGGACACAACGAGAGAACAAACCTTCAGGTAGTACAGACTATCCTGAAAGCTCTGGACAAACCGGAATCTCTGATCAAATACGTAAAAGACCGTCCGGGCCATGACAGAAGATATGCAATCGACCCGACCAAGATCCACAATGAGTTAGGCTGGCTGCCAGAGACTAAGTTTGCTGACGGTATCAAGAAGACCATTCAGTGGTACTTAGACAATAAGGAGTGGTGGGAGACCATCATCTCTGGTGAGTATCAGAACTACTACGAGAAGATGTACTCAAACCGCTAATGGAGGTCGTTATGAAAGTATTTGTTACCGGAGTTGCCGGTCAGCTCGGACATGATGTAATGAATGAACTGGCTAAGCGCGGCTATGAAGGAATCGGAACTGATATTGCACCAGAGTATTCTGGCGCTGCTGACGGTACTGCTGTTGTTTCTATGCCATATGTTTCTTTAGATATCACTGATGCTGATGCTGTTGATCGTGTTATCTGCGAGATGAAGCCGGATGTTGTCGTTCACTGCGCTGCATGGACAGCTGTTGATCTGGCTGAGGATGAGGACAAAAAGGATAAGGTGCACGCAATCAATGCGGATGGTACTGCAAACATCGCAAAGGCCTGCAAGAAGACTGGCAGCAAGATGGTTTACATCAGCACCGACTATGTATTTGACGGTCAGGGTACTACTCCATGGACACCAGATTGCAAGGATTATAAGCCACTTAATGTTTATGGTCAGTCTAAGCTTGACGGTGAGCTTGCTGTTTCTAGTACTCTTGACAACTACTTTATCGTGCGTATCGCATGGGTATTTGGCAAGAACGGAAAGAACTTCATCAAGACAATGTTAAATGTTGCCAAGACACACAGTACCTTAAAGGTAGTTAATGACCAGATCGGTACACCGACATATACCTTTGATTTGGCTAGACTGCTCGTTGATATGATTGAAACCGACAAATACGGCTACTATCATGTAACAAATGAGGGCGGCTACATCAGCTGGTATGATTTCACAAAGGAAATCTTCCGTCAGGCTACCCTTCTTGGACGCACTGAGTACAGTGAGGATAAGGTTACTGTTCTTCCTGTTACTACTGCTGAGTATGGCCTTTCAAAGGCTGCAAGACCGTTTAACAGCCGTCTGGATAAGTCCAAGCTTGTTGAAAATGGATTTACTCCACTTCCGACATGGCAGGATGCAGTTGCAAGATATTTAAAAGAAATTGAATTTTAACAAAGAACATGAAATGGGATGGAGTTTTGTGGCTCCATCCCATACTTCATAGCTTATAATCCCTTGCGCATCTTTCTAACCCGTCAATTACACTGCTAAATTCCACACCATACTTTCTTGCTTTGCTGCAGTCCATCCACAAATTGTGTCTTGCGGGTGCGTCCTTGACGATAAGCCTTTTTCCAAGCATATCAACAAACTTGTTTGTCACCTCATATATTGACTGTGTTGTTTCGCTGCCAAAATTATACGCACCGCCTGGAAGTAAAATTACCTTGTCCATATTTTCAGCAACTTCTTTTAAATAAGTAATGCCACGAAATTGCTTTGAGCTGAAAGAAACACTATCTTGTGTATGAATTGCATTTAATATCATCATCAAATAGTTGGATCTTTTTTCATAATAATCATACATCCACTCTGCTCTTAACATGACTGCCGACGGCAGAATATCAAGCACACGTTTTTCCATCTCAAGCTTATGAGCAGCGTAGATATTTCCTGGCTTCACATTTTCTTCTGTATATGGTCCACCATCCTCACAAGCACTATACACCTGATCTGAGCTAAAGCATATCAGCTTTCTATTATTATCTTTACACGCATTCGCAAGATACATAGGAATCTGCACATTTGCAAAGTACGATGCTTCTGGATCTGCCTCGCAAGTACCTATATCAGAAATTGCTGCTGTGTGGACAACAACATCTGCATTGCTTTCTTTAATCATACGATTCACAATTTCCTGTGTCACGTTCCGAAGAGACGGTGACGCTGCTGTATCCTTGCATAGCTCCATGAGCTTATGCCCAACAAATCCATTTGCCCCTGTAATTAAAATCATTTTCCCCTCCCTGATATTTAAGCTGTAACTGCTAAAAGCAGCGTTCCTGCCGTAATAAGTAAAACACCGACTGCCGACTTCTTTGTCAGTTTTTCGTGAAATACAATCCATGAGAATGCAATCGTTACCAACATACTAAGCTTATCAATCGGCACTACTACACTTGCTGGTCCTTCTTGTAACGCCCGATAATAAAAGAGCCACGACGCTCCAGTTGCCAGCCCTGACAAACAAATAAAGCATAATTCTTTCTTATCTATCTTATTTATTTCTTTCTGTTTTTGTGTAACAAACACCATGAGCCATGCCATAAGCAGCACTACTGTGGTTCGGATTGCTGTGCCGAGATTAGAATCAATACCTTCAATTCCAATCTTCCCCAAAATAGAAGTCAGACTTGCAAATACTGCTGACAGCACCGCATAGATCAGCCATCCTCCACTCTTTTTTTCAGAATCTGTTTTTATGTCTTTTTTGGTAATCATCATCATGGTTCCTATTCCAATAAGCAGCACAAATATTATTTTTTTCCCAGAAATACCTTCATGAAGGAAAATGAATGCCAGAAGAATAGACAACACGGTACTTGATTTATCAATGGGAACAACCTTGTTGATATCCCCTTTTTGAAGGGCATGAAAATAGCATAACCACGATGCACCTGTAGCTAATCCTGATAAAATCAGAAATAGAAGCGTCCTGCCGTCAATCTGTCTTATTTCTCCCCATGTTCCTGTAATCAATACCATGAGCCATGAAAACAACAATACAACTACAGTTCGTATTGCTGTTGCCACATTCGAATCTGTCTTTTTAATTCCGCATTTTGCAAGGATCGCTGTTATTCCTGCAAAAAATGAAGATCCTATTGCATAAAATATCCACATTTCCTTAATCCCCCTTCTGCTAAGGTTATTGGAGTTAAAAGCCACTCTTTATTTGCCTCATTATACTGTTTTTCACCACGCATGTCCACCAGTTTTTGTAAAGCCAACGGGGACAGGAAAAAATCCACTTTCCCTGTCCCTATTAACTCTCTTGCTTGACATTTTGATTATACTTCATAGTCAAACATATAAAAATTCAAAATAAGGAAACTATTGATTCTGGTTATGACTTAAAACCTATTTATTTCATTCACTGCCAGTGTATATCTTTCTACTTTTTCACTATCTGGTGTTTTTCACTAATATCGCCATCAATTCATTCACGTCGATTGGCTTTGCTATATGACCATTCATCCCAGATGCAATAGCCTCTCTCTTATCTTCTTCAAAGGCACTTGCTGTCATTGCAATGATAGGTATACATGCCTTATCTTTATCTGGCAGATGTCTAATTTCTTGTGTTGCTTTATAGCCATCCATTTTAGGCATCTGAATATCCATTAGTATCATATCGTATGTGCCCACTGGCATTTTCTCTACTTTGTTTACACACTGGATGCCATCCTCCACACGTTCTATTTTTAGACCAACACGCTCAAGTATTGTTTCTGCAATCTCAGCATTTAAATCATTATCCTCTGCTAAAAGGATATTTTTGCCATTAAGAATTTCGCTGCCTGTCCCTAGCTCTTCAACATGCTTTTTTGCATAGCAGCTTTCATCCGCTATCCTATGCTTTAATGTAACTGTAAAAGTGCTGCCCTTTCCTAGCTCACTTTCTACATCTATTGTTCCACCAAGCAAATCAACATATTTCTTTACTATTGACATTCCAAGTCCGGTTCCTGCGATTTTGCTCTTTGTGGTGTTCTGCTCACGTGTGAATGCATCGAAAATCTTTGTCAAATATTCCTGACTCATACCTATTCCAGTATCGCTGATCATAGTCCTCACTATCATATATCCAGACTCATTGCATGGCAATTCATCTATGTTTACCATAACAGAACCGCCAGCTGGAGTATATTTTATGGCATTACTAATGATATTTA
>OGPT01003696.1_pt1 | contig 10720 bp, 21 predicted proteins | sample 1552951 | NCBI WGS metagenome assembly OGPT01 (sample SAMEA2580224, study PRJEB22360) | human gut metagenome | biome: human gut; feature: human-associated habitat; material: faeces | place: Denmark | collected 2008/2010
TTAAGTATAACGCTTATTTGAATAATCATAATATGATTGATTTTGATGATATGATTATTAAATCTATTAAAATTATTAATACAAAAGATATAGATTTTAAATATAAATATATTATTGTTGATGAGTATCAAGATATTTCTTTAGAAAGATTTGAATTAATTAAGGCATTAGCTCATAAATGTAATGCGAAAATAACGGCAGTAGGGGATGACTGGCAAGCTATTTTTTCTTTTGCTGGTTCTAATGTTGATTTATTTACTTATTTTAAAGAAAAATTAGGATATAGATCATTAACTAAAATTGTTAACACTTACAGAAATAGTCAAGAGTTAATTGATGTTGCAAGTGAATTCGTTGAAAAAGATGAAAAAAATATTAAAAAACATTTACATTCTAACAAACATTTAGACAAGCCTATTTGTGTTTTGAAATATGAAGATGGAGTAGGGAAGATTACTGAAAAGAAAGCACTTGCTATTGTTAAAGCTATTGGAGATATTTTGAGTATTAAAATGGATGCAAAAATAATGCTTTTGGGCAGATATAACAATGATATGAAAGAGTTATGTAAAACAGATCATTTCTATGAATATAAAGGTAATATTATTTGCAATGATTATAAGAATGCTGATATAGTATTTTATACAGTTCATCGTTCTAAAGGAATGGAAGCTGATTATGTAATTATTATTAATGCTATTAATTCTACTTTTGGTTTTCCTTCAAAAATAAAAGATGATGAGTTATTTAAGTTTTTTAAATATACTAAAGAAAATTTTGAATATGCTGAAGAAAGAAGATTATTTTATGTTGCTTTAACTAGAACTAAAAATAAAGTATATATAATAACTTCTGATAAAAAGCCATCTCAATTTTTAAGTGAATTAAAAGAAAATCATAATGTAGAGTTTTGTAATGATATTGAATTTGATGATTCTGATAATTATGTTTGTCCAAAATGTGGTGGATATTTAAAGTATGTATATTATAATGATATGGGACAATATGTTTATCGCTGTTGTACTGATAAAGAAATTTGTGGTTTTATGACAATGGAACTATTATATAAGTATCCGATAAGTAAATGTCCAAATTGTGATGGCCATTTATTACTAAAACAAGTATATGATGATGATAAAAAATTTATTGGTTGTACAAATTATAAATATGATGGTACTGGATGTAATTATAAAGAAATTAAATGATCCACCCTATTTTTACAATTTGAAAAGGGTAGAGTAGTTGTTGAAAATAATTATATTTTAAATGATGTATTATTAAAATTAAGTGGCTAAATAACCATTTTTTTGATATAATTGATATAGTAGGAGGATTTAGAATGGAAGTAGGAAATTATATTATTGATTTTAGTGTTGAACCTTTGAGTATAATTTTAATTGTTGCAATTATTCTATTAGTTCTTTGGATTTTTTATATAGTTTTGAGTGAAGAAACAAGGAATAAAATTGAAAATTGGATTGGACAAGGCTTTTGGATTGGCTTTGGATTAACATTATATTCAGTAGTTTGTTTTTTAATCACATTTTTTGTATTATACTTATTTTTTAGATAATTATTTTCATATAAATTATTTAAGAATTTTTAAGGTGATTAATCCAATATTTGAATGAAAAAGGATAACATTATTCTGGGAAGATATTAAAGGTAACATAATATAGATTAAAATTAGTTGAAAATTCCTATAATTAAAATTAAATGGCTAAATTGCCATTTTTTTATATAAATTATTTAGTTGCGAAAGCGTTAGATTTGTTAATTGAGTATTCAAGTTTTTATGCCGAGAAAACATTTTGTAATAGGCGAAAAGTGATATGCTTTTTTGCAATGAGCGACTTTTTCTTCATTGATTTAAAAATTTTGTCCTAGCACTTCTGAAAGCCCCTTTTACTTCTTTGCTTTTATGCCGCGAAAGTTGTTGACAGATAATGTATAATTTTGATACAATAGAGCCTAAAGAGCGAGAAAAGGTTATAAACCTTTGTTCTCGTTGATTGTAGAGGATGATGTTTGTTTTAAGTAACTAGGTGCTATTCTACCTTCGTATGGAGAATATATGCAAGTATATTCGTTTTTAGTTAATTTCCAAACATCAGCCTCGTATGCAATGCCTAAAGCTATGGCAGCCTCATCAGATTTAAATTTTAATTTTTTTTCACTTAATCTTGCATCCATACAATAAAAAATGTAGTATGTCATAAATTCATCTCCTTTCTAGCCCTTGGCGAAGAGCAGTAAATCAAAATTAGGAGATAGATGTCAATAAATCGTGGAATAAATTCTATCAATGGGGCTTTCTAGTGTGCAAAAAGTAATCGTAAGATTACTTTTTTAAGATTGGAAAAAAATTTTTATACACTTCTTGATAAAGGAGCGCAGCCCCGCTCATTAAATTACTTTTCGGGAACCTGTTTACAAAATGGAAATTGGAATAAATTTATTAAATAGCGTAATTAAGAAATCAGCGAGAGCAATATTTCGTAAGTGTATACGAAGAAATGAATCTAAATAATTTTATAAAAAAACAAGACAACTTTAAGGTTGTCTTTATTTTTTTCTAGGATATGGTTTTTTCTCGTTAGTTAAGCAAAGAATGTAATCGATTGATGTATTGTAAAAGATTGCAAATTTTTTTAGTATCTCATATGACATTTCTCGTGTTTCTGTTTCATATCCAGAATATGTTCTTTGCGTTATATTTAATATTTTTGAAACATCTTTTTGTAATAGGTCTTTATCTTCTCGCAAGTCTTTTAATCTATTCATAACTCCACCACCACTTATATTTTACTATGGCTCAAATTGAACTATTGACATATGGCTCAATTTGCACTATAATTAAATTGTTCATAGTTCATTTTGAACTATTGGATTGATTTCTTTTTCACAAATCAAAAATATTCATACTACGTATATGCGTAAAACTACATACATACATCAGTCCTACTTTTTATCATTTTTATTTAATTGGTTGTAGTATGAATATGAAAATGACTAGATAGGAGAGAGGTCAGTTCGAATCTGACACTAGTCACTAGAAAATCAAAGAAAGGAGTTAAACAATGGAAGAAGTTAATATTGTAATCATACGTACAATGAAAACTAAAAAAGGTGGTTCAGGATTATTTGTTGGAATTAAAGAAGATAAGCCATCAGATTTTTCTAAAGGATTAGAAATATTAGATAGTTGGTACGATGATCAAAGAGCATTCAACATTGATGAAAAGTATTTCTTAAAACCATTAAAAGGCGTTATAGGATATAAACGAGGATTTAATGGTTCAGCAAGACAATATATTGAAAAAATATATGGCGAAGATGGTACAAGTATTATGGCTTAATGAAAAAAAGCATAGAACAATACTAAAGTGCTACGACTATTATAGTTATCGAACAGAGTTTAAACTGGGATACGAAAATAGTTATGGTCATTACATTGTAGAAATATTTACATATGAGAATGGCAAGAAATTAAATTTTGAAAATATGCAGAGTCTTTATGATTATTATTCTAATAAAGAAGAAGAAAGTAGAAAATCAAAGAAAGACAAGTTAATAGACAAGGTCATAAGTAAATTAGAAACCTTAAAGACATCAAGAAAGGTATAAGAGCGCTGAATAACTCCGCAGAAATACAACAAGCGCTTTTATATATACAACTTAGAAGAAAGGAGTCCTAATCTATGAAAGAAGGAGCATTAACAGCTTTTTTAGCAGATGGAACTACTGTATTAGAATGGATTATGTCAGGATGTACTACAGTTTTAAACTTTATTACATCTAACCCAGCCACAATGATATTCTTATTAGGTGCAGTTGTTTATCTAGTAGTAAGAGTAATTAAGTCATTTGTAAGAATATAATTGACTTAATAGTGGCGATTATATCGCCACTTTTTATTTTAACATTTTAAAATTATTCAGTTTTACTGAATGATTTTAAAAAGTATACGAACAAAGTGAGTAGGAGAGATAGAACGTGTTAGAACTAGAGTTATTAATAGAAAGTATGAGTGTTGCAAAAGAATTAAAAAATTTTATAGAAGAATTAAGGAGTGATGTAAAATGATGGCAAATGATGTAACGAATAAATATAAAGATATGATTGAATCATTCGAGTGTGATTTTGATTTAGCACTCAATGAAAGTTTTGGTTTAACTTATATGAATCAAATGTTAAAAAGAATAAAAAATAAAGAAAAATTAATGAAAAAAGATTTAATATTTTTAAAAGATTTTGAATTATTACAAGAGTTGTCTTTTAAAATAAGACATAATGAAATTATTATTATAGAAAAAGTAGGTGAATAGAAAATGGGTTTTATTTTATTTATATTTTCGAATCTTTTTGCTTTTTTTATTTCTATGTCATTATTATATTTATTTTTAGTAGTATCTTATTTAATTTTTTATTATTTTTATAAGAGAAAGGAAAAAAAGAAGAATGTTAAGAGATAGTGTTAAAAAAACGATAAAAGAAAAAAAATATAAAACTTATTCAATTTTCGAAATTATGTATTATATTGATGAATTTGCATTTGTAACAATAATTATGGATGATGATACGATTTTTAGATTAAATAGTATAGAAGAATTTATTGAATTTTATAATGAATTGAGGTTAATAAATGAAAAAAGATTATAGTAAAAATACAATAATAAATATGTTTGGTTTTTCATTGCCGAATTTTATAGGTTACATTATTAGTTTTGTATTATCTTTAATGATATCTATAATTTTTGATTTTAAAAATACGTTTATACTTATTGGTTTATTTGTATCATTTATTGGTTTACCTTTTTCGGGTAAATTATTGAATAAGTATTGTACTAATAAAGATTTAGAAAAATGTAAATATTGTAAAAATAAAAGTACTTGTAATAAAAATTGGAATTGTACTAGAGGTGTTAAATGAAAAATGATTATGAATTTTATAAAAAGGATGCAATAATGTGTATGGTTTTTTTAATTATACATATTGTAGTGACATTTATTTTATATAATACTAATTTATATTTTTATTTGTATTTATTTAGTTTTTATGTATTGCTTGAAGAGGTATCTTTGATTTTGTGTATGGTAGAAACTAGGTGTGTTAAATGATAAAGAAAAAATATTTGTATGTGATCATAATTATTTTAGTTTTATGTATTTTAGGAATAATAAATATTCCTTTACTTCAAGGTTTTGATTGTAATAGTACTAATCAAGGTAAGATGTATTTTAGATTAGGTATAGTTAATATACCTTTAGAATTCAATTTTTGTAAATGAGGTGTTTTATGTTAGTTAAAACAAGTGATAAAATTACGGGTTATGTTTTACCAGTAATTATAGAATTCAATAATAATAAAATAATTAAAAGAAATCGCTATTATGATAGCGAGTGTTCATTATTTAAAGCTTATAGACAACTAAAGGCTATAAATTGTAGAATGAAACCTTTATATCCAGTTGTCTATGATAATGAAATAAGAATTTAAAAGAAGAGGTGGAAGAATGGTTAATTTTTTATTAGGAATTTCGATAACAATTAATGTAATAATAGTAGTTGCTATTATTATAGGTTTAAATATTTATTTAAAAAAGAGTAAAAGCTTTAAAGAAACTTTAAATAGTTTTGATATATCTAATATTAAAAAACCTGATGAAGATTTTGGAATATTTAGTTCTGAAGAAGTTGTTGATAAAGATATGTTTAATGACTTCTTTAAATAGGAGGTATTATGAAAAAAATATTAATTACAATTTCAATTATAATTATGAGTTTATTTTTTACAAGTAATGTAAGTGCTGCTCAAACAATTGCAGATAATATAGATGTTACTAAAGAATTAAGATTTATTGATTTTAACGAAGTAAATCAAAATATTTATTATGGTAATAATAGTACTTCAATAAATAAAAAAATAGAATTATTAGTTAATAAATTTAATTCACAAACTGAATATGATAGTTATTTAATTATGACTGGAGTTAGTAGTGCTGAAACAAGAATGTATTTGTTTAATAAAGATAGTTCTTTAAATTTTGTTTATTTTAATTGTAATTATATGACAACAGGTTTTAATTACAATTTGTATTTTCCTACTTCAATGGAAAAATATTATTTGGTTGATGGTACTAATGTTAAATTAAATGATGATAGTAAAATAATATCAAATAAAATAGATGATATTAGTTATAAAACATCATATGCAACAATTACTTATTGGAGTATTTATTATGGAACTTATAACGGCAATAATAAGTTAAGTAATAAGGCTGAATATTATGAGTTATATTATTTGAGTAATAGAAATATCGATATTATTTATAGTACTGATTATACTAATAGTCCTAGCTTTGATACATTTTATAAAAATGTTTATTTGAATAATAATTTATTATATTCTAATGGACAAAGTGTTTTAAAGCCGAAAGTTCCATCATTTGGAAGTATGGAATTAAAAAATTATTATACTGGTAATGATGTTTATACTGTATTAATGAAATTACCAGTAAGTAATTATGATGCTGATAATTATTTATATGAATATCAAAAATCAACTGATTCCGAATGGAAAGATTTAAAAACATCATATGTAACTGAAGATAAATTATTTAATAAACTATTTTTTGAAAATGGATCATATTTTTTTAGAATTGTCGATAAAGAAAATAATATTATTTCAACAACAAGTATGACATTAAGTAATATTAATGAAACAACTTCTTATTTAACATTTGATATAAGTACACCTGATTTTTGTACTATAAAAATGAAAGAAAAAGATTATGTTACATGTAAATACTTAAATATTTATGCTCATAATTTTGTTGAACATTCTAAAGTTGGTTATTATTCTTACGATAATGAAAATTGGACTATATTTTATAGTAATACTAATTTAGTTGTATCTGATAATGGTGTTATGTATTTTAAATTAGTTGATATAAATGATAATAATAATATATTGTCTACTTATACATTTACTATAACTGGAATTGATGAAAATTTGCCTGATATTGGTAATTTTGGAATTAATTTTATAAGTAATTTATCAAAAAATAAAACTTATACTGATTTATCGATAATATTTTATAATGTAAATAAAAAACAAAGAAAATATTTTTATTCAACTGATTTTGAAAATTGGACAGAAGTAACTGATTTATTAGTTGATAATGATAAGTTTTCAATGAAATATATATTAAGATTGTATGCAAACGGAACAATTGCCGCTAAAGTAGAAGATTATAACGGTAATGTATTAAAATATTCAACTATTACAATTACTTCAATAACTTATTCTCCAGAAAGTTTATTAGATTATGTGTCTGACTTTGTTGATAGCTTAAAAGATTATAGTGATTTTTTTAATCGTTCGTTTGATTTATTCTTTAATGGTTTACCAGAAATGGTTAGATTATTCATGGTTGTTGTTTGGATTATATTTTTATATTTCTTTATAATGCAGTTAGGAGGTTGGAAGTAATGAGTAAAATTATTGATTTAATTGTTAATTTTTTTGTTGATATATATAATTTTGTATTAAAAGTTTTTGAGTTAATACCAACATTAATATCATTCGTTCCTAATCCATTTAGGAATATAACTTTAGGTTTTGTTTCTATTATGCTTATTGTTTATTTATGGAAATTATATAAAGGAGGTAGTTAATATGGCTATCGCATTAATTGGTTTTATTTTTACTATAGTACATAGTATATTTCGTTTATGGTTTAATATACCATTAGAAGGTAATGTATCTATAGGTGGTTTTATATTATTTGTTGTGTTTGTTGCTTATTCAATAAATAAATTATTTAATATGGTTAGAAGTGAATCTGGAAATGATACAATTATTGGTTATGAAGAGTCAGGATTGTCTAACGGAAAATATTATACTAAATCTGGAAGAAAGGTTATTAGTCGTAAGAACTAATAAAAGGTGTGAAATATGTCGAATTATGAAATGGCTAAGCAATTAATAGGAGAATTGCCAGTACAATTTGAATTTATTTATGCATTTGGAACAATAATATTATTTTTAATAAAGGTATATGTAATATGTTTACCAGTATTTGTACTTGGTAAAATAATGGGAAAAAATTAATGAGTATATTTGGTTTACCATTATTTATATCATATGAAGTTTATAATACATTTGTAGTAAGTAATTTTAGTTATACGATAAGTAATGATTCTATGTTTATAGGTTATTTAATAGTTAATGGAATGTATCTGTTTGGAATGTATCTATTTTGTAAATTAGCATACAAAGTTATAATAACATTAATAAATCACTTTATTTAATAAATTTATTTACCATTTTAAAGAACTAAAATAATTTTAGTATACTTATACTAAAAAGTTATAATTTGTCTTAAAATGGTTAAAAATAGCAAAATATGAGGTTATATGGCTTTAACTGCATTAGTTGGTTTACCTAGGTCAGGAAAAACAGAAACATTAACTGATATGGCTTTAAAACATTATAGTAGAACTAATTCACTTTTAAGGAAATGTATTAGAAAATATATGCATAAACCGATAATAATAAACAATGTATATACCAATTATCCAATTTTATTAGATAAAAAAAATAATATTTATAGTAATATTGTTCATATTGATGATCTAAAAAATCAATATAGTTTTTTACCTCATTCTTTTATAGGTTTTGATGAACCACAATTAGATTATGAGAGTTTAGATTTTAAAATGTTTCCACGTGCTATCGGAATGTTTATGCAAGCACACGGACATTTTTTAATTGATGATATAGTATTTGCTACACAACATCCTAATAGGTTAGTTATGTATGAAAAAAATATAATGACTGAATATAAGAGGATCCACAATAGTTTTAAGATTCCATTTACACCTTATAAACTATTAATTATTCGTAGTTGTTATGAATTGTGTGATTATGATTATATTTGTACAAGAGATAAGGAAGTTAGAAGAATGCATGATATTAAAATTCATTTTAAATTAACAAATTCTAAAAAAGTACATAGTCGTTATAAGAGTAGATATTTAAGTGTTTTAAATTCAGATAAGCCTTTAATTAATAAAGGAACTTATACTAATTTAGATTTAACTGAAGAACAAAAAGAGTCTTATAATAAAAAATTTAGAGATAACGCTTTTGTCAGTAAAAAAGAACAAAATGCCAGACAAAAGGAGATTGCTAATTTTTTCGACACTGGTCGAAAAATTAGCTATAATTCTGATAAAAATTTCGATTTTTTTGGAAATTTATAAAAAAATGTTGACAAGAATAAGAAAAAAAGTTATAATTGCCATAATACCTACGTAGTTAACGCTACGAATATAGTACGTGTATACTTGATATATTAGAAACAAGTTGTGGCACTCGAGTTTGACCTTATTTTTCAAAGGCTAATCGAGGTGTGCTTTACCGACAATTACTTTAAAAATTTAACTATCATTTTTCTTATTTTGTCATAGAATGGAGTTTATATGATTAAAGAAGATAATATTGATAGTTTTTTAATTGAAAAAGATTATATTTTATCTGTTCATAATAATTCTGTTTATAATAAAGTGATAAAAGAATATTATAAAAGACTTTACGAAGAGAGTGGTATTTATTTACCAGAAGAAAAAAAGTCGATAGGGAAGAGAGAAACTTTAAAAAGTAAACTGGATAGTTTAGATAAATGTAATAAGTTTTGGATAATGGACGTTTATAATCGTTCATTAATAAAAGATTTTGTTAGTACAAATTTATGTAAAGATAAATTTTGTAATAATTGTAAAAAAGTAAAACAAGCTACTCGTATGAGTAAGTATATTCCTGAATTAGAACCATATAAAAATAATTTGTATCATATTACATTTACAATTCCGAATGTAAAAGGCGAAGAATTAAGAGATACAATAAAAAAGATGTCTAAAGCATTTAATCATTTATTTAGATTTATTAAAGGTTTAGATAAAATTGTTGGTGTAGATTTTAGTAAATATGGTTATAAAGGAGCAGTTAGATCATTAGAAATTACATTTAATGGAAATGAATATCATCCGCATTATCATTGTGCATTTATATTTGATAATTTAGATATAAGTAATAGAATTTATAAAAATCAATATTCTATTGATTTTACTGGAAGTAGGGAAGAGAGATTATTTAGTGAATTTGAAATATTAATACAAAAACTTTGGTATTTATGTTATAACGAAGAATATATTACTTATAAACGTATCACTACCCTAGCAGTAGGGTATAGTTGTTTAGTTGAAAAGTTTAATGATAATGATTATGCCGAATTATTTAAGTATATGACTAAAGAAACTGATGAAAAAGATAATATATTAACTTATGAAAATTTTAAGATATTGTATCAAAGTACATTTGCATTAAAACAGATTCAAGGTTATGGTTGTTTATATAAAATTACCGATAAAGATTTGACTGAAGAAGTTGATAAAGTATATGCAGATATAATAGATTTTTTAAGTCAAGAGAATGAGAAACCTATATCAAGATTAGAGCAACCATATGATCTACTTACAGATAATAATTTTAAGATTATTAGTCGAAAGAAGATATATCAATATTTGAATGAAAAAGGATAATATAATTCTGGGAAGATATTAAAGATAACATAATATAGATTATAGGAAGTTGAATATTAGCTAAAAAATACATAAAATAATAGAATTATCCATCTATGAATTTATGTATTTT
>OGPT01003698.1_pt1 | contig 10714 bp, 10 predicted proteins | sample 1552951 | NCBI WGS metagenome assembly OGPT01 (sample SAMEA2580224, study PRJEB22360) | human gut metagenome | biome: human gut; feature: human-associated habitat; material: faeces | place: Denmark | collected 2008/2010
GAAAATATGCCAGCAGCATTATGGCATTTCCTACAACAGTTCTTGTAGATAAAGACGGAAATATCGTAGGCGAGCCTCTGATGGGAGGAATCGATGATCAGGCAAATTACGATCAGCTGATGGAACAGATCCAGGCTGTCATCAATCAGTAAACGTCAAGGGGGGGAGACCCCCCTTTTTTTTTTGCGTTCGCATACGTTTTGGAACATGAAAAACAGAAAACAATTTTGTACAAAATATATAAGAATTTAAAACAAAAAATAAAAAAATAAATGTAGTAAAACGACAAAAAACTATTTATTTTTATTCAAGTGTAGTGTATAATGTAGAAAATACGAAAAGTAATATCAGAATAAGCAGGGGAAAAAGTTATGTTATCATTATATTCTTTAATATGGACGTTTTTAATTAGTTGTCCGATGTTACTCCTCATATTTATTCTGAGAAGGCGATCAGATTATTTAACAAAGTATGGAGTTACGTTTATTTCGATTCTTTACATATTTTGTACGGTAAGAATGCTATTTCCGATAGAATTTCCGAGTCATCAGAAGGTGATATGTGATCCGTATTTATTTTCATTTATCATGAAAGTTTATGCAGATTTAGGACCATCGGGAAGAAGAACAGCACTATATGTTATAGTGGGTATCTGGATTCTTGGAAGTATAATCGCTTTCCTTCGCAAAAACAGAGAGTGGAATAAGGTAAAGGGATATCTGATTAAAGGAGCTTCTAAAGGGGATGGAGTGGCGGAACGGATTTTAGAAAGAATTGATCCCGAATGTCCAATCACGATTGAATATAATCTGGCAATTGCAGAACCATTTATTAGAGGTTTACGTCATCCGGTTATTTATCTTCCAGAGAAGGAATGTAATGAGAAAGAATTGGAATTTATTCTCATGCATGAATATCTTCATTGGAAGAGAAAAGATTTGTGGAAGAAGTTTATAATTAATATCATAGGGATGATATTCTGGTGGAATCCATTGGCATATTTACTTTGTAAAGATTTAGACCAGATTATAGAATTAAACTGTGATAATGCGATGTCGAAGAAATACAGTGAGATGGATACCCTGTATTATCTGGATACACTGACCTATATGGCAGGTGGCAGAATAGCGAACTTTGATAAAGTTTCTTCGGATACATTAGGATTTGTAAAGAAGCTTGAAGTAAGACCATTAAAGCAGAGATTTCATTATGTGATGTTTAAGAAGGATGATAAGAAGACGCAGAGAAAGATGAATCTGTTTATCTTGGGTGTGAGTGTTATTTGGTTTGTTGCATCTTATTATTTTATCTTACAGCCAGATTATTCTATACCGCAAATGGATGTACAGGAAGATAATACATCATTTATCGCAGATGATGAAAATTCTTATTTGGAAGAACAAAAAGATGGAAGTTATATCTTTCACTATGCAGGATTTACAGATAAAGTTTCGAAAGAAGATGTAGAGAGTGGAGGTTATGAAGGATATCCAATTATTAAATATAAAGAAAAGTAAGTTTGTGATTCAAAGAAAAGGGATACACATATGTAGTAATAATTCACAGGGTAATTGTTGAATTTTTTCGTATTTTATTATATGATATACTTAGTATTAAACAATGAAGAAAAGGGGTATATCATGAAAAGAAAAATTCCAAAGATTACCAATAGTGAGAAACAGATATTAGAAGTATTATGGGATGAGGAGAAGCCTCTTACATCTTCAGAGATTGTAGGAGTTTCTGATGATAGAACATGGAAGGCAAGTTCTGTCCATTTATTACTGAATTCCCTTTTAAATAAGGATTTGGTAGAAGTTGCCGGTTTTAAGAAGACAACGAAGAATTATGCCAGAACTTTCCAGCCAACAATGACAAGAGAAGAATATTCAATTAATCAGCTCCGTCAGGAGCAGAGAAATACGAGCCGTACATTATCCAGATTATTTAATGCACTGTTAAAGGATGAGGAAGATGACGACTTATTAAAAGAACTTGCAGATATGGTAGATTCCAGAAGAAGCCAGATTCGAAAAGACTGATAGGCAATACTGCACATACGTTTTTACATTTCTCTCCGGTTATGAATATAAATACACATTACGATAAGTTCAATAAAAATCTATTGAAGTAATACAAGTTTATAGAAGTAACCCCTATTATAAAGTTTGTAAATAGAAGGAGAGATAATGATGAGAAAAGCAAAATGGAAAAGAGTAGTAGCGGCAGGTGCGATTCTTATGAGTCTTGGGATGGTATTTCCGGCAGCAGATATTCATGCAGAGGAAGTTGACTTTGGACCAGGAATTGTAGAAATTGTGGATGATGATAACATTAGTACCTGTGCAGATCGGATTACCGTAGTCTATCGTATTCATAATGGAAGACGACAGAAACGCCGTTGGAATCGAACACAGGGCGAATGGGTTGACAAAGACTGGATTGATCTTGGACCAGCATAGAATTTAAAAGTAACTACATAAAGATAATAGGGCTTATTTCCCGGCTACATTTGTAGCCGGGTTTTTTATATTTTATCATATTTTATCAGGCAGAACGGAACGTTTAGCGCAACAGAACAAAATCAAGCTTATAATCTCCCCTTCTTTTTGCAGTTATCTGTGATAAGCTGTCTGCAGATTTCTTCAGGGAGGTATCTGTTTTACTTTACAACCCAGAATTTATTCAGAAAGCTCTTCCCATTTGTCGTAGAGTTCCAGGAGTGCAGCCTCATTTTCCTCAAACTTCGTATTCAGCTCCATAAGCTTCGCCACATTAGTAGCATTCTCCGGAAGTGCCATTTCTTCCTTTAACTGGTCGTTTTCTTCTTCTAAACGGCTGATTTCCTTTTCTGTTTTCTTTAAGTCGTTAGCACGTTTACGCTGTCTGGCAGCTTCCTCGCGGGAACGCTTCCAGTATTCTTTCGCTTTTTCTGGAGAAGGAGCCGGAGCGGCATCTGTGACGGAAGTAAGCGTGATGTTATCGCTGTCCGCTGAGATGTTTCCAGCCTCTTTTTGTTCTAAGTAATAGTTATAGTTGCCTTTATAGTTTACGATGCCTTCTGGGGATAAATCCAGAATTCTGGTGGCAGTCTGGTTGATGAAGTAACGGTCGTGGGAAACGTAGAATACGGTTCCTTCGTAATTGTTGATGGCTTCTTCCAAAATCTCACGGGACTGGATGTCTAAGTGGTTGGTCGGCTCATCAAGAATAATGAAGTTGGCATTAGAAAGCATCAGCTTTGCAAGGGAAACACGTCCTTTTTCTCCACCACTTAAGGTTCCGATCACCTGGAATACGTCTTCGCCAGTAAAAAGGAAGGCGGCGAGTACGTTACGGATGCGGGTGTTTGTGAGCTTTGGATACGCATCGGAAATCTCATCAAAAATCGTTTTGCTATCGTCTAGTACGTGCTGTTCCTGATCGTAGTAGCCGATGGAAACTTTAGGATTTTACCAGAGTCGGCGCGAAGCTGGCGGTTGATGATTTTTAAGAGGGTGGTCTTTCCCGTACCATTTGCTCCGAGGAGGCCGACAACTTCCCCTCGTTTAATCTGCACATTTAAATTGCGGAATAAGGCTTTGTCACCAAAAGATTTGGAAAGTCCCTCAATTGTAAGTACATCATTACCGCTGAGGACTTCTGGTTCTAAAGTAATACGCATCTTGCTGTTTAAGACAACGGGTTTGTCCACGAGTTCAAGTTTACTGAGCATTTTCTCACGGCTTTCCGCACGTTTGATGGATTTCTCACGGTTAAAGGAGCGGAGTTTTGTGATTACTTCTTCCTGATGGTGGATTTCCTGCTGCTGGTTCATGTAAAGCTTCATCTGTGCATCACGCTGTGCCTTTTTCTTTTCGGCGTAGGCACTGTAATTGCCGTTAAATACCTGACTGGTTCCGCGCTCAATTTCGATAACCTTATCCACAACTTTATCAAGAAAATAACGGTCGTGGGAAACGATTAAAACGGCACCACGGTAGTTAGAAAGGAAAGTCTCTAACCAGCGAATGGATTCCATATCAAGGTGGTTGGTCGGCTCATCGAGTAAAATCAGATCCGGGTGCATTAAGAGAATACGGCTTAATGCGACACGGGTTTTCTGACCACCGGAAAGTGTATGGATTGGTGTGGCAAACTGGCTTTCATCAAATCCAAGTCCCTTTAATACGCCAGTGATTTCACTTTTCCAGGCATAGCCGTTTGCTTTTTCAAAACGGTCTGTCAGGCGGGAATAGCTTTCCATTGCACTTTCTAATGCTTCACCGGATAAGGTACTGATGTCCTTTTCAAGCTGGCGAATCTTTTTTTCCATCTCGATAATCTCTTTTTTGGCATCGAGCATCTCTTCATAAATACTGCGATGAGAGCTTACATCAATAACCTGAGATAAATAACCGTAGGTAGAGCCTTTCTGGAAAATAACTTCTCCGTTGTCTGCCTCATATTCTCCAGTAATGATTTTAAAAAGGGTAGTTTTTCCGGCACCGTTAATACCGATAACTGCTGCTTTTTCCCCTTCATTAATTAAAAAATTAACATTATTTAATACGGATTTGCCGCCGAATGCTTTTTCGATTTTCTGACAGGCTAAAATCATAATAACCTCCAAACTAGTTATATTGTTGTTGCATTATTATAAAGTAGAAATATTTCTGATGTATTTTATCATGAAAGAAAAAATAAGTAAATAAGTGTTATAATTTTTAACAATCTTATTTGACATTAAAAGAATTTTTGTATATAATTGATTCATTAGAGCTTAAGAATGGGAATTTTTTATCAAAGGGAGGAACTTATGCCAGATAGTAAAACAGTTGTAAAATCAGGAAGTGAAAAGTCTATTTCTCCGGCAGTGATAAAAAGATTGCCCCGGTACTATCGGTATCTTGGAGATTTACTGAAGAATAATGTTGTTCGTATTTCCTCTAAGGAACTGAGTCAGAGAATGAACGTCACTGCTTCCCAGATTCGTCAGGATTTAAATAATTTTGGCGGGTTTGGTCAACAGGGATATGGTTATAATGTAGAGTATCTTTATAATGAGATGGGCAAGATTCTTGGACTGGATAAGACGAATAATATCATTATCGTAGGTGCAGGTAATCTTGGACAGGCGTTGGCGAACAATCAGGATTTTGACAGTAATGGATTTAAGATTATCGGGCTTTTCGATGTGAATCCAAGATTAATTGGTATGACAGTGCGGGGCGTGGAAGTATATGATATCGACATGCTGGAAACATTCTTAAAAGAACATGAGGTAATGATTGCCGCATTGACATTACCGAAGTCGAAGGCAACGAAGGTTGCAGAACAGTTAGTTGATTTGGGAATCAAGGCATTATGGAACTTTGCGCCGGTAGATTTGCATTTTCCAGAAGAGATTCTGGTAGAGAATGTACATCTTGCAGAGAGTATTATGACATTGTCTTATCGAATCCACAGTCACAATCAGTAAGTATAAAGTTTATATTGCAGAAGAGAACGAAGAGATGAGAAGCTGTGTTGTAAGAAACAGATTTTCATCTCTTTTTGCTAAAGGGTGTTTGCATACAGGTGGTGATGCAAAGCTTGCTGAAAGTATTTTTCAAACATGTTCTGGAACGATGCAGTTTAATAATATGCTGCATTCTGTATCCTAGAATAAGAAAGGGATAGTTGTTAGAAAGTAGGAGGTTAAATAATGCGTTACGTTGCTTCAAGGGAAGAAATGCAAGATATTGATGCGTATAGTATAAATAACGTAGGGATTCCAGGTATCGTTTTGATGGAAAAGGCAGCACTTGCATTAGAGGAAGTCTTTTTGGAGAGAATACCGACAGATAGCAGGGTGCTGATTGTTACAGAAAAAGGGAATAATGGAGGTGATGGACTGGCACTGGGAAGACTTCTGTTAGAAGAAGGCTATACCGTAGATTTTTATGAAATCGGAGTCATTCCACATGATTCAGATTCCCATCAGATTCAGAAACACATTTTAGAGCAGATGGAAGCAGATTTTTTGATGAAGTTTCCCGATGAGGAGTATGATGTTATCGTAGATGCCATTTTTGGCGTTGGATTAAAGCGAGAAGTGGCAGGACGGCACAGGGAGGTTATTGAGCGCCTGAATCAGATGGAAGCACTGAAGGTTGCGGTAGATGTTCCGTCTGGAGTCGATGCCTCTGCCGGACAGATTCTTGGTATTGCATTTGAGGCGGATATAACGGTCACTTTTGGGCTTCCTAAGGTGGGACTGCTTCTTTATCCAGGGGCAGATGTCAGCGGCGAAGTCATTGTAAAGGAAATCGGTTTTCCGAATAAGGCGGTTGAAGAAATCGCCCCGCAGATGGTTTCTTTCACAACAGATGACCTGGAACTTTTGCCGGAAAGAAAGGCATGGACGAATAAAGGAAGTTACGGGAAGGTTCTTCTGATTGCCGGCTCCAAAAATATGGCAGGGGCCGCCCTTTTGAGTGGAACAGCGGCCTATAAGAGCGGAAGCGGTCTGGTACGCATTTTTTCCTGTGAGGAGAATCGTGTGATTTTGCAGGAAAAGCTTCCAGAGGCGATTCTTACGACTTATGATTCGGAAGAAAAGGCATGGGAACTATTACCGGAATCTCTTTCGTGGGCATCTGTTATCGGAATCGGACCGGGAATTGGACAGAGTGCATTTGCAAGTAAGTTAGTAAAACAGGTTCTTACATTAGGAAAGGCACCGCTTGTTATTGACGCAGATGGGCTTAATAATCTGGCGGCTTTGTTACAAGAAGATACAGAATTAAGGCAGCTATTTCATGAATATGAAGGCGGGATGATTCTTACCCCGCATTTGAAAGAAATGTCCAGATTAACTGGAGAAGAAATTGCAGAAATTCGCAGCAATCTGCCAAAAGCGGCTGCAAGTACTGCAGATAAGGGACATGTTATCGTGCTAAAAGATGCAAGAACCATTGTGTCCGATGGAAGCGTACCTTCATACATTAATATGAGCGGAAACAATGGAATGGCAACTGGTGGAAGCGGCGATGTATTAACAGGAATTATCTGCGGTTTTCTTGCCGGAGGACTTGACATTTTGACAGCGGCACGACTTGGTGTGTACTGTCACGGTCTTGCCGGAGATGCTGCCGCAAAAGAAAAGGGATATTATAGTGTTCTTGCCGGAGATTTACCGAATTATCTCGAAACTATTTTGAAGCGGAAACATTTTCCAGAAGAAATATAAAAAACAAAGGAAATCATCAGAATACTCATGACGTTTGCTGGAAATACTTCATTTAGAAAGAAAAGTAAAATGGAGTGAGTGAAAATGATGATAAAACGTGGAGATATTTATTATGCAGACCTTCGCCCGGTCGTAGGTTCCGAGCAGGGAGGTGTCCGTCCGGTGCTTATTATTCAAAATGATGCAGGCAACCGTCACAGCCCTACCGTAATCTGTGCGGCGATCACAAGCCGGATGAATAAAGCAAAACTGCCGACTCATGTGGAACTGTCTACGACGGAGTGTGATATTACAAAGGATTCGGTTGTACTATTAGAACAGATTCGTACAATTGACAAACAGCGTCTAAAAGAACGGGTATGCCATCTTGACACAAACACCTTAAAGAGAGTAAACTATGCCTTAAAAATCAGTCTGGAGCTGATTACATAAAGGACAACACAAAGGAGTAATAAAAATATGAATTTTGAACCAGCAGAGAAAATGAAGAATTTTGAAGCAGGAATTTTTCAGATTTTAGATGAGAAAAAGAAAGAATTGCAAAAACAGGGAAAGAAGATTTACAACTTTTCTGTAGGAACACCAGATTTTGAAACACCGGAATGTGTGATGAAAGCGGTATCCGAAGCCTGCCTTCACCCGGAGAATTATCATTATTCTTTAGGCGAGACCGATGAGCTTTTAGATGCGTTAGCAGCACGTTACAAAAATAGATATAATACGGACATTGCGAAGAATGAGATTATGTCTGTATACGGCTCTCAGGAAGGAATGGCACACATTTTCCTGCCACTCATTAATCCGGGAGATATCGTGCTTTTACCAAACCCAGGATATCCAATCTTTTCAACAGGCGCATTTATCGCACAGAGTAATCAGTGGTTTTATCCGCTGACAGAGGAGAATAACTATCTTCCAGACTTTGATGCCATTCCTGCGGATGTAAAAAAGGCAGCAAAAGTGATGGTAGTATCCTATCCAGCCAATCCAATCTGTAAGACAGCACCAGACGAATTCTACGAAAAGTTAATTACATTTGCCAGGGAAAATAATATTTTAATCATTCATGATAATGCATACTCAGATATTATTTATGACGGAAGAGAAGGCAAGTCTTTCCTTTCTTTCAAGGGAGCAAAGGAAGTCGGCGTAGAATTTTATTCCCTGTCAAAGAGCTATAATTATACAGGTGCGCGTATGTCCTTTGTCATTGGAAATGCACAGGTCATTGAAGTGTTCAAACGTTTCCGTTCCCAGATTGACTATGGTATATTTCTTCCTGTACAGGCAGGTGCAGTAGCGGCATTAAAATCCGATGATGCTGCCGTACAGGAACAGTGCAAAAAATATCAGGAAAGAAGAGATGCACTGTGCGGAGGACTTCGAGAGATTGGGTGGAACATTCCAGACAGCGAGGGAACTATGTTTGCATGGGGGCCACTGCCGGACGGCTATACGAATTCCAATGAATTTGTTATGGAACTTATGGAGAAAACTGGCGTGATCTGTACACCAGGAAGCAGTTTTGGAAGCCTTGGTGAAGGTTATGTCCGTTTTGCTCTCGTACTTCCGCCAGAAGAGATTAAGAAAGCAATTGCGAGCATAAAAGAGTCTGGAATATTAAAATAATTGAAAAAAGATTTCGGTATATTCATTAACACGCTCTGGTACAGTAGCTGATTTTGGAGAATATTGTACAGATTATAAAATAGTATGTTTGTCAATATGCCAGCACAGTAGCCTTTTATGAAAATATAAAAAATAAAAAAATGGGTGTAAATCGAAAATTTTTGTGGAAAGGTAAATCAGAAAGATAAAGCCAGAATACTTGACTACATAATAAAACGGTGATAAACTTAGAAAAGTTATGCCTATAAGAGTATTTAAATATCATAGAGAAGTGAGGAGAAGATAAAATGTCAGGACATTCCAAGTTTGCGAACATTAAACACAAAAAAGAAAAAAATGATGCTGCAAAAGGTAAAATCTTTACCGTAATCGGTCGTGAAATTGCAGTAGCAGTAAAAGAAGGCGGTCCAGATCCAGCGAATAACAGTAAGCTTCGTGATGTAATCGCTAAAGCAAAATCTAACAACATGCCTAACGATACTATCGAAAGAGGTATCAAAAAAGCTGCCGGAGATGCCAACTCCGTAAATTACGTACAGAATACATACGAAGGATACGGCCCTAACGGAATCGCTATCATCGTAGAAACATTAACAGATAATAAGAACCGTACAGCAGCTAACGTACGTTCCGCATTCTCCAAAGGACGTGGAAATATCGGTACATCCGGCTGTGTATCTTTCATGTTCCAGAAAAAAGGACAGATCATTGTATCTAAAGAAGAATACGAAACAGATCCAGATGAATTTATGATGATTGCATTAGATGCCGGAGCAGAAGACTTCAACGAAGAAGACGACAGCTTTGAAGTATTGACAACACCAGAAGACTTCAGTGCAGTCAGAGAAGCTTTAGAGAAGGAAGAAATTCCTATGGCAGATGCCAGTGTCACAATGATCCCTGGTACTATGGTCGAACTTACAAGTGAAGAAGATATTAAGAGTATTCAGAAAACATTAGATCTTCTTGATGAGGATGACGATGTGCAAGAGGTGTATACTAACTGGGATGAATAATCTGTTATAGATTTTATAGAATATAAAATAATAAGAACCTTAACTCAATGCATATATAATAAATGTTGGGAGTTAAGGTTCTTTTTTGCTATGATATTTGAAATTTATAATATGAATTATTACTGTTACTAAGTAATCTTCGAACACCTATAAAACTATGCATTCTCAAGTGCTTCTTTCAGATCATTGATAATATCTTTTGCACTTTCAATTCCAACGGATAAACGGATCATTCCAGGAGAAACACCAGCTTCTCTTAACTGTTCATCATTCATCTGGCGATGTGTATGACTTGCTGGGTGAAGAACCATTGTTTTTGATGCAGCAACATGAGTTGCGATGTTCGCTAATTTTAAGCTATCCATAAAACGTACTGCAGCATCACGTCCACCAGTCAGTTCAAAGGAAATAACACCACAGGTTCTTCCCTCATCCATATATTTTTGTGCTAGTTCATGATATTTATCATCAGGAAGTCCGGCATAAATAACATGAGATACTTTTTCATGAGCATCTAAGAATTCAGCAACTTTCTGAGCATTTTCACAATGACGTTCTACACGTAAAGGCAGTGTTTCTAATCCAAGATTTAATAAGAAACAGTTTTCAGGGGATGGAATGGAACCGAGGTCACGCATCAGCTGTGTTGTAGCTTTTGTGATATAAGCTTTCTTTCCAAATTGTTTTGTATAAACGACACCATGGTAAGATTCATCAGGTTCAGTAAGACCATGATATTTGTGTCCATAAGCGTCCCAGTCAAAGTTTCCGCTGTCAATGATCGCACCGCCAACTTGAACAGCGTGTCCATCCATATATTTAGTTGTTGAATGTGTGACGATATCAGCGCCCCATT
>OGPT01003701.1_pt1 | contig 10699 bp, 8 predicted proteins | sample 1552951 | NCBI WGS metagenome assembly OGPT01 (sample SAMEA2580224, study PRJEB22360) | human gut metagenome | biome: human gut; feature: human-associated habitat; material: faeces | place: Denmark | collected 2008/2010
GCATCGTTGCCCTTGGAACCGCAGGCGGCCATCGAGAGCGTCATGGCCGCAGCCATGAGCATGCACATAAACTTCTTTTTCATCGTTTCAAATCTCCTTTGATTAAATAATGAACAAATTTATCATACAAAAAAGCGGGTCCGCCATTCCCGGCGGAACCGCTTTGCTGTATCGCGTTTTTTACTCGCTCAGCAATCGCGTTTCATCCCGGGAACGCCCATCAGGACGACCAGAAGTACCAGTACCAGCAGGGAAATGCCGATAATGCTAATCAGGCGGGAAATAATAATGGACGCCATAATAATGGCGCCCAGCACGGACAGGATGACAGTATGAGAAGCGGCGCAGGCGCAGCAGAAAGCAGCGCCGGCGCAGGCGGCGGTCATGGTCTTGTTCATCTTGCTGTTCATCATCTTGGTCATCGTGGCCGCCTCCTTCGCTTCAAAAGTGATGGGCACATTTTAGCAAAGCCTACCGCAGAAGTCAACAGGGGTTTCCCTAAAAACGTCATCATATCGCACAATCAGCCACAATATGTATTATGCAATATGCATAAAAACGAACCACTTTCTCCCAGAAACTGGAAATTCCACGGCCGCAGCCGGTCTGCCGCTCCGAACACAAAAAAACGATATAGACGGACAAATATACGACAATACCGAACAATACCCCTTGCATTTTCTGCGTTATCCTATAAAATAGACAGCGAACCTCCGCGCGGTACGCGCGGAAGCGGAACAGACTGAAAAGGGAGGCCCGTCCATGCATACGCCCCGGCACCCCACACGCAGCATAACGATCATGGCGTCAGCGCTGCTGGCGCTGTTTCTGCTGTCCTTCGTGCTGGGCCGCTACGGCGTCCCCCTGGGCGAGGTGGTAAAGATACTCCTCTCCCGCGTCTTTTCTATTGAACAGACCTGGACGGACAACATGGCCATCGCCGTGTGGAATGTCCGCCTGCCCCGCATCCTGCTGGCCTGCATGGTGGGCTGCGGCCTCTCCGCCGCCGGTACCGCCTACCAGACCGTGTTCCAGAACCCCATGGCCGCACCGGATATCCTGGGCGCGTCCTCCGGTGCCTGCTTCGGTGCGGCACTGGCAATCCTGACGGGCCAGAGCACCGTGATGGTCACCGTTTTCGCCTTCCTGGCCAGCCTGCTGTCCGTGGCCCTGGTCTATCTGGTGGGCCGCCGATCCCGGGGCAGCCGTGTGGTGAGCCTCCTGCTGGCCGGTATCATGGTAGGCTCGCTGTTCTCGGCCTGTACCTCCTATATCAAGCTGGTGGCCGATCCCGCCAACCAGCTGCCCCAGATCACCTACTGGCTCATGGGCAGCCTCTCCGGCACCCGTATGCACACCGTCGCCTTTGCCGCTGTCTGTATGGCGGCAGGGCTGACGCCCCTGCTGCTGCTCCGCTGGCGCATGAACCTGCTGACCCTCTCGCCGGATGAAGCCCGCGCCATGGGCGTCCACACGGACCGCCTGCGTCTGGCGGTGATCCTCTGCGCCACGGTGCTGACGGCCTCCGCCGTCTCCGTCTCCGGCATGATCGGCTGGGTGGGTCTGGTGATCCCCCATCTCAGCCGCCGCCTCGTGGGTAACGACTGCCGCAGGCTCCTGCCCATGGCCTGCCTGTTCGGCGCGGCCTTTCTGCTGCTGGTGGACGACCTGGCCCGCACCCTTGCGGCGACGGAGATCCCCATTGGTATCCTGACGGCCTTCGTGGGCGCGCCGTTCTTTATCTACCTCATGGTGAAGGGAGGCGACCGCCTGTGACCCTCACGGTATCGCACCTGACCTTCGCTTATCCCAAGGCCCCGCCGGTGCTGGAGGATGTCTCCTTCACCGTGCCCGCCGGTGATTTCCTCTCCGTGCTGGGTGCCAACGGCGCCGGCAAGAGCACCCTCTTCCGCTGCCTGCTGGGCGGCCTGGAGGGCTACACCGGCGCCATCTCGCTGGACGGCCGCGACGTGCGGACCTTCTCCCGCCGGGAGCTGGCGGCCCGCATCGCCTACATCCCGCAGATACACCGTCCCACCTTCGGCTATTCCGTGCTGGACACCGCCCTCATGGGCCTGACCCGGCACTTGTCCCCGTTCCAGAGCCCCTCAAAGGCCCTGGAGCAGCAGGCTCTGACCGCCCTGGAGCAGCTGGGTGTAGCCCACCTGGCGCAGCGGAACTTCGCCGCCCTCTCCGGCGGCGAGCAGCAGCTGGTGCTCATTGCCCGCGCCCTGTGCCAGCAGTCGGAGCTCCTCATCATGGACGAGCCCACCGCCTCTCTGGATTACGGCAACCAGCTCCGTGTGCTGGAGCAGGTGCGTTCCCTGTCGGAGCAGGGCTACACCGTCCTGCTCTCCACCCACGATCCCCAGCACGCCCTGCGTTTTTCCCGCCGCGTCCTGGCCCTGCAAGGGGGCCGCGTGGCGGCGGAGGGCGATACCCGGAGTGTGCTGACGCCGGACCTGATCCGGCAGCTCTACGGTGTGGAGTCCGTGCTGCTGGATACGCCCGATGGCGCGGCCCTGCTGCCGGTGCGGGGAGGTGACCGCCATGTTTAGCTGGTCGGCGGACACTGTCCGCTTCATGGCCGATGCCTGCCGCCGCACCGACTTCCACGAAAAGCTGACGGCGCTGCTGCTGCCGTACCTGAAGTCCACGGATCATATCTGCGACGCCGGCTGCGGCCTGGGATACCTGTCTCTGGCCCTGTCATCCCATGCGGCCCATATCACGGCGGCGGAACGCGACGCTGCCGCCCTGGCGGTGCTGCGGCAGGAGCTGGACGCCCGGGGCATTACGAATGTGACGCCCCTGTGCGCCGATGTGCTGGCCTATACGCCGCCGGAGCCCTTCGATGCCATGGTGTTCTGCTTTTTCGGCAGCATGGAGGAGATACTGGCCGCCGCCCTCCGCCAATGCCGTGGCACGGTGCTGACCGTGGTGCGTGACGACGTGTGCCACCGCTTTTCCGGGGCACCCCGTGCGCCGGACCGCCATAGCTTCGATGCCGCCTGCGGTGTGCTGGACGCCCACGGTATCCCCTATACGGCGCAGCGTGCGGCGCTGGACTTTCCCCAGCCCTTCCGCACCCTGGAGGATGCCCGGACATTCCTGACCCTCTACGGCGGGGGAGCGCCTGCGGAGGACGATCTCCGCGCCAAACTTATTTCCACCGGCGATCCGGACTTCCCGTGGCAGCTGCCCGGCGTCCGCCGCTTTGGAATGATTGCATTTTCAACAGAAGAAGGAGAACACATATGAACAAGACAAAACGATTGCTGGCGCTGGTCCTGGCGCTGGTGATGAGCCTGACCCTGTTTGCCTGCGGCCGGAAGGCCCAGGACGACAAGACCGACGACAGCACCCGGACAGAGGACACCACCCGCGTGTTCACCGACTCCTGCGGCCGCGAGGTCACCGTCCCCACCGATATCCAGAAGGTCGCCGTCTCCGGCCCTCTGGCCCAGATGGTGGTCTTTGCCATCGCCCCGGACAAGATGGTGGGTGTGGCCAATGCCTGGGACAAGACCGCCGAGAATTACTTTGACCAGAAGTATCTGGACCTGCCCCTGCTGGGCCAGCTGTACGGCGGCAAGGGCGAACTGAACCTGGAGACGCTGCTGACGGCCGATCCCGACGTGGTCATCGATGTGGGCGAGCCCAAGAGCACCATGGCGGAGGACCTGGACGGCCTGCAGGAACAGACCGGCATCCCCTTTGTCCACATTGACGCCTACCTGGCCTCCATGGACGATACCTATGCCATGCTCAGCGACCTGCTGGCTATGCCCAACGAGGGTCAGGCCCTGGCCGACTACTGCCGCAATGCCTATGACACCGTCAAGGCCATCGTGGACGGCGTGGAGAAGGCCGATGTCCTGTATATCACCGGTGAAGAGGGCCTGAACGTCATCGCCAGGGACTCCTATCACGCCGAGGTCATCGATATGCTGTGCAATAATCTGGCTGTGATGGACGAGCCCTCCTCCAAGGGTACCGGCAACGAGGTGGACATGGAGCAGATCCTGAACTGGGATCCCTCTATCTTGTTCTTCGCCCCCGGCAGCATTTACGGCACCGTGGCCGATAACGAGAACTGGCAGACCATACCTGCCATCAAGGACGGCAAGTATTACGAGGTGCCCTTCGGCCCCTACAACTGGATGGGCTTCCCGCCAAGCGTCCAGCGCATCCTGGGTATGCAGTGGATGGCCAAGGTCCTGTACCCCGAGGCCGCTGACTACGATATGTATGAGGTCACCCAGACCTATTTCCAACTGTTCTACCACTGCGACCTGACCATCGACCAGTACAACGCGCTGGTGGACAATTCTCTCCCCGCTGTGGAGGCCGCCGGCTGAATAAACGAATAGGGATCGGCACCGCCGCTCCCTATGGCCCTTGAAAGGAGAAGCGTATGAACAACATCTTCCAGACCCTGCTCTATCAGCGGGAAAAGCAGAAGGACACCGTGCTGGCCACCATCGTGTGGGATGACGGCTCTGCCCCCCGCGGCGCGGGCAGCCAGATGCTGGTGGGGGCGGAGGGTCTGCTCTCCGGCACCATCGGCGGCGGCGCGGTGGAGCTGCGGTCCATTCAGCTGGCCCGGGCGCTGCTGGCCGGTCAGCACGTGGACGCCCTGTATGACTTCAAGCTCTCCCGTGACGGTGAGCTGGGCATGGCCTGCGGCGGCGATGTGACGGTGCTGTTCACTCCCGCCCGGTTGTCGGATCGCGTCTGGGACGCGCTGGCGGCGGAGGTACTGCGCTGTGTGCGTGACCGTGTGCCCGGCTGGCTGGTGCTGCCGCTGGACGGCGCCGCACCCCATATCGCCGAGACGGCGGAGACAGGCGAGGGCGTGTTCTCCCTGCCGCTGCCGGTGGGGGAGCGCGCGGTCATTTTCGGCGCGGGACATATCGCTCGTGCGCTGACGCCTCTGCTGCGGACGGTTGGCTTCCGTCCCGTGGTGGTGGATGATCGGCCGGGCTTTGCCACGGCGGAGCATTTTCCCCAGGCGGACCGGACCATCTGCGGCGACTTTGACCGCATCAGCGACTACCTGACGCTGACGCCGGAGGACTATGTGGTCATCATGACCAACGGCCATGAGCACGACTTTCAGGCGGAGGTGCAGGTGCTGCGGGGCGAGACGGCCTATGTGGGCGTCATCGGCTCCCGGAAGAAAACGGCCTTTGTGAACCAGCGCCTGCGGGAGGCGGGCATTCCCGAGGAGAAGATCGCCTTTGTCCACACGCCGGTGGGCACACCCATCAAGGCCGTGACGCCGGAGGAGATCGCCGTGTCCATCGCCGGTGAGATGATCTGCGTCCGTGCCGCACGGCGCGAAGCGGCAGGGGAGGTACACCATGGCTGCCCCATGCACTGACCATCTGTTCCTCACCGGTGACAAGGGCGTGGGCAAGTCCACGCTGGCGCACTGCCTGCTGGCCGGGCATACACCCTGCGGCTTCCGCACGGTGCGGGTAACAGGAGTGCTGGACCGGCCCTCTGTGCATCTGCTGCCCGCGGTGGGCGGAGTACCGTCGGCGGAAAATCTGCTGTTTTACTGCGGCGCTTATTCCTGCGATAGGTTCGACACGCTGGGCACGGCGGCCCTGCGTGACCGTGACGGGGACGTCCTGCTGATGGACGAGCTGGGCCCGGCTGAGTCCGGTGCCAAAAAATTCTGCGAAGCGGTGCTCGCGGCCCTGGACGGTGACCTTCCCGTTCTGGGTGTTCTGCAAAAAGCAGATACGGAATTTCTCCGGGCGGTGGCCGGTCATCCCCGGGTGCGTCTGGTGACCGTCACCGTGGAAAACCGAGACGAGCTGCGCCGTACCATGACCCTTTAACAAACGCTGCGCTATGGTGTACCGCATATAACAAAAGGGTATATAAAAGAGCACAGAAGCAGGTCAACAAGAGCAGCCTAAAGTAAACGAAAGTGACATGTACCGTCAAAGGACGCGGGAAGATCCCGCGTCCTTTTTTCGACTTTTACTTCCCATAAGGGACGGTTTGCGGTATACTATGGGGGAGAAAACAGGGGAGGTGACGCGGTGAAGCTGCGTATCATCACCGGCCGCGCCGGTGCGGGAAAAAGTAAGCTGGTGCTCGAAACCATTGCGGCACAACGGTTTGAGCGTCCGCAGATTTTGCTGGTACCGGAGCACGCCACCCACGAGGCGGAGCTGGATCTCTGCCGCGCGCTGGGGGATACCGCCAGCCGTGACGGGGAGGTGCTGAGCTTCCAGAGCCTTGCCACCCGCGTACTGTCACAAACCGGAGGCATATCCGATATAACGTTAGATAATAGTGGTAAAATACTGATAATGCGCCGCGCCTTGCAGGAAGTTTCGTCATATTTGACGGTGTTTTCCAAGCCGTCACAGCGCCCGGCCTTTCTGCGGGAGCTGGTGGCCCTGGCCGATGAGCTGTACGCCTATAAAATCGCACCGTCCCTTCTGCTGCAACAGGTTCAGGACATTCCGGGCGCCGCCGGAGATAAGCTGCGCTCTACGGCGCTGCTGTTCGGCGCTTATGACGCGCGACTCCACGGCGGCGACTTTGATGCCCGGTCAAAAGTGCAGAAACTCTGCGATAAACTGCCGAATTCGGACTATTTATGCGAAAAAGATATCTACATTGATGGGTTTTCCTATTTCAACCGAACGGAGGAGGATATCATTGCCGCCGCGCTGAAACAGGCCAACTCTGTTACAGTGACTCTGCTGGGCGATGACAGCGACCCGCAGCTCTTCCGCAACGGCATACAGCAGCGGGAACGCCTGCGCAGACTGGCGAAGGACGCCGGTTGTAGTTGTGAAGTAGAAAACCTTGTCAGTAAAAGTGATACAACGTTTTCGCACCTGGAGCGATACTTCCTCGGCGCGGAAAAAGCGTGGACGGGCAGCACGCCGTCCATCACATTGTATCAGGCCAACACCGCCTATTCCGAGGTGGAGTATGTGTCTGCGCAGCTGCGGACGCTGGCACAAAAGGGCGTTCGCTGGCGTGAGATGGCCGTGGCGGCGCGGAATATGGAGGTATATGGCCCGTTGCTGGAGGCCGTGTTCCGCCGGGACGATGTTCCCGCCTATATCAGCCGCCGGAGCGACATTTTGGAGCAGCCGGTCCTGACGCTGCTGCTGTCCGCCGTCGACGCAGTGACAGGCGGCTTTGAGTATGAGGATGTGTTTCGCTGCCTGAAGACCGGCATGACGGCACTGACGGCGGCGGAATGCGATCTTCTGGAAAACTATGTGATCCGTTGGGAAATTCGGGGCAATATGTGGCTGCGGGACGCCGACTGGACGGCGGATCCGGATGGATACAGCGGAGAGATGACCGACTATCGCCGGGAACAGCTGGCCGAGATAAACGCGGTCAGAAGAAAAGTCAGAAAACTGTTTCTTACCCTGAGTGATGGGATAAAATTCAATAAAACGGTAAGCGGTAAAGCTGAAACGCTTTACAAATTTGCGGAGGACGCCGGTACACCGGCCGTGTTGGAACAGCGGGAGAAAGAATTGCTGGAGCAGGGGCAGATGCAGGCGGCAGAGGAGTATGCCCAGCTGTGGCGGATATTCTGTGATGTGCTGGATCAGTTCGTGGCGCTTTTGGGTGACACGGAGGTGGACGGCGATGAGTTTGCGCGGCTGCTGCGGCTGACGCTGAGCCAGTATGCCGTGGCCACCATACCCGCTGCGCTGGACCAGGTAAAGGTAAGCCCCCTGACGCGAAATGACCGCCATACAGTGCGGCATCTTTTCCTGCTGGGCGCCAATGACCATGTGCTGCCCACGGTGGAGAAGGGCGGCGGTATATTGGACGAACAGGAGCGTGAGCTTTTGCAGCAGCAGGGAATCTTGCTGTCCGACGCCACGTTCGACCCGCTGAGCAATGAGCTGCAGAATATCTATGCAGCCCTGGCCCAGCCCACGGAGACACTGACCGTGTCCTGGTGCGCCGGCGATGAGTCGGGGGCGAAACTGCTGCCGTCCTTTGTGGTAGAGCGTATCCGCAAGCTGTTCCCTCAAGTGGAAATACAACGGGAAGACGGCGCGTACCGCTGCGGACTGCCTGCGGCAGCGCTGGCACTGGCGGGACAGCGGCCCGGCGGTGCGCTGTGGCGTTATTTTGAGATGCATGGACAGGGCGGTACGCTGGAGAAGATGGCAGCGGCCCGGGCTATGGGCCGGGGAAGGCTGTCGCCCGGGGCGGTACGCAGCCTGTACGGCAGTACGCTGGCCATGTCCGCCTCGCGGCTGGACCAGGTGAAGAGCTGTCACTTCGGCTATTTCATGGAGTACGGCCTGCGGGCCAGGGAACGGACAAAGGCGGATTTCCAGGCGCCGGAGGTGGGGACGTTTATCCACTATCTGCTGGAGAATGTCCTGCGGGAGGTGGAGCAGCAGGGGAAGCGGCCGGAAAGACCGGCGCTGGCGGCGTTGGTGCGGCGGTATACGGATGAGTATGTCCGGACGGTCATCGACGGCTACGGCGAGAAGAGCGCACGGTTCCGGTATCTGTTTTCCCGGCTGCGGGAGACGGCGTTGGTCATTGTTGAGAACGTGCTGGATGAGCTGGAGCATTCGGATTTCCGGCCTGTGGCCTTTGAATTGGGCTTCGGCGGCAAAAACGGACAGCTGCCTGCCGTCACGGTGACGGCGGGAGATACCACGCTGTCCGTCACCGGTAAGGTGGATCGGGTGGACGGCTGGCTGAAGAACGGGAAGCTATATCTGCGAGTAGTGGACTACAAAACCGGGAAAAAGGCTTTTGATCTGGCGGATGTGCGCTACGGCCTGGGTATTCAGATGCTGCTGTATCTTTTCGCACTGCAGCGGTACGGCGGGGGCTATTTTGGGGCGGCGGTGGAGCCGGCGGGAGTGCTGTACCTGCCGGCGAGGGACGTCGTTAAAAAGGCGGATCGGGCCATCGCGCCGGACAAGCTGGCCGCGCTGCTGCGGGGCGAGTTGCGTCGGACGGGCATGGTGCTGTCCGACCCAGAGGTGCTGACAGCCATGGAGCACAGTGCGCTGGAGTCACCCTGCTATTTGCCTATTGCAGTGAAAAAGGACGGTTCGGTCAGCGGTTTGGCGGCCAGTGTGTTGGCGGATGCAGCTCAGATGGGCAAAATGGGTCGGTATGTGGACGAGCTGCTGCGGAAGGTAGCCCGGGAGCTGGGCGATGGCAATATTGACGCAGATCCATGCCGCAGGGGGCCTCAGGAAAGTGCCTGCGACTGGTGTCCCTTCGCGTCGGCCTGCTGGTTTGACGAGAAACGGGACAAGCCCCATTATCTGCAAAAGACCACGCCGGAAGAATTCTGGCAGCTGGTGGACGAGGAGGTGACGCGCCGTGGCTGACATCCAACTGACGGCACAGCAGCGTGGGGCAGTGGAGGACCGGGGCGGCAGCCTGCTGGTGTCCGCCGCCGCCGGATCCGGCAAGACGAAGGTGCTGGTAGAGCGTGTGTTCGCTTATCTAACGGAGGAACACTGCCACATAGACGATTTCCTTATTATCACATTTACCCGCGCCGCTGCCGCCGAACTGCGGACAAAGCTTGCCGCAGAGCTGGCGAAGCGGGTGGCACAGGATCCGGAGAACAGTCACCTGCGGCAGCAGATGTTCCGGGTGTATCAGGCGGACATCAAGACGGTGGACGGCTTCTGTGCAGGGCTGCTGCGGGAGCATATCCATCTGCTGGAGCCGGTGGATGGGCGGAGTCTGACGCCGGACTTCCGTATCCTGGATGAGACGGAGGCCGGCGTGCTGAAGCAGCGGGCACTGGAGGATGCACTGGAGGCGTTCTATCAGCGGATCGAGCAGGGGGACGAGGGCTGCCGGGCGTTGGCGGAGACGCTGGGCTTCGGCCGGGATGACCGGGCGTTGGCGGCGCTGGTGCCGGAGCTGCACGGAAAATTGCAGAGCCATCCCTACCCGGACAAGTGGTTGGAGAAGGCTGCGGAGAGCTGGGCGAACCTGCCGGAACGGCTGGGCGACAGCGTGTACGGCCGGACGATCATGGAGGACACGGTGCGCCGCGCCAGTTACTGGGCGGGGCGGCTGGAACGCGCCGTGAAGGATATGGAAGACTGCGAGAGCGTGTATAACGCCTATGGAGATCGGTTTTTGGAAACGGCGGCGCAGCTGCGGGAATACGCGGCCGCGGCCCGGGAAGGCTGGGATGCCATGGGCCGTGTGCAGCCGGCCTTCCGACGGATGGGCGTGGTGAAGGGGGACGAATGCGCCGGGGCGAAGGACGCGGCGCGGGCGGTGCTGGAAAAGTGCCGTGACGCATTGAAGAAGCTGTCCGCGCCGTATCAGACGGCGGAGACGGAGTTGCTGGGCGATCTGCAGGTCTTCGCGCCCGCTATGCGGGCGCTGCTGGCACTGACAGGGGACTTCGACGAGCGGTTCCGGGCAGAGAAGGTGCGGCGGAACGCTATGGATTTCTCTGACCAGGAACACTACGCCGTGCAGATGCTGTGCCGCCAGGACGGAACGCCCACGGAGCTTGGCGAGCAGGTGTCCCGGCGGTACCGGGAGATCATGGTGGACGAGTATCAGGACACTAATGAAGTGCAGAACTGTATCTTCCGGGCGGTATCGCGGCAGGGAGAGAATATCTTTGCCGTGGGCGATGTGAAGCAGAGCATCTACCGGTTCCGGCTGGCGGAACCGGGGATAT
>OGPT01003703.1_pt1 | contig 10698 bp, 12 predicted proteins | sample 1552951 | NCBI WGS metagenome assembly OGPT01 (sample SAMEA2580224, study PRJEB22360) | human gut metagenome | biome: human gut; feature: human-associated habitat; material: faeces | place: Denmark | collected 2008/2010
AAAAGTAAACAGGCTCCCCTTCGGGGGCGCGGGCAAATAGCCCCGCGCCCCTTTTCGGTTTCATTCGTCAGGAAAGGCGGTTGCTCTTTTGAACAACCGCCTTTCGCCATTTCTATCCGATTTGAGCAGAAAGGAAATCAGTCTATGACAAAAGAGTACGGGAGGTGTCGCTGATGCGGCTTGCCGCCGCACAAATCGCATAACCGGACCAATACGGAATGAAAGCAGTTTTCTGCACCCGCCTGCCCTTTCTGCTGTTTCATTGCGCCTATTGAGCACCTATGAAGGTTTTGAAGCCTTTATAGGTGCTTTTTGTCATCCACGGCACTTCTTCGCCGTGGGCTGCCGCTCCCCGCCGCCCTTCGTTTGGATTCGACCGCAACACCGAACAAAAACATCCAAACGGAGGAATACAACATGACAACGATCAACCTGCGGGAGCTTTACCCGTGGTACACCGAGGATACCTTTATCGAGGTTTCCGATGAAGTTGCCGCGTTTCTTGAAGAAGATAAGCGGCTTCAGATCAACTACGCGCAGTACATCCGCGACAACAAGGCGTTCTATTCACTGGACGCCGGCGACGGCATTGAGGCGGATGCGCTGAATCTGCCGGAACAGCCGGACGAGGCGCTGGAGCGCATGGAGCTGGAGCGGCTGCTGAAAGAAGCGCTGGCGCAGCTCACACCCTCGCAGCGGCGCAGACTGTTTGCCAGCGTTCTCAATGATGAGAGCAACCAGCGGATTGCCAAGCGTGAGAGCGTTGATGAGAGTGCAGTGCGCAGAAGCATTCAGCGTGGATTGGCGGCACTCAAAAAAATTCTGAAGAAATCTTGAGTTACCCCGTCCGAAAAAGCCCGATTTTTCTTGAGGTATATGAGAGGGATATTCTTCTTTCTCGCCTCTGCTCCTTGAAAACCGCATAGACACCGGTATCAGCACAGACCCCGCGCGGCTGAAAAGCCAAGCGACAAAAGGCGCGCCGCCATGACGACAGACCTCCCGCCCTTCGGTGCGGGAAGCCGTCCGAGCGATCTACGCAACCTTTGACCCGATGCGTGGCAGCATCGGGCGCGATGACAGCGCGGGCGATACGCAACCCCAGCTACGGCCTCCCACTGACTTGAGGGGGATTCCTGCGGCGCTCGTGAGCCTTACAAGCCACGGCGCTGCGGGAATGGGACAGCCTTGCCAAAGGCGGCTGATACCGGTCCCAAAGGCGATATGCGCCTTGCGCCGGGGGCTGTGACAAATACGGCGGAAAAAAACTACATGACACAACATACGCAGACAGCCGCGCCGGTGCAGTATCATGCAACATGACAGCAATCCCTCCGGCGCGGCTGCTCTGCCGGAACGAATACGAACAAGCCCCGCTGTCATATCGTGGCAGCGGGACTAAATTGATAAATCGGAGGTGCGTTTATGCAGAAGCAAGCCATCCCCAAAGAGCCGGTCGCCTCTTATAAGGAGGTCAGGATCGGCAAGACCCTCTATCGCGTGACAAGCGTGTTTTCCGGCGAAAAGGACCTTGGCAGGACGCTGGAGCAGCTTGCGGTGCGCCGCGCCATGACAGAGCTGGACGCTCCCGCAACCGCGCAGCCCTGTCACGCATCTTAACAAACAATCAGCCTCCCTGCGGCGGCATCCTTGCGCGAAGATGGTATCCCCGGTATCATATTCTTGCAGGGAAAACCTGCGAGAGCCATCACGCCGCACGGATGTATGAATCGCAGAGAATCGGGAGGTAAAATACAGATGATCGAAAAGACATACAACGTAGGCATCTATTGCAGGCTCAGCAACGACGATGAGCGCGATGGGGAGTCCGTATCCATTGAAAATCAGAAGCTCCTGCTGCAAAGCTATGTGCGTCAGCGGGGCTGGAACGAGATCGCGGTGTACTGTGACGACGGGTACTCAGGTACGAATTTCGACAGACCCGGCGTCAAGCGCCTCATCGAAGATGCAAAAGCCAAGAAAATCAACCTCATTCTGGTAAAAGACCTATCACGCTTTGGGCGTAACTACATCGAGTTCGGACAGTACACGGACTACCTGTTCCCCTCGCTGGGCTGCCGTTTTATCGCGCTGAACAACGGCATCGACACCATGAGTGACAACGGCAGCACCGACGTTATGTGCTTTTTGAATTTATTTAACGAATTTTACAGCCGGGACACCTCCAAGAAGGTCAAGGCGGTCAAAAGAGCCTGCGCGGAAAGCGGCAAGTTCATGGGAACCTACCCCGCCTACGGCTACAAGCGCGACCCGGAGGATAAGCACCACCTTGTCATCGACGAGGAAACCGCCCCTACCGTGCGCCGCATTTTTTCCATGCGCGCCTCCGGCATGGGCTTCCGTGCCATCGCCGTCACGCTCAACGAGGAGGGCGTTCTGCCGCCCGGTGCGCTCTACTATCAGCGCAAGGGGCGCAGCGACCCGCGCAACGTCAACCACAAGTGGGCGGAAACCACCGTAAAAGCCCTCATCCGCAGCGAGGTCTACATCGGGAACATGGTGCAGGGCAAAACCGGCACGCTGTCCTACAAGTCCAGAAAGCTCATCAACAAGCCGGAGGAGGAATGGATACGGGTGGAGGGAACCCACGAACCCATCATCTCCCGCGAGGTCTGGGATACCGTGGTCAGCATCGACAAAAAGAAGGTGCGCAAGACGCCGCCCACGGACGGTATTCGCAGCATCTTCACCGGCCTTGTCTACTGCGCAGACTGCGGCTTCAAGATGCGCAACCACATCGAGCGCTTCACCTATAAGGACGGAACGCCGGGGCGGTACAGCTCCTTTATCTGCGGCAACTATGCCAGAAGCGGCAAAAGCGCCTGCACCATCCACTCCATCTATGAGAATGTGCTGGAGGAGCTGGTGCTGACGGACATCCGGGAAAAGGCGCGCTTCGTCGAGTGCGACGGCGAGCGCCTTGCCGAGCAGATCAGCCGCATGAAGGAAAAGGAAAGCCGCAGCCGCGTTATCTCCTATGAGCAGGAGCTGAAAGCGGCAGCGGCGCGTATGACGGAGCTGGAACGGCTGATGCAGAATCTCTATGAGGACAAATGCACCGGCACCATCCCCCAGACGGTCTTTCAGACGCTCATGCGGAAATACGAAACCGAACGGGCGGAAAAAGCCGCCGCCATCCCGGAGCTGGAGCAGAAGGTCAGAGCGCAGCTTGAGAACCGGCAGGACGCAAACCGCTGGATGGAGGTCATCCGCCGCTACACCGAGATCACGGCGCTGGACGAAAGCATCCTCTTTGAGCTGGTGGACCGCATCGAGGTGGGCGAGGCGCGGAAGGTCAACGGACAGCGCATCTGCGACGTCAAGGTGGTCTACCGCTACGTCGGCAGCGTGGACGACGCGCTGGCACAGGAGAGGCTGGAAGCGTATGAAAAAGCTATATAAGGTCGGCATCTATTGCCGGTTGAGCGTGGACGACGCCTCCAACTCCGCCAAGGCGAAAAACTATATCCCTGCTGATGAATCCGTCAGCATCGAGAATCAATATGAACTGCTTTCCAAATTCGTAATGCTCAACGGCTGGACGGAGGTCAAGACCTACCGCGACGACGGTTATAGCGGTGGAAATTTCCAGCGTCCCGGATTTCTGGAGATGCTGGAGGACGCGCGGCACGGCCTCATCAACCTGATCCTTGTCAAAGACCTATCACGGCTGGGCCGTGATTTTGTGGAGGTCGGGCGCTATACCGACGTTATTTTCCCCTCGTTGGGCTGCCGCTTCGTATCCGTCCTTGACTGCCTCGACACCGAGGGCGACAACACAGATATGCTGCACTTCCGCAGTCTGATGAACGACTACCATTTGAAAGACCTCTCCAATAAGGTAAAATCTGTCCTTCACGCCAAAATGCGCAGCGGCCAGTATATCGCCGCCTACGCGCCCTACGGCTACCGCAAGAGCGATGAGGACAGACATCGGCTGGTGATTGACGAGGAAGCAGCCGCCGTGGTGCGCCGGATGTTTGAGCTGCGGCGGGCAGGCATGGCCTACGGCAAGATCGCCGCCGTGCTGAACAGCGAGGGCATTTTGTCCCCACGCTGGTATTGGGCAAAGCTGTACGGCAACGGCTCCTGCAAGTACGCGAACCTTTGGATGTACGCCACGGTGAAGAACATACTGACAAACGAAGTCTACACCGGAAATCTTATTCAGAATCAGACCGGCTCGCGCTCCTATAAGGACGACACCATGATCTATAAGCCGGAATCCGAGTGGATACGGCATGAGGCTCTGCATGAAGCCATCATCTCCCCGGAGGTATGGAATGAAGTGCAGGCCATCAACCGGGAAAGGACGCGGCTCTCGGCGGACAACGCGCCGCCGAAGCCCTTCCTGTTCACCGGCAAGCTCGTCTGCGCCGACTGTAAAGCACCCCTTCAGGGCAACCGGGAGACGCAGCGCCGCAAGAACGGCACGTCCAAAAAGTACGTTTCCTATTTCTGCTCCCGCTATACGGCCTCCGGCTACGGTGCGTGTTCCCGGCACACCATCTATGAGATGACGCTGACGGAGCTTGTATTGAATGAAATTCGCGCCCATGCCGAGGCGCTGGAACTGGACGAAGCTGCCATGCTGGTCAGGCTGCAAGCGCAGCGCACCGCCGCAGACGCAGAGCGTCAGGAAAGCGTCCGGCAGGAGATTGGGAAGCTGCGCCGCCGCGCCTATGAGCTGGAGCAAATGACCGCCAAGCTCTATGAGGACAAGGTTTGCGGCAGCATCAGCGCAGCGTCCTTCGCTGTACTGCTTGAAAAGACCGAGCAGGAGCGTCGCCAGCGAACCGACCGGCTGGATACGCTTCTTGCGGAAGTCAGGGAGTATGAGCAGAGCGCCGCCGACATTCAAAGCTGGGCGGCAGTCGTCCGAAAGCACCTGCATATTCGGGAGCTTGACCGTGAAACGGTGGACGAGCTGATCGACCGCATTGAGGTCGGAGAAAAAACCGTTGTTGACGGAAAAAACGTCCGTGACATCAAAATCTATTACCGCTTTGTCGGCAATATCTGAATGGAGGTCAGATCATGGATAGCAATAAAAGCAAGCGTGTGGTAGTATATTGCCGGGTAGCGACACAGGCGCAGCTTGACGGCGACCACACGCTGGAAGCACAAAGCGCCCGGCTGCATGAGCAGGCCGAGCGGCTGGGTTATGAAATTGTGGGAAAAGTCAGCGAGTATGAAAAAGGAACTTCGCTTGACCGCGACGGCTGGAAAAGGGCTTGTCAGAAGGCGGTGGAGCAAAAGGCGGACATCCTCCTTGTTGCCGATCTTACACGGATAGCGCGCGATCTGATCCTTTGGATGCAGGCTTTGCGCGAGTTAAGCGGCAAGGGCGTCTGGATTCAGTCCGCGGCTGAACCGGATGCGTTTCGGGTAGATCCCCTTTTTCACCTATGGCTACCGCCTGGAATCCAATGGCAGCTTGCACTCCATGAACTATGGAAAACTTACCGCAGGAACAACGAAAACAGCGATTGATACAGCAAAACCGTCTGAAAAGGGAGAAATCATTACTTACCTTTCCCGAATGGGAGATGTTCTTGATGATGTTCCGAAACGGGGTAAACTCGTTGTCGCCCTGCTTACTGTCCACTCCATCGTTGACAGCAATAAAGTGAACATTGTGCTCCGGGAACATGATCTCAGTATACATTCCCACTTGCAGGTAGTCACGGCCCAGACGGGACATATCCTTGATAATGACCCGCTTGACAATACCTGCTTCAATGTCCGCAATCATTTCCTGGAACCCAGGGCGGTTAAAGGTGGTGCCGGAGATGCCATCGTCAATATAAAAACGGATATTCTTCCAGCCATGGTCAAGGGCATACTTCTGTAAAATCTTCTTTTGATTGATTATGGAATTACTGTCGCCCTGCAATTCATCGTCACGGGATAAGCGGCAGTAGAGGGCAGTAACGGCCTCTGTGCTCATGACGGCATAAGGAAATTGCAGCACGGCAGCGGTGTTTGACTGATCGTACATAATAACCTCCAATCTTTCAGCCAAACACGGTATGAAGTTCAATTACATTCTACCGTGCTGTTTTGGATTTGTCAGCCTGTTGGAGGATATTTTGTTTCCGGGGATCGTCTCAGTTCGTCTTTGATAAGCCGCTGCACCTTATCCTTGACGGTATCTGTTGCCGGATCGGGAAAGTAGGAATTGACCGTAAAGGTGGTGTTTCCGATCCGCACCTTGCTTCGCAAGGGCGGGGCATATTTCTTTCGGTTGTCGGTATCATTTTTCATAAAATCAGGGCCTCCCTTCACCTATTACTGGTGCTGGGAGGCCCTGTTTTGGCCATTATTTACGAAAGAAATCACAAGAAATTTCCAATACGAAATTAGGGAGATAAAACGAAAAAGAAACGATTAGCAAGCACAGCAAGTGAGTACCCACTTGCTCTATACTTGCTCGTAGAGCAAGCACAGTAAGTGTAGCCACACTCAAAATTGGCATGCCTCCCAAACCCTAATTTTGATAGTTTATGTTTTTATTATTGCAGATGTTTCTAATATGTGCTATCATAATATACAGAAGGGACTATTTTGAAAATATAAAACTTTTATTTTATATTTTCAAAAATAAGTTTTAATTTAGCAAGGAGTACCCTGATGACTATTTCTGAACAGATAAAAGTTCTATGCGTGCGTTCCAATATTAGTGTAGCGGAATTAGCAAGACGCATGGGAACTACACCCCAAAATTTCAACTCAAAAATGAAACGAGAAAGCTTTACTGTTTCCGATTTAGAGTATTTGGCCGAAACGGTTGGGTGCTCTTTTGAGCGACACTTTGTCCTTCCGGATGGCGAGAAGGTTTGATAGGAGAATAAAAATGAATATGTTACATTTTAAGAATAATCTGCAAAATCGTGATGTGATATCTCTTTTCTCTGGTGCAATGGGTCTTGATATAGGCCTTGCAAAGGCAGGACTTAATATTGCTATTGGGCAGGATTTTGATGCCGCATGTGTTGCAACCATGCGAGCAAACGGTCATAAAGTTTTAAGCGGAGATATCCGTGACATTGATCCGGCGGATTTACTTGAACAAGTGGGATTGGCTCCTGGCGAACCATTCTTGATTTGTGGTGGTCCACCATGTCAACCGTTCTCAACTGCAGGAAAGAGATTAGGCATCAATGATCCCCGAGGAAGCCTTTTTATGGACTTCATTCGAATGATTGATTATATCCGTCCACGATTCTTCATTATGGAAAATGTGAAAGGGATTATGTCTGCTCCTTTGAAACATGTTCCTCTTGCAGAACGAGATAAAAATGATCCAGAGCAGCGACTGGGCACTGTTTTGGATGTTATTCTATCCGAATTCCAAAAACTTGGTTACAAAACCGTGTACGGCGTATTGGATGCTGTAAATTATGGTGTCCCTCAATTCAGAGAACGATTTGTTTTGATTGGAAGTCGTGATAATGAAGATATTTTCATGCCAATTCCAACGCATTTTCAAATGCATCAGGATGCATCCTATCGCTGGCAAACATTGGGAGATACCATACGGGATTTAGAGCATGATTGTGGTGAGTGTGCTGCTTTTGGCGAAGATCGGTTATCTTTTCTAAAACTCGTTCCCGAGGGTGGGAACTGGCGCGACCTCCCCGTCGATTTGAAGCAAATGGCTATGGGAGGTGCTTTTGAATCGGGCGGGGGTAAAGTAGGTTTTTACCGTAGGCTATCTTATAATCAGCCCTCTCCTACATTGGTTACATCACCCGTACAAAAGGCAACTATGATGTGTCATCCCACGCAAAATCGCCCTTTGAGCATACGAGAATATGCTCGAATCCAGCAGTTCCCTGATGATTGGATTTTCATGGGAACAAGTGCAGAGAAATATCGACAAATCGGTAACGCTGTCCCGGTTGGCCTTTCTGAAGCATTAGGCAAAGCTGTCCTATCTGTTGCGGATCAAACTGCTGCAATTCAAACAAAAAGATTCAGAGGAACAGATATCCACCAAAAACTTAAGATTGCGCTTGAAATAGGAGGAAGTTGCTATGTCCATAAATGATTCTTACAACGAAGAAGCTATTGTAGAGGCTATTGCCGTTGCATTGGATAATTTCTACACCAACCTGATTAAGAAAGTGGACAGTTTGAATATTAAAGCTGTAATGAAGCGCAAAAACCCGTATCTTTTCCGAGCCAAAGCCATGAATGGTGCGGCTCAAATAATTGATGCAATCCTTGCTGCTTTCGTATCTTCTTCCGAGGAAACGATTTTTGGTAATGTGTTTTTTGAACCTATTGCCACAGCAGCAGCTCAGGGTCAAAAAGCATTAGCCGAGGGTGTTGACATTATGGTAGAACGCGATAACACCATTTATGCTATTGCGGTAAAATCGGGAACAAGCGTTTTCAATGCTGATAGCCGCAAAAAGCAGGAGCAAAACTTTATGGCCGCAAGCAAATTGGCCCAGCAGGCAAAAAAACGTTTTGTTCCTATTGTTGGATATGGCTATGGCAAGAAGAAGACTTCTAATCGTGGTTTGCCTAAATTCTACATGGAACTGGCAGGAAAAGATTTCTGGACTGAATTAACAGGTGACGAAGAATTTTATATTAAGCTAAAGTACAGTTTACAAGGGACTACACAGGGTAGGTATCTGACGGGAGGGGTTCCGCCCGTCAGATTTTCCATGTGATATTCAAGCTGTCGCTTGTGGCGGCTATGGTGGTAATCATCAAATCCACCACCCGCCGCTTGTCGTCAAAGGATACATTCTCCCAAGTGTCGAGGTAGCCGGAAATCTGGCTGACCTGTTCCGGGCTAATGGCTTCCACCGTTAGTTCCGCTATCCTCGCCAGAAGTTCCTGCTTGCGCCCGTCCAGTTCTGCTATCTTCACATTCACATAGGAGAGCAGGACATTGTTTGCACCCGTCAGACTGTCCACCAGCTTTTCAATCTCGCTGTCCACATGGGCAAGCTCCACTTGCAGTGCTGCAATTTTCGGGTTTGCCTTTGCCGCTTTCTTTCTGCCTGTCAGCGTCTTGTAGCTTGCCAGTTTCTTTACCATCTGCTGATAAACAACCGCTTCCAGTTCCGAAGTAATGATTTTCCCGCACCCCGGACAACTCTTGTTATCCAGCCGTTTCGTACAGCGAAGGTATTGCTTGCCGGAGGGATTGAAGATACTCATAAGGGCATACCCGCAGTTCCCGCACTTGATTTTTCCCGCCAGCCATGTATGGGTGGCTTTTCGGGCAGACTGGATTTTCATGTTGTTCATCAGCTTCTTACGGCAGGTCAGCCAGATGTCGGAGGGGACAATGCCATCATGGGGAGCCAGCACCAGCATTTGGTCTTTCAAGTCGTTCTTTTTGCTGGGTTTCACATCCCGACCTTGATACAGATAGCAGCCGTTCATACCTGTAAAATCGGCGGCGTCATTGACAATGACTGTCCCTTGACTTTTGAAAAACTCGTACACATCAAGGTCTGCCTGCACATAGACAGGATTGCGTAACATCTGCGCCAGCGTGGGGCGTATCAGCTCTTTGCCATGGAACAAAATCCCCTGTTCCGCAAAGTACCGGGTAATGTCCCCATAGGAGGTAGTGGGCTGGGCGTACATCTCAAACATCAGCCGGATATTTGCCGCTTCATCTGGATTTACCACCAGCTTCTTTGTGTTGATACCGTCCATCTTGATCGGCTCTGTATGGAAGCCGTAAGGGGCTTTCCCACCCATCTTGAAACCTCGCTGGCTGCGGGAATAGTAAGCGTCCGTTACCCGCTTCTGTATGGTTTCCCTCTCAAGCTGGGCGAACACAATACAAATATTCAGCATCGCCCGCCCCATCGGGGTGGAGGTATCAAACTTTTCCGTAGAGGACACAAACTCTACATTGTACTGTTGGAACAGCTCCATCATGTTGGCAAAGTCCAGAATGGAACGGCTGATACGGTCGAGCTTGTAAACCACGACTTTTGCAATTAAGCCCCGCTTGATGTCCCGCACCAGTTCTTGAAACTTCGGACGGTCTGTGTTCTTGCCGCTGTACCCTTTGTCTGTGTATTCCTTGCAGTTACCGCCTTTCAACTCGTATTTGCAAAATTCAATCTGGCTTTCAATGGAAATGCTGTCCTTTTTGTCTACCGATTGTCTTGCATAGATTGCGTCTATTCGATTGTTCATATTGTTGCTCCTTTTCTTAAAAAAGAAACGGAGCTGCTGACACCTTTATTATACCGTCAGCAGCCCCGCAAATCAACGATGGCTTTGGAAAACCTTATGCCCCGGCTTCCTCACTCTGCCGCTTGTCGGCATACTTGCGGAACACCTCATAAAGCTGCTGTTCCAGCTCCCGGCGTTTTGCCGCTTCCTGCTCCGGCGTGAACACCGGGGAGAGATTTTCCAGCGTGATTTCCTTTCCCTGAAAAGTCACGACTTCGGTTTCTTTCTTGTATCTGATATGCTCCATAGTACCTCCGTATTTAATTTTCAAAGTGCGGTGCCGCCATGCTGCGGCGTGAAATGTTTTCTGCCATCAATCACCGTTCCCTTGTGTGCCGCTGCTGCCGTTTCAGTTCCACCAGTATATCCGGCGGGATACGGTCAACCAGCCGCTGTAAATCGTCCAGTTCGCTTTTCAGCTTTGCCCGTTCCATCGTATCTTTCATCTTGCCTTTT
>OGPT01003713.1_pt1 | contig 10661 bp, 9 predicted proteins | sample 1552951 | NCBI WGS metagenome assembly OGPT01 (sample SAMEA2580224, study PRJEB22360) | human gut metagenome | biome: human gut; feature: human-associated habitat; material: faeces | place: Denmark | collected 2008/2010
CTACGGTAGATTCTTCATCCGCGTCAACCAACTTCCCATAATCCACCACGAGCGAGGCTTGCCGAGCGATTCCGCGTCTTCGCCGTGGGTCGGCACCCACAAAAAATGCTTTCGTTCCTGACTTTTTAGTGTCAGGGACGAAAGCATATATAATCTTCCGTGGTACCACCCTTGTTTTTGCAATAAGCAAACTCTCATTATGCCTTTAACGGTGCTTTTCTCCGTTACCGCCTAATCTGCATAAGCATTTCAGCAGTACCGCTCGGAAATGAACTTCATCTCATTCCACAGACAAAATTGCTCTCAGCCCTCGACAATTTTTCTCTTTAGACTGCATATAAATGGACTACTTTTTTCGTCATTGCGTTTATAGTAAATTATATCATAAAAAATAAAAACTTGCAAGGAATTTGATAATATATTTTAGCTATTTCACAAGCGAATAATCAACTAAGCCTTCATTTGCATAAACAGACTTAATTTCTTCTCTTACTTCTGTCAAAGCAAAGCCAAGAAGATTTTCACCTTGCCATTCATAAGGATTATTTATTCGCTCATCATTTTCACTCATACCAATGCCCCAAACTCTATCCGTAGGACTTGCTTCAACAAGAATTTTATCACCTGTACTCAGCAGAAAATTCATAAGATTTCTATTTTGCGTAAACTTTAGATAATTGCCATTCAAAACAATGCTGTATTTTACATCATTCCATATCTTTTCATCGAAATTACGAATTTTTCTGCCAAGTGATTTTATTTTATTTGGTTCATCAGAAACCATAATTTGCTCAAAAACTTCCTTATCATCAAAAAGCAAAGCTTTTTTCGACATCATATATTGTTCCATACAACTATACTCATGAATATCCTCGCTAAAATCAGACTTCCACCACTGGTTCAAACAGGATTTTGTAATACCATTTTTAGACGGTCTATGTCCCCAAAAGAAAACAAAATCGGTTTTTTCACCACTTTTATATCTCTTTCTCAGCCAATCAATATTATATAGCGGTTTTCCATTTTCTTGCCAAAAATGAGTTGAAAAATCATTATGAATATAATGCATTTTTTCAATCTGGAATTCATCATAATCTCTTTCTAAAAATTCGTCCCAAAATCCACACCAGCTTTTCGGCTCAGGAAATAGTTCCATATATTCGTTCTGTTCACTTGGCGAAAGAGTTTTAAACCAATCATAGATATTATACCTATACTCCTCTCCAGAACCCATTCGCCAACCTATAGAATATCTTTCCATATAAGGATAAGCTATCCAAAGCGGTGGCATAAGTTTCTTTTCTTGCATAGTTTCCACCTGATTTCAACTTTACAAATTAAGAATTTATCTTGTTTCTTCTTTGCGTGATTCTGCTTTCTTTCTTGCATTAGCTAAAGCTTTCATCTCTTGTGGAGTAAGCTCTCTGTATTTTCCCGGCTGAAGCATACCTAATTTAATTGGACCTATGGCAGTTCTTTTCAGTCTTGCAACCTCAAGTCCGACTGCTTCACACATTTTTCTGATTTGACGGTTTCTGCCTTCTTCAAGAATAATCTCAAGAACTGTGCGTTCTCTTTCTTGAGCAAGGACCTTAATTCCAGCTGGTGAGGAAAGTCTGCCATCAACCAAAACACCTTTTGTCAAAGCTGTAAGCTGTTCTTCAGATATTCTTGGGTGAACAGTTACACGATAGGTCTTTGCAACATGATGTGATGGGTGAATTATCTCATTTGCAAATGCTCCGTCATTAGTCATAAGAAGCAAACCTTCGCTTTCCCTATCAAGCCTTCCGACAGGATAAAGTCTTGTTGGAAAATCCTTTATAAGTTCTGCAACACATTTACGGTCACGCTCATCACTCATTGTTGTAATATATCCTCTTGGTTTATGAAGCATAACATAATATTTTTTAGATTTTGCAGATGAATTTAGCTTTCTGCCTTGAACAATGATTTCATCTTTTTTAGGATTAGCTTTATCACCAAGAGTTACTGTTTTTCCGTTTACCTTTACCAAGCCTTTTTGTATAAGCTCCTGCCTTTCTGCGTGAAGCTATACCTGCATCGGCTATAATTTTCTGTATTCTTATAAGTTCGTTAGAAGCCAAACTTATCCCTCTTTTCTTCATATTTTATCGTCTGAAAAGTTTTTCAAAAAATCCTTTTTCGTGAATAACTGCCTTACATTCTTCTTTTGCGATAAGGTCGGCACAGCCTATTATTTTACTATTTACCCTAAAAATAATTTTCCCTTCAGCTTTGCCTTTTCTTATAGGTGCATAAATAAATCTTGGCAGTATAATTTCTGATTCTATTTTACATTGCTCTCCATCAACTACTGAAACATTTATATTCCTTGATGGATAAAGCTGAATCTCATCAGCTTCTCCACCAACAACATTAGCTTGAATAGCGTCTTTCGCTTGACAAAGTGTTTCAGCTTTCATTTTAGAAAAGCCATAATCATATAATTTCTGATGGTCATTCCAATCATCACCATCATTAAGCGTAACACATATCAAACGAACACCATTTCTCTCAGCACAGCTTGAAAGAGTTCGACCCGCTGTTTTTGTAAAACCTGTTTTAACCCCAATGCAACCATCATAAAGCGATAAAAGCCTATTATGATTATTACATATCTGAGTTTTGTTTTCGGGAGAGGTATATTTAACAGTTATACTTTTTTGACTTACAGTTTCTTTAAACTGCTCGTTTTCCATAGAATAAGCTGTAAGCATAGCTATATCATATGCACTTGAGTAATGTTCTTCATCATCAAGCCCTGACGGTGTAACAAAATGGGTATCTTTCATATTGAGCGATGCCGCCTTTTGATTCATCATCTCTGCAAAACCATCTGTACTTTTTCCCAATGTAATTGCAATCGCATTTGCGGCATCATTTCCAGAAACCATCATCATACCTTTTGCAAGCTCAGAAAGCTTTATAATCTCACCATTTTTCAGGTACATACTTGAACCCTCTGCCTGCATATCCGCTGTGAATTTAATATCAATATCTTGGGATTGTGCAAATTCAAATGCAAGCAGAGCTGTCATAATTTTTGTAATGCTTGCAATCGGTCGCCTTGTGTGGCTATCCTTTTCATAAATGATTGTTCCGCTATCGGGTGCATATAATATTGCACTCAACGCAGAAACTGACGGCTTATCACCGTCAGCCTTAGAACCAGAACTTGCACCTAAAGATATAAACGAATAAAATATCACTGCAAAGCACAGCAACAAAGCAGTTGTCCTTTTCATATGTAACCTCCGCCGAAAATTAAGATTATCTAATTATATGCTCAGCGGATTGTTAAATATAACGCTCTTTTATTTAAGAATGACAACTATTATACTGTTGGGTCTGACATTTCAGAATCTTCGTCATCGGTGCTTTCTTTTGAATTTTCTTTTTATAAGGGTTCGAACACGGTCTATATTACAAACCTGTTACAAAATTCCCGGATTTTCCCATCAATGACAATATTATTCTTATCTATCACATTTTTATGTACTTATCTAGGTATTCAGAAAATATTCTTCTATTTTTGTCAGTCAGCAACCTTATTAATAGAATAAACCAAACACTTATATGAAAACATTCACCCATCTTTTGTGCGTCCTGATTTTGTCGATTGTACTGTTTGCTTGTAACAATGTTCACTTCCTCAAAGAAGAATCCTACCGGAATCAAGTAGCTCAAGACTTTGAGCAGAAAAAACAGGCACTTCCTCATGGAGATTTATTTGCGATCTTTGGTGATTCCGCTCTGTCAGTGTACGAGCGCGAAGCATTGATGTTTCTCTACGCTTATATGCCGATAGGGGATGTGACGGACTATCCGGGAGATTATTACTTGGAGAATGTCCGGCTGTCGAAGCAGACACGTGAAGAGATGCCTTGGGGCAAAGAGATTCCCGATGAAGTGTTCCGTCATTTTGTTCTGCCGATCCGGGTGAATAACGAGAATCTGGATGATTCCCGTCGTGTGTTTTATGATGAACTAAAAGACAGGGTGAAGGGACTGCCGATGAAAGACGCGATATTAGAGGTGAACCACTGGTGTCACGAGAAAGTGGTCTATCGTCCGAGTGATGCGCGCACCAGCTCACCATTGGCATCTGTCAAAACAGCGTATGGACGTTGTGGCGAAGAGTCTACATTTACGGTGGCTGCGCTCCGGGCAGTCGGTATTCCGGCACGGCAAGTGTATACGCCCCGCTGGGCGCATACGGATGACAATCATGCTTGGGTGGAAGCATGGGCGGATGGACATTGGTACTTCTTTGGAGCTTGTGAACCGGAACCGGTTTTGAACCTGGGATGGTTTAATTCCCCTGCCAGTCGGGGAATGTTGATGCATACTAAGGTTTTCGGACGTTACAATGGTCCGGAAGAGATTATGCTTGAGACACCCAATTACACAGAAATTAATGTGATTGATAATTATGCCCCTACTGCCAAAGCTATCGTAACGGTGACGGATGCCGACGGTCAACCGGTAGCAGATGCCAAAGTCGAATTTAAGATATACAATTATGCGGAGTTCTATACAGTAGCCACGAAATATACAGATGCAGAGGGGAAAGCCAGCCTGACTGCCGGTAAAGGAGATATGTTGGTTTGGGCATCCCGCAACGGACAATTTGGTTATGCCAAAATCTCATTTGGAAAAGATGATGCATTGCAACTCTCTTTAAATAGGAAAGAAGGTGAAGCCTATTCCTTGCCAATGGATCTTGTACCTCCGGTGGAAGGAGCGAATATTCCCGAAGTCACTCCCGAACAACGGGCGGAAAATGATCGGCGGATGGCGCAGGAAGATTCAATCCGCAATGCGTATGTAGCAACAATGATGACGGAAAAACAGGCCAAAGAGTGGATAGATCAACTATATGGAAATACCTTACAATCGGAAAAGAAAGAAAAATTAGTAAACTTCCTGGTTGCTTCGCGAGGAAACCACCAAACCTTGAAAGACTTCCTTTCAGCTATCCGAAAAGAGAAAGACGCTATTTCATGGGAAGAAATACGGGCTATATGGATATTAGAGAGTCTTTCGGCTAAAGATCTCCGTGATGTAACTCTGGATGTATTGAATGATCATCTGCTGACTAATATCTCGGATTGGGAGAAGATAGAGACTGATTTATTTAAAAGAATGTACCTCAATCCTCCTCGTATAGCCAATGAGATGTTGACTCCTTATAAAAAGGAACTTCGTGAAGCCATTGAAAAAACAGTGTACCAGTCTGTGCCCGATAGCATGAAACGTGATCCCAAAGTATTAATAGAATGGTGCAGAAAAGAGATTAAAATCAATAATGAACTGAATTCTCAACAGATTCCTATCTCTCCGATGGGAGTATGGAAAGCACGGGTGGCTGATGAAAAGTCGCGTGATATATTCTTTGTGGCAGCTTACCGGAGCATGGGATGGGCGTCCGCTGCCTGGATTGATGAAGTGACCGGAAAGGTGCAGATTCTAAATGAAGAATTTGCAAAGGAAGATGTCAACTTCGATACGGCAGAAGCTGCACAGTCTCGAAAGGGAGTATTGCAAGCTACTTATACTCCTATCCGCTCTGTGGAAGATCCTAAATATTATTCGCATTTCACTCTTTCCAAGTTTAAAAACGGCACATTCCAGTTGCTTAATTATGACGAAGGAGAGACGGATATGGGGGATGGAACTACCTGGCGTAATTTATTAAAATATGGGAGAGAGCTTGATGAAGGCTATTATATGATGGTGACCGGAACTCGGTTGGCAAGTGGCGCGGTGCTTTCCAACAGTACATTTTTTACTATAGAACCCGGTAAGACAACCACCGTTGACCTTGTGATGCGTGAAAGCAAAGATCAGGTGCAAGTGATCGGCAATTTTAATTCGGAAGCGACCTATCGTCCGGTTGACAGCACTGAACAACGGAGTATTCTGCAAACCTGTGGACGTGGATATTTTGTAGTAGCTGTGCTTGGAGTGGGGCAGGAACCTACCAATCATGCACTAAGAGATATAGCCGCTTTGGGCAATGACTTCGAACAATGGGGGCGTAAGATGGTCTTTCTTTTCCCTTCGGAAGAACAATACAAGAAATTTAATGCCGACGAATTCAAAGGACTTCCGTCTACCATCACCTACGGTATTGATGTCGATGACAGCATCCGCAAAGAAATAGTGCAGGCTATGAATTTAAACAATTCTATTCTGCCGGTGTTTATCATTGCAGATACATTTAATAGGGTAGTCTTTGTTTCTCAAGGATATACAATCGGTTTGGGTGAGCAATTGATGAAAGTTGTACATGGGTTATAGAAAAGAGGAGGTATACAATAATCGTTAATTCTTGCCCTTAATGCGTTTTTTCGGAAAAGAATGATTACGTTTGCAGCAAATTATGACTAAGTACATTTTTTGCATATTAGCATGTGCATTTCTGGTATTGGGATTTAGTAATGTTTCCAATAAAGAATTGCAGGGATTTCAGAAAAAAACTGAAACCTCGTCTAATGACATGCGATATGAAGCAGTGTCATGCTGTTGCGTTTCTTCTGCCGGCTTCGACAAGCCAGGTAAAGATTCTCATTCGCAGTTTGTTGACGAGACATCCAATTGCAAAGTTAGTGACTGCATTTTTGACAATATCTCTTTTCCGAGGAGCATTGTTCCTTTCAAGAACCTGAAGTTCAATACCAATACTGTCATTATACAGATATTGAGCTCTCTGAATGTTATGCTTCCGGAGAATCGTTTGGGGCATACCGGCCTTGATGTCAATTACACTAAATATTCGTGTAAGTATTACGTCTATACATTGGCGCATATTCTCATTTAGACTATATTCTTATCTTTGGGTAAGGTGAGGTGCCTATTCAGATCCTCCATCTACCATCATTTCCTTTATTTATTATCTTAGTTTTATTCATGTTAACATGGAAAACAAAGAATGTATTTCCTATGACTTGGAACAAAGGACGGATATTGATGTGCCTGTCTTTAAGGATTAAAATATTGTGTTCCCGTTGTGAAACGGGAGTTACGTCGTATAAAAGCAAGGATATTTGAATAAGATTATACAACCTAATTTTTTATATTACTATGATTCATTTATTACTATCTACTCTTGCGATGATGGGGCTTACGTTCCTCATCGGTTTTTTTGTCGCTGCGGTCATTAAGTTGATTGCCTATGCGGCCGATTCATTTGATTTTTATAGTTCCCACCGTTTGGAGCTACTCCGTTTGCGACGCTGGCGTCAGCATCGGCAAAAGGTGGAGAGATTAGTCCGACAGATTCCCATTGCAGATGAAGATGCTTTGGGAGATTTCCGTGAAGATTACAGTAAGGGGATCGACAGAAACTTTACTGGCTATTCCGGCTATTATCATGGCGTGAGTCCGGGAGCTTCTGAAAATAATCTGATGAATTATTATTATTCACAGGATACCCGCGAATTCTTTCTTCGGGAAGAAGAGCAGGCACATGTCAATAAGAAGAACTCAAAGAAACTTACTAACAACAAACAATAAAAGAAAACTAATTTATGGAAAATATAGATTTTGCTACCTTGTTTCAAGGTATTGGTACAATGATGGCAAGCGGATGGGTGCTTGCTTCTGCAAGAGTTTTTTTAGTACTTCTCGGTTTGTTACTGATCTATTTAGGCTGGAAAGGTATACTCGAACCGATGGTAATGATTCCGATGGGACTGGGAATGGTAGCTATCAACTGCGGAACCCTCATTATGCCCGACGGTACACTGGGTAATCTCTTTCTCGATCCGATGCTTTCAGATACGGACCAATTAATGAATACTATGCAGATAGATTTCCTGCAACCTGTTTATACCCTGACGTTTAGTAACGGGCTGATAGCTTGTTTTGTCTTTATGGGTATCGGGACGCTTCTAGATGTCGGCTTCCTGCTTCAGAAACCATTTGCAAGTATATTCCTGGCTTTGTGCGCAGAGCTGGGCACTTTCCTGACAGTACCTATTGCTTCTGCTCTTGGTCTGACTCTGAAAGAAAGTGCATCTGTGGCTATGGTGGGTGGAGCCGACGGACCAATGGTGTTGTTTACTTCGTTGGCATTGGCAAAGCATCTCTTTGTCCCTATTACGGTGGTTGCCTATCTTTATTTGGGCTTGACGTATGGAGGCTATCCTTACTTGGTAAAACTGTTGGTTCCCAAACGCTTCCGCGCTATTAAGATGGTGACAAAGAAAGCTCCGAAGAATTACGATGCTAAAGTGAAACTGGCTTTCTCTGCTGTTCTTTGTGCTATTCTCTGTTTCTTGTTCCCGGTAGCTTCTCCTTTGTTTTTCTCTTTGTTCCTGGGTGTTGCTGTTCGTGAGTCGGGTATGAAACATATCTATGATTTTGTGAGTGGTCCGTTGCTTTATGGCTCCACTTTTATGTTGGGCGTACTGCTGGGTGTACTTTGTGATGCACATCTGTTGCTCGATCCGAAGATTTTGAAACTATTAGTATTAGGTATTGTAGCATTATTACTTTCCGGTATCGGAGGAATAATCGGAGGATATATCATGTATATTATTAAACGGGGTAATTATAATCCGGTAATCGGTATTGCAGCTGTTAGCTGTGTACCCACTACCGCGAAGGTTGCACAAAAGATTGTAAGCAAAGATAATCCGGACTCATTTGTTCTGGGAGATGCTTTGGGAGCTAATATCTCGGGAGTAATTACTTCGGCTATTATTACTGGTATTTATATTACGATAATTCCATATTTATAAATAAAAGTATAACAGTTTCTTGAGATACTGTTGGTAATGATGCAAAAAAAGAAATGGTGAACAAAAGGCTTGAAGGCTGTATGTTCACCATTTCTGTCTTGTATTAGTACTATTATGAAAAGATATCCCATCCCTTGCTGCCATATTTATCCATGTAAAGCGGCATCAATCGTTTCTTTTACTCTTCGTATGGAAGTTACGTTTCGTTCGTATTCGTTGATGTGTACCGTGCCTCCCATGGAGACGGCTTCATTTTTGAATATCATTTCGCTCTGAATACTTTCACGTGCCGAGAAATGAAACTCGTTGATTCCGGTTTCTGCGGCAATGCGTGCGATATTATTTTCATTTACTCCGCATCCGGCGAGTAATGTGATTCTTCCGGTAGCCTGTTTCTGTAACTCTTCTAAAAGGGGGATTCCCTGTTCAGCCGTAGATTGCTGGCCGGAAGTCAGAATACGGTTACATCCCAGTTTGATGATCTGTTCTAATGCTCTATGCGGGTTACGGCATACATCAAATGCCCGGTGAAAAGTCACAGATAGCCCTTGAGCTGCTTCCATTAGTTTCTGCATTACTGGCAAGTCTACTTTACCCTCTGCTGTCAGACAACCGAATACCACTCCGTCTGCCCCTAATTTTCTCGCCATTTCGATATCTTTCAGCATTGTCCGGATTTCGATATCCGAATACAGAAAATCTCCTCCACGAGGCCGGATAATAACGTGTAGTCGGGTATGAGTCAGTACTTCCCTTGCGATGGTGATCTCACCATAGGAGGGTGTTGTTCCACCTTCCGGTATTCCGGCACACAGTTCCACACGGTCTGCACCACCTTTCTGTGCGGCCAGGCAACTTTCCACTGAATTGGTACAAATCTCAAATTGATACTTTCCCATAGTTATGATATTAAAAAAGGGCGAATTTCTTCGCCCTTATATGAATCTTCTTTTGAATCGTTACGTTATTTAGCGAAACTTACCGCACGTGTTTCACGGATGACGGTAATCTTCACTTGTCCCGGATAAGTCATTTCATCCTGGATCTTCTTGGCGATTTCACCTGACAGGCTTTCTGTCTGCTTGTCGTCAATCTTATCTGCACCAACGATAACGCGGAGTTCGCGTCCTGCCTGGATAGCATACGTCTTTGTTACACCCGGATAAGCCATTGCCAGCTGTTCGAGATCGTTCAGACGCTTGATATAAGCCTCTACGATTTCGCGGCGTGCGCCCGGACGTGCACCGGAGATGGCGTCACATACCTGTACGATAGGAGCCAGCAAACTGGTCATTTCCGTTTCGTCGTGGTGAGCACCGATAGCGTTGCAGATATCCGGTTTTTCTTTGTATTTCTCGGCAAGTTTCATACCCAGCAATGCGTGCGGCAATTCCGGTTCTTCATCGGGCACTTTACCGATATCATGCAGCAAACCTGCACGTTTTGCCTTCTTCGGGTTCAGGCCCAGTTCCGATGCCATCACAGCGCAGAGATTGGCTGTTTCACGGGCGTGCTGCAACAAGTTCTGACCATAAGAAGAGCGATATTTCATCTTACCGATGATACGGATCAGTTCCGGATGCAGACCGTGGATACCAAGGTCGATTGTTGTCCGTTTACCGGTTTCGATAATTTCTTCCTCTACCTGTTTGCGTACTTTGGACACCACTTCCTCAATACGTGCCGGATGGATACGTCCGTCTGTTACCAGTTGGTGAAGAGCCAGACGGGCAATTTCACGGCGAACCGGGTCAAAGGCGGAAAGAACGATTGCTTCCGGAGTGTCGTCTACAACGATTTCAACGCCGGTAGCGGCTTCCAGTGCACGGATATTGCGTCCTTCACGTCCGATGATACGTCCTTTGATTTCATCCGATTCGATATGGAATA
>OGPT01003714.1_pt1 | contig 10660 bp, 9 predicted proteins | sample 1552951 | NCBI WGS metagenome assembly OGPT01 (sample SAMEA2580224, study PRJEB22360) | human gut metagenome | biome: human gut; feature: human-associated habitat; material: faeces | place: Denmark | collected 2008/2010
TTTGGTCCTAGGCGATTTTAAAGCGGGCGATAAACTGACGCTGTGCGCCGAGCGCGATAATCCCCATGACCCCGAGGCGGTTGCGATCTATTACGGCAAGACCAAGCTCGGCTATGTTCCGGGAAACGAGGTCGGCCCGCTGTCCTTGATGATGTATTACGGTCACGAGGACGTATTTGAGGCCCGCGTGCAACAGGTTGCTCCCGAGCGCAGCCCGTGGCATCAGGTGCGTGTTGGACTCTACGTGGTGGATGCTCGCTAGTCGGCAATGGAGGCTGCCATGTTTGATGACGATGACCTGTTCGACCTGACAGATGATCCGTTTGAGTGGGATTTGCTGCTCGATGACGACGAGCTAGAGCAGGACCGTAAAAAGCGGGAGGAAAAGAACGCTCAGGGTGACGCTTCGAAAAAGCAAGACAAGCGCCGCCACGGACTGTTCGGCGGGCTCTTTGGCTAACCGACGCGCCAAAGCGTCTGTATACTAGGCACGTGTTAGACGCGTTGCGAAATGAGGACACAGACGATGATGTGGTTTACCGCCGACCTGCACCTGGGCGATACGAATATCTTGCACGACATGGGCCGGCCGTTTGGCTCGGTCGAGGAGATGAACCGCCGCCCCCATGACCGTAAGCTGATGCGCATGGGGCTGATGACCGCTCTGGTCATCGGTATCCACAACTTCCCCGAGGGGATCGCCACCTTCATGTCGGCGATCGACAACCCGACGCTCGGTATCGCCATCGCCGCAGCGATCGCCATCCACAACATCCCCGAAGGCATCGCCGTTTCGGTCCCGATCTACTACGCCACGGGCAGCCGCCGCAAGGCCTTCCTGCTTTCGCTGTCGTCGGGCCTGGCCGAACCGGTCGGCGCGCTGCTGGCCTATGCCGTGCTGCTGCCGTTCCTCTCGCCGACGCTGCTGGGGTGCCTGTTCGGATTCGTTGCGGGCATCATGGTCTTCATTTCGCTCGACGAACTGCTGCCCGCTGCCGAGGAGTACGGCGAGCACCACATCTCGATCTACGGCGTGGTGACGGGCATGGCCCTGATGGCCGTCAGTCTGATCGTCTTTTCCTGATCCCTCGCATCCCGGACGGCGGGCGCATTTCCGATGCGCTCCGGCGCCGTGCGGGTAGCAGGCGCCGGAGCGTATCCGTGTTCCGCGGATGTTTTTCGGAAGGCAGGAGGGAGGGGCGGAGCATGGTTCGTGCGGGAGGCGTTTTTCCGGAGCCGGCGGTCGGCGCGCGTCGTTCGTGTTAATTTATCGTTAAGAATAGGTTACCGAATTGTTACCGGCGGGTGAAAAAGCTATCTTTGTTCCGCATTTGCCCGAATTCGACAGAATGGAACCTATATATACGTTTATGTTGGCCGCCATGGCGCTTCTCGCCGTGACCGGTCTCTTCATCGGAGTGATGAACGATGCCGCCAACTTCCTCAATTCGGCCATCGGTTCCAAAGCGGCCCCCGTGCGGGTGATCATGGCCGTCGCGTCGGTGGGAATCATCGTCGGCGCCGTCACGTCGACCGGCATGATGGAGGTGGCGCGCAGCGGCATGTTCGATCCGTCGCGGTTCACGTTCCGCGACGTGATGATCCTCTACTTCTCGGTGATGCTGGCCAATATCATCCTGCTCGACGTCTACAACACGATGGGCCTTCCCACGTCGACTACCGTGGCGCTGGTCTTCTGCCTGTTGGGCGCGGCGCTGGCCGTTTCGACGGTGGTCATCACCTCCAACGACGAGATTTCGCTGGTCGAAATCGGCCGGTATATCAATTCGACGCGGGCGATGGCCATTCTGGCGGGCATCCTGCTGTCGGTGATCCTCGCCTTTACGCTGGGCACGCTGGTGATGTACGTCTCGCGTGCGATCTTCTCGTTCCGCTACCATACGCTTTTCCGCCGTTACGGGGCGTTGTGGTGCGGCATATCGTTCACCGCGATCGTCTATTTCGCACTGTTCAAGGGGTTGCAGGGGGTGATGAACGGCTCGGCGCTGTTCGCTTACATCGATTCGCATCTGGCCCTCTCGCTCTTCGTGCTCTGGATTCTGTGCAGCATCCTGCTCTTCTTCTTGCAGATGTTCGGCGTCAATATCCTCAAACTGAATATTCTGGCGGGAACTTTCTCATTGGCGCTGGCCTTCGCCGGCAACGACCTCGTCAACTTCATCGGAGTCCCCCTCGCAGGCTACTCCTCCTTCATAGACTACACCACCAACGGAGCCGGAGCAAGTCCGGACAGCTTCCTGATGACCTCGCTGCTAGGCCCCGCCAAGACACCGTGGTACTTCCTTATCGGTGCCGGCGCCATCATGGTCTACGCCCTCTGCACCTCCAAAAAGGCGCACGCCGTCATCAAAACCTCGGTAGACCTCTCCCGTCAGGATGAAGGAGAAGAGAACTTCGGAAGTACCCCGATGGCACGCACACTGGTACGTTTCAGCATGACACTTGCCAACGGCACCTCCCGCATCATGCCCGAAAGCACGAAGCAGTGGATCAACTCCCGTTTCCGCAAAAACGAAGCCATCATAGCCGACGGAGCCGCTTTCGACCTCGTCCGCGCCTCTGTCAACCTCGTCCTCGCCGGTCTGCTCATCGCCTTGGGAACGTCGCTGAAACTGCCGCTCTCTACCACCTACGTCACCTTCATGGTAGCAATGGGTACGTCGCTCGCCGACCGTGCATGGGGACGTGACTCCGCCGTCTACCGCATCACAGGCGTTCTAAGCGTCATCGGCGGCTGGTTCATCACTGCCGGAGCCGCCTTCACCATCTGCTTCTTCGTAGCCCTCGTGCTGCACTACGGCGGCAACATCTCCATCATCGCACTGATCGGAATAGCGATTTTCATCCTCATCCGCAGCCAGGTGATGTATAAGAAACGCAAGGCGAAAGAGAAAGGCAACGAAACGCTGAAACAACTCATGCAGACCGCCGACAGCGAAGAAGCGCTGCAATTGATGCGTAAACATACCCGCGAAGAACTCGCCAAAGTGCTGGAGTACGCCGAAACGAATTTCGAACTGACCGTCACCTCCTTTATACACGAAAACCTCCGCGGACTACGTCGTGCCATGGGTTCCACGAAATTCGAAAAGCAGCTCATCAAGCAGATGAAACGCACCGGAACCGTTGCCATGTGCCGCCTCGACAACAACACCGTGCTCGAAAAAGGACTCTACTACTATCAAGGCAACGACTTCGCCAGCGAACTGGTGTACAGCATCTCGCGCCTCTGCGAACCGTGTCTTGAACACATCGACAATAACTTCAACCCGCTCGACGCCATTCAGAAAGGTGAATTCAGCGACGTGGCCGAGGACATCACTTATCTGATTCAGCAATGCCGCAAGAAGTTGGAAAACAACGATTATCAGAATATGGAAGAGGAAATCCGCCGTGCCAACGACCTCAACGGACAGCTATCGCAACTGAAACGCAAAGAGTTGCAGCGCATCCAAAGCCAGTCGGGCAGTATCCGAGTAAGTATGGTTTATCTGACCATGGTGCAGGAAGCTCAAAATGTAGTGACTTACATCATTAACCTGATGAAGGTAAGCCGGAAATTCCAAATGGAAACAGAAATGCCGTAAGGTGGCTCATCCCCCAAAAGCACACAACAAAAGGGTTTATCTTCAAAAAGTCTATCTGATTAAATAAAATGCATTAGAGATAAACCGGAAAAAGCAAGAAGGGCTGCTCCCAAGTAGAATTGGGGCAGCCCTTTTTATGGTTGGGCGGTTGACTGTTATCCAATCTGCCGGGATATTCTTTTATAGATGTCAAAATTCTCCAACTACCGCATTATCGGGCTCAAAAAACATAATGTAGCAAACAGGGGTATAGGTGACCCCATTTTTTGATACTACACTTTTCCATAAATCCTACATCTCAGAGCAGGTATGAATCATTTCGCACAAGAAATGAAATGAATTAAATTCCACTACCTATTACTATACAATTACCTATTACTTTCCCATACAAAAATCCCCTTTATTCAACCCCATATCATAGACAGATACGGTTTTAAATAAAAGGGGATTCTCTAGTTTTTAAGAGAGGAGGTCGGTTTATGAATCTCCCGTCTTTTTAGCTTTCCGACGACGGAAGCGCAAGAGTGCTTCCAAAATATCCAATAACTTTTCTAAAAATAATTTCATAGCTTCCTTCTTTAGAGTTAAAAAACAGAGTGAATGGAGCAATTTAATAAGGGAACCGATCATGCATTAGTGAGTCAGCGATTCAGCCTCATTAAACGGTTGGGTCCGGAGCCTCATCGTCGTCGCCTCCGGGAGTGCTTCCTCCGCCGGGAGTGTCTCCGCCTCCCGAATGATTTTTATCATCGTCGTCCACAAAGCCGCCCGCTACGTCCTTGACGTGGACAAATTCTACTCCGGAAGTCAGTGCACGGGTAGTGACGCCATCGGCAGAACGGGTATATTCGGGAGTAAACTGACAGCGCAGCGAAACGATCTGCGAACTGCTGACTTTACTTTCCAACACGACTCCCTTTCCTCCGGCTTTGGCGATCATCGTAAATGTGCCCAAGCCTTCGAGACGTACTGTGCGGCTGTTGAGCAACTGTTCACGCATCACGGACATCAAGTTTCGAATCACGTTGTGGACATCACCCGGTGTCAGAGAAGCCTTCTCGGCGATCAGCTCCGCCATCTTCTGCGTGTTGACCATTTTCGAGAATTTCACGAGGCGGGGGTAATACAGTTTCTGTCCCGCTTTGTTGGCGATATTCGCCTGGTAAGGTTTGTAAATTAATGGCATAAGGTTGTTTTCCTTTCTTTTTTTAATGGTTGATGTAAGTTTTCTATGTGCAATCGATTACGGTGACAAAAGTAGGCGATGGCAAAAAAGTCCGGATACACGATGTAACGACTTGTAACGGAAGAGCACCAGTCGGCACGGCCTCGCACAAATACTGCCTCCAAGGACTTCTGTACAAAGCAACACCAAACGACTAAAAAAAGCGTACCTTTACATTGGCAACGAAAATGAAAGAAAGAAATATAGAAAAGATAGTAAAAGCAGTATCAAAAGACAATGAAAGCAAAAATCATGAAACCAACTTCCGAAGAAAATGCAACCCTGCCCCGCATACAGGCATACAGCAAAAGCCAACTGGCCACTCTCTACCTGCCCCACATACAGCCCGCCTCCGCACGCCGCACTCTCCGCAGCTGGATCGCCAAGAACACGGCACTACAAAACGAACTCGCCCGCACGGGATATTCCGAGAAAGCCATCCTGCTCACTCCGGCGCAAGTAGGGCTCATCTTCCGTTTCTTGGGGGAGCCTTGATTCGAGCTGACTATCCGCATGGCTTCCCCTCCCTTCGGGAAGGGGCTGACTAAAAAGTCCCATTCTTCGGGAAGCAAGTATATTTCCGTCACGCCACGTCCCTTTCAAACCTTCTCTTCGTTGGCCGTATAAGGCAGCGTGAACCAAAAAGTACTCCCCTGACCCAGCCGTGAGACAGCACCGATCTTTCCTCCCATCCTTTCGACGATTGCCCGGCAAATGGTGAGTCCGAGTCCCGTGCCCTGCACAAAGCTGTTGAGTTTGACAAAATTCCCGAAGATTTCTTCCAACCGTTCCTCCGGTATCCCGCAACCGGTGTCGGTGACATAGAAATGCAGGAAACCGTCTTCGCGCACATCAAACCCGAACTCAATGCTGCCTTCCCCGGTAAACTTCACGGCATTATTCATCAGATTCATCATCACCTGTACCAGACGGTTACGGTCCGCCTTTACGACACATTCGGTCGTCCGGCGGTGATAGCAGATACAGATGCCGGACTTTTTATTCCTCAACCGGAACGTATCTTCGAGTTCGATAAACAGGCCGTGCACATCTACCGGGGCGTAGTCGAACTCCATCGTTCCGGCTTCGATCTTCGAAAGGTCGAGCACATCGCTGATAAGCTGCAACAGGAGTGTGTTGTTGTTTTCAATGATGTTGATATATTCCTGTTTCTCTTCCGAAATCCCCCTTTCCGCTGACACCAGCAGCGAGGAAAAGCCGACAATGGCGTTGAGGGGAGTGCGTATTTCGTGGCTGATGTTGGCGAGGAAAGAAGATTTGAGCGTGTTCGCCTCCTCGGCTTTCACCTTTGCCTGTACGAGCGCTTCCTCCATTTCCTTTCGTTGGGTGACGGTCATCGAAGTGCCGATAAGGCTCAGCGGTTTTCCGTTCGCGTCGCGCTCGTCCACGGCTGCGCGCACTTCTACCCATTCATTCTGTTGCGGGGAAGGAAGCCACTGTCTGCCTACCCGATATTCCTCGCGCATTTTCTGCGTTTCGCCATTGGCGAGGCGCTCGAAGGCGTCCCGCACGCGTTCGCGGTCTTCATCGCAGATTTTCGCGAAACAGGCGGAGGTGGGCACGATAATCAGGTTGCCGTCATGCGTCACCTCCTCTTCGGTGACGTACAAGTCGTGGCTGACGTTGCACGAGAGGAGGCCGGTCCGCAAATCCCATTTCCAAGGGGTCATGTCGGCAGCGTCGAGGGCGGCGGACAACTTATGGTTGGTGGATTTCAGCATTTGCTGCGTCAGCACCAGTTCGGTATTGTCCACACCAAAGACATCGACGCAGCCTTTCGTTTTGGAATGTATGGAGATGACGGTCAGATGAGTTTTCGTCTTCTCCAGATAATACTGAAAGGTTATTTGCCTGTTGTCATTAAGTTCGCTGTACCTGTCGGGCAGTTCCGGCGAATAATCCGGATTGAGTTCGCTGTATTTCTTTCCCAGTATTTTTTCTTTGGGCAGGATGTATTTCTCGAAAGTGGGATTCACTTCCCGGTAGACATAGTCGATAATCCGGCCACCGGGGTCGAATATGAGCTCGACACGGGCATAGAGAACGGGCATGTTTTCGACCAGACTGCTATAGCTCCTCATGATCTCCAGCCGCCTGCTCCTCTCATGCAGCGCCCTCCGGAGCCATATCACATAGATGACGGCCAGTGCTATCAAAGAGAAAAACAGGGCCAGATAATATTTGTTCCGCTCGAAAAAAGTGGGGGGCTTCATACAAAAAACAGTGTCGTCGGGACACAGGCCGAGCAACAGTCCGCTCTCTACGTAGTCGGCATAATTGATGACGGATGGGGGCGTCCCCATCGCTGCCGTTTCCACTCTGTGCGGATGCGACGCTCCGTCCAGGCGGCTTTTGATCACCGGGAGCAGATGTTTCTTTATTTCACTGTCTGTCCAGAAATAGCCGCCGATCAACAGGAAAGGCATCACTTCCTCCGCTTCTTTCCTGCATTGCGCGCTGATCCAGCGCCTGTCGGACATGAAGACCTGTTTGCGCATATCCGGGACAACGGTCGCCATCAGTTCCATGTGCTCGGCACATATGTCAACCGGGCTGTTCTGGACGCGAAACTCTTTATAGACAGGGGCCATAAAGTCATCGCTCCACAGACAGTTTTCGGTATAGGAATTGATGATTAATAGTTGACAAGAAGAGGGGCGGCCGGCATAAATGTAAGTCTGAAATGCACTGATCAGAAAGATTGCAAGTGCCGCTGTTTTTCGAGTTATCCGCGCTTCCATAAATAGTGATTGTTTTGATTGTTTGCGGAACCGATCACTGAATATCTTAAAATATTGCTATTAAATCTTTAAATATTACTATACAAAAAGGTAAGTTCTGTAAGAACTTGGTAGAGCGACTTATCTGCCAGTTTATAATATATTACTAAAGAAATAAAAACAAACAGACTTATTAAAAGCCGTCATCTGCATTCTCAGCTCGGAAAACGGATTCGTTTTACCCGAACTGAGAATGCAATAATTAGAATTTGTAAATAATGACGAACGTGCAATACGGTAGAAACCGACAAAGGAAAACAAATAAATATCTAAAAGAGAAAACGTAGGATGTCAACATCGAATATGAAATCTGAGTGAACAATAAAACTTATTTTTCAGAATAAAAGCGTTTCTGCATGGTTTTCTCAATAATATGATTACATTTGTGGTGACATTATAACAAGGGAATAAAATGGAAATCCATCGCTGATATCGAATCGTTTTTTTACGAATACAGACTACCAAGTTCTTACAGGACTTACCTCATTCCGTCAGTTGTTCTTTCCTTTGTCCCGATCATTGTCGTCGCTCAAAGGTGTTGTTCTTTTCCTCGTCTTTCATGCGCAATAATTTATCTTTACCGAAATTTATTTCTATCACCACTTTCTTGGGCGAGTCGATATGGTAACTCACAATTCCGGCATCTCTAATCAAGAACATAATAATGACAACCAGCATCCCGACCAGATTTTCGGCAAAGACACAATTGACGGACACGCAGTGCGCTAAATTAAAAATCGTCGTCCAATTGGACATTCTCTTTCCCATCCAGGCCGAGTGGAAGCGCTTGATCGACGATGCCGAACAGTCCGAATGCTGCTGAAGATAAGCGTCGTCAAAGCCGTTATCCCGGCTGACTTTCATAATCGAATCGATGACTTTCTGTTTTTCTTCGTCATCACTGTGCTGCAAGCCATTACATTGCTTTTTCTTCCATTGCTTCTCTTCGACTCTTTCCTGAAGGGCATCCCTGTTCTCGTCATACACGGACTTTTCGCCACTCTGATTTGCTTTTTTCTGACTCATGCTTTTCTGATTTGCTTTTTCCTGACTCATGCTTTTCTGATTTACTTTTTTCTGACTTGTACTTTTCTGATTTACAGTCCTTTTTACTTCAATGTGTTGTTCTCTTTCACTACTGTTCTGGCAGTTTTCTTTTTTGTTCATTACTAATTATATTTAAATTAATCCGACAAAATTCGGGATTTACCTTTAACATTTTGGGTCACGCGTGACTCTTTCTACATATTTTTTCATTTTAGTCAAGCGTGAACGGTTTTTATTCTACCCATAATCTACTTTTGCCCCGAAATCAATAAAAAACAATTGAATCATATGACTGAAATGAAAAAACAACATTCCCTCCCACGGGTACGGCTCATGAGGCGGGCCGCCGGCATCCGTCGCAACAATGACATGAACCGGCGTGATGCGCTCATCATCGCCCACCGAATCGGTGGACTGATACGGAAAATGCACAGGGAGAACGTGAAATTCTGCTACACCAAGCAGGACGGAACCGTGCGCCACGCTGTCGGCACGCTCACCGGATATCAACACAGTTTTCACCGCCCCTATATGCCACGACCGGAAAATACGTTTGTAGTCTACTACGATCTCGAAGCCAAAGGGTGGCGCACGTTTCATGCCGAAAATTTCCTTTGCGTCGAATGAGTTTCGAAGAGCAGATGAGATTCGGAGAGCAAATGAGTTTCGGGCAGCAGATAAGTTTTGAAATGAGTTTCGGGCAGCAGATAAGTTTTGGACAGCAAATGAATTTCGGAGAACAAATGACTTCAGAAGAACGAAAAGAATGGGAAACGCTTTGCAGAATGTATCATGTGGACTCTTTGTATGAAGCCATTCAAGGGTGTCGGGAGGAGCTGGAGTTTCTCGTTCGCTGTGCCGAACGGCTCGAACCCCGTGCAGAGGAGGAATGAGAAAGGTCAAAGACCGGAGTAAGCGGGCGGAACCGCCTCATGTCAGCGAGGAGGCTACGCCGTTTAACAGTCCTTGTTTATGCCGTTTCTACCTTGCAGGCTACGCCGTTTCTACCATGCAGGCTGCGCCGTTTCTACCATGCAGGCTGCGCCGTTTATCCCCGGTGGTTTCGGAAAAGGGATTTCTTTTTAACGAAGTATAATTTTATTAACAATATAAAGAATAAAGTATGGAAAATTGGAGATTTATCGAAGCAAATTCCGATTATATGGTTTCAGACCACGGGCGGATATTGAGTTTCAAAGGCAAATCGAAGTTGATAATCAGCAGCAGCATTACCGCAAAAGGTTATGAGTACGTGGCCATCCGCCAAAAGGGGATATACGTCGGCTACTCTGTACACCGCTTAGTGGCAACAGCTTTTATCCCCAACCCGAAGCGTCTCCCCCAAGTGAACCACCTCGACGGAAACAAGCTCAACAACCACGTCGCCAACCTCGAATGGTGCGATGCCTACGACAATGTCATGCACGCCATCCGGACCGGTCTGCGTCCGTCGTCACCCGCCCTCTCCCCCGTCCCCTGTGCCACAACGGACGAGGCAGGAAATATCCTGCAAGCCTATCCATCCATGAACGCACTGGTAAAAGGGGAACAAATGAACCCTAAACAACGTAATTGGCTGGTGCTGCATTTATTACACCCCGAAAGACTGAAGCAATCGGCCATGAAGAAAAAGCCAAGAGCCGAAAGAAGCGGTTCGGAAGAATGCTTTCTGATAGCACCCGAAATACCTGTGCTGACTGTCAAAGCTGATTCAATCGGGGAGTTCGAAGCAGGCAATCTGCTCGGAACAGGCAGATCGAGTAATTCAGTCGGAGAGTCCGAAGCAGGCAATCTGCTCGGAACAGGCAGATCGAGCAATTCAGTCGGAGAGTCCGAAGCAGGCAATCTGCTCGGAACAGGCAGATCGAGCAATTCAGTCGGAGAGTCCGAAGCAGGCAATCTGCTCGGAACAGGCAGATCGAGCAATTCAGTCGGAGAGTCCGAAGCAGGCAATCTGCTCGGAACAGGCAGATCGAGCA
>OGPT01003715.1_pt1 | contig 10658 bp, 9 predicted proteins | sample 1552951 | NCBI WGS metagenome assembly OGPT01 (sample SAMEA2580224, study PRJEB22360) | human gut metagenome | biome: human gut; feature: human-associated habitat; material: faeces | place: Denmark | collected 2008/2010
AGAAAAAAATCATTACTCATGAAGATAAAATTAGTGATTTAGAAAATAGATTAGATTTTGCTAATGATACTATTGATATGTTAGAAGATAAAGTATCTAAACTTCAAGAGACAATTGATTATTTTAAAGAATTATGGCAAAAGTTTATTAAGTTCTTACAAGATAAATTTTTCTCATCTAATAAATATGATGAACTTATCGATGAATTACATGAAGAAGAAATTATTGATGATGGCGATTTAGAAGTTATACAAAATGAATTTAGTAGTAATTATAGTAAAGATGATGATTTAGAAAGATAATTTTATGGTAAAATTATATTAGATAGGAAAATTAATAAATTGATCAGACGCGTCTGGCTAATTCAGAAAGGAGCAAACTTATGAAAAATAATATAATACAATCAGAGATGGATGTTAAAGGTAGTAAAATAAATGTTGTTAGGGTTGGCGGCTATGAGTATATATCATTAACTGATTTAGCAAGAACACAAAATGATGAAGCACCAGCAGATGTTGTTAAAAATTGGTTGAGAAATAAAGAAACAATTTCTTTTCTAGGTGTATGGGAAGAATTAAATAATGAAAATTTTAAAGTGGTCGAATTCGACCAGTTTAAAAATGAAGCAGGAAGACATGCATTTACTATGTCGCCTCAAAAATGGATCAGAGAAACAAATGCGATTGGTATTATTTCAAAATCTGGTAAATATGGTGGTGGAACTTTTGCAAGAAGTGATATTGCTTTCGAGTTTGCTAGTTGGATTAGTCCAGAGTTTAAATTATATTTAATTAAAGAATTTGAAAGATTAAAAAGAAATGAAACGTATCAAGAAAAAATAGAATGGCATGCAAATAGATTATTATCTAAATTAAATTATGTTGTTCATACTGACTCAATAAAGAAATATATAGTTCCTAACTTAACAGAACAACAAATTAAATTCGTATATGCAAATGAGGCAGATGTATTAAATGTTGCATTATTTGGTATGACAGCTAAAGAATGGAGAGAAACTAATACAGAACTTGCTAAAAATGGTAATATAAGAGATTATACTGATTTACTTCATTTAATTATTTTAAACAATTTAGAGAATACCAATGCAGAATTAATTAGAATGAGTATAAAACAATCTGATAGATTAATTAGATTAAATGAATCAGCAAGGAATCAAATGGAAGCATTAAAAAATAATAAAAATATTAAAGAATTAGAAGTATTACAACAACAAGTTAATGTAGATAATAAATATATAGTTGAAAATAAATAGAAGAAATTTGACATTCGAGTGTAGATATGATATTATTTTAACCAGCAAGCAAAAGACTATAATAGAGACAGTAATGTTATTATACGAAGATTTATAGTGAGCAGGAGATAGTGGAAAACCTGTATTAGTAGTTATAACATGAATATCACTCTATTGTTGTGATTCTGAACTTTTAGTAAGAATCAACGGGGTCTTCCCGTTATAGAAGACGCAATTGTTGGATTGTTGTAAATAGTGGTATAAGAAAGTCAGGGCTTTTTCTATTTATAATAGGGAAAGCTCTTTTATTTTATTATAGATAATTGCTTGATAAGAAAATGGAGATGAAGAAAAATGGCAAATTTAAAAAGTTATGATTTTGTCAAAAATGAAGAAGAAGTTTTAAAATATTGGAATGAACATCAATGCTTTAAAAAACTTCAAGAAAAGAATAAGAATGGGAAGAAATATCGTTTCATCGATGGTCCTATCACAGCAAATAATAAAATGGGAGTTCATCATGCATTTGGTAGAAGTCTTAAAGATTGTTTTTTAAGATATAAAGCAATGAATGGCTACACATCACATTATAGAAATGGTTTTGACGGACAAGGTCTTTGGGTAGAAGTAGAAGTTGAAAAAGATTTAGGGTTCAAAAACAAAAAAGATGTTGAGAATTTTGGATTAGAAAATTTTACTAATGCTTGTGTTGAACGTGTTAAAAAGTTTTCAGGTATTATAACTGAACAATCTAAAAGATTAGGTCAATGGATGGATTGGGATAACTCATATTATACATTGGCAGATAATAATATCACTAGTATATGGTATTTCTTAAAAAAATGTCATGAAAGAGGAATGATAAAAGAAACATATAAACCAATGCCTTGGTGTGTTAGATGTGGTACATCTTTATCAGAACATGAAATGACAGGAAGTTATCATGATGTAACTTGTAAAGCAGTATTCTTTAAATTACCAGTTGTTGGTAAAGACTATAAAGCAGTTGTTTGGACAACAACACCATGGACTTTATGTGCTAATGTTGCTTTAGCAGTAAATCCTGATTTTGAATATGTAGTTGCTGATTTTGATGGAGAAAAACTATTATTATGCAAAGATGTATTTGATAAGAAATTTAAAGGAAAAGCAAAAGTTTTAGAAACATTAAAAGGCAAAGATTTAGAAGGACTAGAATATGAAACTTGTTTTGAGGAATTAGATGCTCAAAAAGATGTTAAACATAAAATAGTTTTATGGGACATGGTAGATAATTCAGAAGGTTCAGGTATCGTCCATATAGCTCCAGGTTGTGGTGCTGAAGACTTTGAATTAGGAGAATCTTTAGGATTAGATAAAATAATACCAATAGATGAATCTGGTTATATATATGATGGATTTGGTTTCTTATCAGGAATGAATGCAAAAGAAGTTCAAGATAAAGTATTTGAGGAATTAGAAAAAAGAGGTAAATTATTCTTTACTCATGATTATAAACATGCATATCCATATTGTTGGAGATGTAAACAAGATATAATGTTTAGACTTGTTAAAGAGTGGGCGATAGATGTAGATTCAGTAAGAGAAAAATTAATAGAAAATGCAAAGAAAGTAAAATATACACCAGAATATCAAGAAAAGAGAATGTTAGATTGGCTAACTAATATGGGTTCTTGGAATATATCAAGAAGAAGATTTTACGGATTACCTTTACCATTCTATAAATGTGAATGTGGGCATTTAACTGTTGTAGGTTCTAAAGAAGAATTAAAAGAATTAGCAGTTAATCCTGATGTTGTAGATAATCTACAAGAATTACATAGACCATTTATAGATGAAGTAAAGATAAAATGTCCTAAATGTAATAAAGAAGTTTCTAGAGTAGAACAAGTCGGAGATGTTTGGTTAGATGCAGGAATAGTTCCATATTCAACTTTAAAATATTTTGAAGATAAAGAATATTGGAAAGAATATTTCCCTGCAGAGTTAGTAGTAGAGGCAACTGAACAAATAAGATTATGGTTTTATTCAATGTTATTTATGTCCACAGTCCTAGAAGATAAAATACCTTATGAACAATTAGGTACATATGGAATGGTAGTTAAGGAAGATGGATCTAAATTTAGTAAATCAAATAAAAATGATTTAACATTTGATGATGTAGTTAATATACATGGTGCAGATGCAATAAGATATAATTATCTTGGGACTAATCGTGTCAATGATATAAGATTTGGTTTTAAGATGATGGAAGAAGCAAAAAGAAAATTGATGAACTTCTATAACATAGCATCATTCTTTGATTTATATTATGATATAGATAAACCAGACTTAACAAAAAAATATGATGTTTATAGTGTAAGTGATAAGTGGCTTGATAATAAAACAAATAAATTTGTTAAAGAGGCAACTGAATTTTATGATAAACATGAACCAAACAATGTATGTAAATTATTTGATGAATATGTTGATGAGGTATCTAACTGGTACATAAAAGTAAATAGAAAAAAATTCTGGAAAAGTGATATGAATAATGAAAAGTATTCTGCATATCAATCATTATATAATGCACTTAAATCAATGCTCCGAGTAATGGCTCCAGTAATACCTTTTATGACTGATTATATATGGCAAAATTTAATAACAAAAGTTGAACCAAATGAAGCTCTTTCAGTACATTTATCAAGTTTTCCAAAAGCAAGTTTATATGATGATAAATTGCTAGAAGAAACTGATAAAGTAAGAAATATAGTTACAATGGCTTTAAGAATAAAAAATGAAAATAATTTAAAATTAACTCAACCATTAAGTAAATTATATTTATGTGGATTTAAGCATATATCTTTAGATGAGTATGATCAAATATTAAAAGATGAACTAAATGTCAAAGATATAGAATATCTTGATAATAAAGATTCATTATGTACTCCATATCTAACTCTTGATTTCAAAGTTGCAGGTATAACTTATAAAGAAAAAGTTAATCATGTTAAAGAATTATTATTAAATCTTAATGATGAAGGAATGAAGGAACTTTATACTAAATATAGCAATAATGAAAAAATGGTATTAGATGATATGGAACTTGTAAAAGATACATTGAAAGTTGAATATAAATATAATGATGGAATAAAGGTAGCAGAAGAAAATGATAAACTTGTAGCACTAGATATAACTATAGATGATAAATTATACGAAGAATTTATGTATAGAAAATTATTAAGACAATGTCAAGTTGCTAGAAAAGAAGCTAACTATGATGTAGTTGATAGAATAAAACTATCTGTTATAGCAGAAGATGAAGAAGTTAGGAATATGCTTAACAATTATCAAAAACAAATAGCAACTGAAACTTTATCAACTTTATCATTTGATAAGCAAGATAGTTCAGATTATGAAAAGAAATTTGAATTATTAGGTTATAAAGTTTTATTACAATTAAAAAAATAAAGGAGTGGTATTATGATAGTAAATAGTTTTGATGACAAATCTCCATCAAAAATAAATCCTAAACCAAAAGAAAATAGATTAAAATGTGATGCTTGTATAGTTACATTTTCAAATATAATTTTAGATTATGTATTAAAAAATTATGAAGTAGAACAATGTTCAACATTTAAAATGGTAACAGGAACTTTTCCAATTTATAAAATAAACTATAATGGTAAAGTATTTGCATTTTATCAGACATTTTTAGGAGCTCCTGCATCAGTAGGAATACTTGAAGATGTTACGGAAGTTATTGATACTGATAAATTTGTTGTATTTGGTGGATCTGGTTGTTTAGATAAAAATATAGCACATGGTAAGATAATGATACCTACTGAAAGTTATAGAGATGAGGGAACAAGTTATCATTATAAAGAGGCATCTGATTATATTACAAATACAAACTCAAATAAAGTGGCTGAATTTATGGAATCTAAAAAATTACCATATGTTTTTGGAAGAAACTGGACAACTGATTCTTTCTATCGTGAAACAGAAAACAATCTTGCAAAAAGAAAAGCAGATGGATGTATATCAGTTGAGATGGAATGTTCAGCAATGCAAGCAGTATGTGATTTTAGAGGATTACAATTATATTATTTTCTAACAAGTGGAGATTTATTAGATGCTCCTGAATGGGATCAAAGACGTGCTGAGGGAGAATATGCAGGAACTCAACATGATACAAGACACTTTGATATTGCAATTGAACTTGCTGACTTTATTAGTAAATAATTAAAATTAAGTGGGATGATATTTTCATTCTACTTTTTTAATGTTAGAATAAGTAACTAGTTAATAATCTTTTTTGGAGGTTTTATATGAAAAGAAGTCAAATAATTATAGAATTAATAAAAGATGAAATTAATGTTGTGCAAGCAATGGATATCTTAAATTTACTACTACAAGATATAAAAGATAAAAAAATAAAAAAATGGTTAGAAAATGAAATTAATGGATATAGTAAAGAAAATGAATTACCAGAATATAGAATATTAGAAGCTAATATTAAAGGTAACTATATAAGTGGAAGAATTAAGTGTACTAATCAAGATATACCTATTAAACCAGAATATGTTAAAGAATACACTAAAGTTAAAGTAACTTCTCCTATATCGGAAATTATGCAACTTTCAATCGCTGAAAAAGAAAGTAAAGAACATTGCTTAGTTATACCATTACATCAAGTGTTGGTACAACAAATATCATTAGTGAATGGTGAAGTAATTAGTGCTCGTAGAGAATTATCAATATATGCACATACAAATTTACTTTCTTTAATTAGATCAAAAGTATTGAAGATTTTTGTTGAATTAGAAAAAAAGTATGGTAATTTAGATAACTATTATATTGACTTTTCTAATCAAAAAGCAGAAAAAGAAATTGTTAAAGAAATCACAAATATAATATATACTGATAATTCAGTACATATAGGTAATGATAATAATATAGAAAAATCAAATGTAGGTGTTGGAAATGAGAATTGAAATAGGAGATAAAAACAAAATTAAAAATTCAAATATTGGAAATAATAATACAATAAATAAAGATGATAAATCTAAAAAAGTAATAGTAGATATTATTGTTGGTATATTGGTTACTGTTGTAGGTGGATTAATACTATATCATCTTACAAAATAGCACGAAAATTATTGCTACTTTTTCTATTATTTGGTAAAATATTATTAGAAATTGATATAAAACTATAAAATTTCTAATTTGTGAGTAAAAGTTTGGAATAACTTAACCACTCGCACCATAGGGAAATCCGCTCGAACTTTTTATAAGTTTCGAGAATAAATAGACAATCAATTCTAAATTAGGATTGATTAAAATGGTTAATGTTATCAAGCAAGAAGTTAGAATGGAAGAATCATTAAGAAAAAGATTAGAGTCTATATGTGAATTTTGTAAGGTTAAATCAACAATTATTAATGGTAATTTAAGAATGATAGATAAAACTAATCTTACATATCTAGAACCACACAGAATTATAATTAATGGTATAACTTTCCTAACTTTTAATTATTCTAATGAGATATTTATAGAAAACTTAAATAATAAAATCAAATTATCTGAATTAGAAAATTATTTAAAGAATATTTAACAAAAATTGACACTTAATACATTTTATGTTAGAATATGAAATCAATTAAGGGGGATTTCATATGTCAGAAAAAAAATACTTATTACTATTAAAGAAACAATTACAAAATAAAAGAGTAATTTGTGGATATAATCAAAATGATTTTGGACAAACTGTCATTACGACAGGTTCACCTAGAAAATATAATGATGATAAAATAACTTATGTAAATCAAAAATCAATGAGTGAATACGATTATATTTCAAAACAAATGCAATCTGCAAAGAGAAGATAAAATTATAAGGTGTCAGTAGTATTAAACAATTAATACTTTTGACACCTTTTTATATTAAGAAGTTGAAATTTAATGAATGAAGAAAAGAAAATAGCAGGACTTTATATTAGAGTTAGTACTGAAGATCAAGCAAGAGAAGGATTTAGTTTACCAGAACAAGAAAAAAGACTTCGTGCTATGTGCGAATATAAGAATTATGAAATTTATAAAGTTTATAAAGATGCTGGTATAAGTGCTAAAACCGGGAATAAAAGACCTACATTTGAAGAATTATTACAAGATGTTAAAGATAAGAAATGTAATACTATTGTTGTATTAAAACTAGATAGACTTACAAGAAGTGTATTTGATTGGGAAAAGATTATAAGATTTTTAGAAGAAAATGTTGCATATCTAGATTGTGCTAATGATGATATTAATACTACTAATGCAAATGGAAAAATGGTTTCAAGAATACTTACATCAGTTTCACAAAATGAAATAGAAAGAACAAGTGAAAGAACTAAAATAGGACTAGCTGGAGCAATTAAAGAAGGACACATTCCACATAAAGCACCATTTGGTTATAAAAGAGTTGATAAAATACTTGTTCCAGATGAGGGGTCAAAAGATGAAATAATTAGAATATTTAATTTATATCATGAGGGTAATTCTTATCAAACAATAAGTAATCTTTATAACAAGGAAAAAGTATTAGGAAAAACAAATTGGAAAGATTCAACAATACTTAAAATAATAGAAAATGAAGTATATAAAGGCGATTTTGTTCATGGTAAAAGAACAAATAATTCAACTTATTATGAAAATGTTGTTGAGCCATTAATTAGTAAAGAATTATGGGAAGAATGCCAAGTGCAAAAGAAAAGAAATTCAAGAAATTATAAACGAGATAAAGATTATTTATTCTTACAAAAACTAAAGTGTCCTAAATGCCAAAGAATTTTAGGTGGTAATGCAACAAGAAAGAAAAATGGAAATGTTTATTACTACTATCAATGCCATGATTGTAAAATTACAATTAGAGAAAAGGATATTGAAAAAGAGTTTGATAATTTTATTGAAGATATTCAAGAATATGATGCAGTAGTAAATCAAACATTACTTCCAATGATACAAACTAAACTTGAGAATCCAAAAGAAAAATTAATAAAAGAATTAAAAGAACAACAACAAAAGCAAGAACGAATTAGAAAAGCATATATTAATGGATCATTTACTATAAAAGAATATGATGAAGAAAAAGAAATAGTAGATAAAACAATTAGTAGTATTGAAAATAAAATTAGAAATTGTGAGGTATGTAATGAGTTAAAATTCACACCAGAAGATATATTAATAAAAAGAGATATAGACTATATAAATAAAATAGTATATCCAAAAGAGTATGAAGAAAATATTTATATGTGGGAAGATTATACGAGAAAAGAAAAAGCAGATTTAATTATGAGATATGTAGATACTGTTGAATTAGAATATTATGCTGATAACAAAGTTAGAATTGGTGAAGTTAATTTTAGAGAAAGTATTTGTATACCATGTAACGATTTATACGATGCAGGTTATTTAGATAAAAAAGATTATGCAATACTTGGCAGTGTTGGAACTAAATTAAGATTTAGTGAATACTTACCAATAGAAAAAGTATCAGAAATAGTATTTACATTAAGACAATTTTATAATGTGGGATACTTTGAAGCAACTTATTATTATGATGATAAAGTAATGTTCTTTAATGATTATCAAAATAGAGACATTGTAAGAATATTTCCAATAGAAGATTATAAAAAAATGGATAAAATAGATAGAATACAATTAGGAGTTATTTATATTGGTAATAATGAAAAGTGCTTATTAGATGATAAAGAAGAAGTATTTACTACTATTCCAGAAAGAACTAATTGTAGAGTTTATGAATTAGATGAAGAAACTAAAATGAAAAAATTAGAATCAATTGAAAAAGCAAAACAATTGAGAGAAAAAATACTAAATAGAGATGATAAAGTTAGTCAAGAACAACGAAAGTTGCTTGTGTAATTCTTGACTAACTAAATGAAAATAATAATGGAATAATATCAAAACAAAATCATTTTTTCGTTTTGATGTTATCTATCATATGAAAAATTTTTGTTTACTTTTTCCAAAAAAAGTAATAACAAACGAACATGTTTTGTTGAAATTTGTTTCAATGAAAGTGGGAAAAGTTTGTTTAAATAAATTATGAAAATAGTCTTTAGTTATTTGAATAATTTACAAAGATAAAATAAAAAGCAGTGCTTTCTATTTTATCAATACTTTATGAAGTTTTAATGTCATGAGCATTATTACGAAATAAGGTATATGGTTCCTAAGGTGCTTAAACCTTAGCCCCATATTTTGATATAACGATAGTGATGTCAAAATATATAGGGGGTTAGAAATTTTGACATAGCAAAATAACCCTACTATAACAAATAGTAGGTTCTAAAAAGGAGGTGCAAATAAATGGTAGAATTGTCTTATTCACTACATTTAGGTAATGATAAAAATAAATCTAAAAAAGCAAGACAAACAGCAAAGTCTAATCAATCAGGTACCACTTCACTTAATAATAATTCAATACAAAATTTTCAACAACTTTCAAAAGTAGATAAACATAATTTAAGAAAATATGATGATGAGCAAGAACTAATTAAAACTATAAAAGGAACATCATCTGTTGTGGAAGATACTAAAAACTTATATTTAGATTTATTTGAAGAATCAAGAATTAAATATAATGAAAAGCAAACTAGAAATGATAGAAAGATAGATAATTATTTTAAGCACATTTCAAATGATAATAAAAGAGATCTTGCTTGTGAAATAATAATTGAACTTGGGGATATGGATTTTTGGTCTGATAAAGATGATAAATTTAAACATAAAATGGGTGATGTCTTTAAAGAACAAATACAAGATTTAGAAAATGTTGTTCCTAATTTTAAGATAGCTAATGCAACAATTCATTTTGATGAATCTAGTCCACATTTACATATAGTAGGTGTTCCATTTAAAGATGGAATGAAAAATGGTATGGAAAAGCAAGTTGGTAAATCTGATGTATTTACTAAAATTAGTTTAGTTAATATTCAAGATAAAATGAGAGAATATTGTATTAGTTCATTTAGTAGAATATATAATCTTAACTACTCTCTTAAAGATAAAGAAGAAGGTAGAAACATTGATATTAATGTTGCCAATATGAAAGATTATAATAAATTTAGAAAAGAATAAGAAAAACATAAAAAACAATTAAAAGAACTAAATGATAAAGCCAATCAACTACAAAACAAATCAAATGAGATAAATGATATTATTAATAAATTAAAACCGACAATAATGAATAAAAATAATTTTACTATTTCTAATGATGATATAGTTAAAATAAAAAAATACATAGAACAAACTAATGATACCACTTCTAATTTAAAAGATTCTAATGATATAAATGTAATATTAGATAAGTATGAAGAAGATTTAAAAAATCATTCTAATGAAGTAAAAGAACTAAAGAAAAA
>OGPT01003718.1_pt1 | contig 10657 bp, 9 predicted proteins | sample 1552951 | NCBI WGS metagenome assembly OGPT01 (sample SAMEA2580224, study PRJEB22360) | human gut metagenome | biome: human gut; feature: human-associated habitat; material: faeces | place: Denmark | collected 2008/2010
CCCCAGCCGTTACAAAGTCTACATTGTGGACGAGGCGCAGAAGATGAACCAGCAGGCGCAGAATGCTTTGCTCAAGACCATCGAGGAGCCACCGGCGTATGCGGTTATCCTGCTTTTGACAACGAATGCAGACAGTTTTCTGCAGACGATCCTGTCAAGATGCATTACTTTAAATATGAAGACCGTCAAGGCAGAGGTCATCCGGGATTATCTGATGAAGCAGTATAAGATACCGGATTATCAGGCGGATGTATGTGCTGCATTTTCGCAGGGAAATGTAGGCAAGGCGATCCAGCTTGCGTCTTCGGAGGATTTCGGGGAACTGAAAGCTTCCGTGTTGCAGCTGATGAAACGCCTCGATGAGATTGATGTCTACGAGATGACGGCAGCCGTCAAGCAGATCAGCGAGTATAAACTGGTGGTAAATGACTATTTTGATCTCATGACCATCTGGTTTCGGGATGTGCTGTATATGAAGGCAACGAACGATGTAAACGGCCTGATCTTCAAGGATGAGGTCTATGACATAAAAAAACAGGCAGCTAAGAGATCGTATCAGGGAATCGAGACGATCCTTCAGGCGCTGGAGACCGCGAAGGTCCGCCTGAATGCGAACGTCAATTTCGATCTGGTAATCGAATTGCTCTTATTGACCATTAAGGAGAATTAAAATGACAAAAGTTGTAGGAATACGTTTTCAGCGCGCGGGCAAGATCTATTATTTTGATCCACTCGATTACGATCTGGAAGTCCCGATGCATGTAATTGTAGAGACTGCGCGCGGTGTTGAGATGGGAACGGTCCTGATCGCACCGAAGGAAGTGGAGGACGATCAGGTTGTTCAGCCACTGAAACCGGTCATCCGCATTGCGACGGATGAGGATGAGAAAGTGATGGAGCGCAACAAAGAAAAGCAGGCGGAAGCATTCAAGATCTGCAAAGAGAAGATCGTGAAGCACGGGCTTGAGATGAAGCTTGTTGCGGCGGAGTATACGTTTGATAATAACAAGCTTCTGTTCTATTTTACGGCAGACGGACGAATCGATTTCCGTGAACTGGTTAAGGATCTGGCTTCGGTGTTCCGTACCAGAATCGAGCTGCGCCAGATCGGTGTCCGCGATGAGACAAAGATGCTCGGCGGAATTGGAATCTGCGGAAGAGAGCTTTGCTGTAAGTCTTATCTGACAGACTTTGTTCCGGTATCGATCAAGATGGCGAAGGAACAGAACCTTTCTCTGAATCCGACAAAGATTTCCGGTGTCTGCGGAAGACTGATGTGCTGCCTCAAGAATGAGCAGGATACCTACGAATATCTGAACAGCCGTCTCCCATCGGTCGGCGATTATGTCACAACGCCAACCGGAATGCGCGGCGAGGGGCAGAGTGTCAGCGTACTGCGCCAGATTGTCAAAGTCGTTGTCGACAATGGTGAAGAGAAGGAATTACAGGAGTATTCGGTTGACGATCTGAAGTTTACACCGAGAAGAAGAAAAGATGTGCGTGTGACAGAGGAAGAGTTAAAAGAACTCGAAGGTCTGGAGGACGCAGGGGATAACACATCCGAAAAGACCGGTTCCGATAAGAATTACTCTGACAGAAAGCAGGACCGTCAAAACGATCGCCAGGGTCAGGATGGTGAGAATCGTAACCGGCGCGGAGGCAGAGGACGCAGAAATTACGATAAGCGTAGCAACCAGAATCGCGATAATCGAAATAACCGGGAGAGTGGAGAAGCGAATCATCAGGAATTTCAGGGCGAAAAGAGGCAAAATCGCGAAGAAAATTAAATGTTTTCGAGTAGAAAGTTGTCCATGACCGGAACCGAAAAGCGATACATGGATATGCGAGGAATCATCTGTGGAAGTAACATTATGTGAAAATGAAAGACTGGACGAACTTCATAGAAACGGGTACAAGATCATACAGGATAAGGGGCGATTCTGCTTCGGCATGGATGCAGTGCTCCTGTCTGGGTTTGCGCGTGTGAAGCAGGGGGAGAAGGTGCTTGACCTGGGCACCGGAACGGGAATCATCCCAATCCTGTTGGAAGCGAAGACGGATGGAGAGCATTTCACGGGACTTGAAATCCAACCGGAGAGTGCGGATATGGCGTCACGCAGTGTAGCCTACAATGATCTGCAGGACAAGATCGACATCGTAGTCGGCGATATCAAAGATGCTTCGCAGCGTTTCGGAGCATCTTCTTTTGATGTTATTACCACGAATCCGCCCTATATGATCGGGAAGCACGGCATCAAGAATGATCAGGATGCCAAGGCGATCGCGCGGCACGAGATTCTGTGTGATCTGGATGATATCCTGCGTGAGAGTGCCAAGATGCTGAAACCGAGCGGACGTTTCTATATGGTACACAGGCCGTTCCGGTTGGCGGAGATCTTCAGCAAGATGATCGAATATCGCATTGAGCCGAAGCGGATGCAGCTCGTGTATCCGTTTGTGGATAAGGAACCCAATATGGTTTTGATCGAGGGTCTGCGTGGCGGTAAGTCACGGATTACGGTTGAAAAGCCGCTGATCGTGTACAAGGAACCGGGTGTGTATACCGATGAAATCTATGATATTTATGGTTACTAAGATGGAAAACAATAGCAAGTATCTACATATGGAGGAGGGATTCTCAATGAGAAAAATCATTGTATGCATAGCTGTAGGGTTTAGCATAGTAATATCATCTGTATTTTTTGTCGGTTGTCAAAAACAAAAGCAGTCATTTCCTGCTTTAAATGAATTGAAAGAAATGAGTGGAGCAGATTGTCTTGAATTATTCGAGGAATATGGCATGGTTCTGCCGGCAGAATATAAGGATCATGAGGAACAGGCAGAAAAAGATGTGGAATATATTCTGGATAATATGCAAGATACTTCGATTCCTCAGGGTGTTATTGCCATGGACAGAGCAGGAGTTTATGAATTGGCAGAGCAAATTGAGCATATATTAGGAAAGTTTTCGCAATAATATAAACTGTTTATAAACATTCTCTGAAATAAGAGTCGAATGCCTTGACGCTTTCTGCTTTGCGACTTACAGTTATATAGAGTCTAAAGAAAGTGGGGGACATTCCATGGGTAAAGTAATCGGAATAGATCTTGGAACAACGAACAGCTGCGTCGCAGTATTGGAGAACGACCAGCCGGTTGTTATAACAAATGCAGAAGGGTCACGAACGACACCATCCGTAGTCGCATTCTCAAAAGACGGAGAGCGGCTGGTTGGAGATACCGCCAGGCGTCAGGCTGCGGTCAATGTCGATCGGACCTTTTTTTCCGTAAAAAGAGAGATGGGAAGTTCTTTTCGCGCCAAAATCGACGGAAAACAGTATACACCGCAGGAGATTTCATCGATGATCCTGCGTAAGCTTAAGAAGGATGCAGAAGGATACCTTGGTGAGTCTGTGACCGATGCGGTCATCACGGTTCCGGCATATTTTAATGATGCGCAGCGTCAGGCGACAAAGGATGCCGGTCGTATCGCGGGCCTCAATGTTCTTCGTATCATCAATGAGCCGACTTCCGCAGCGCTTGCATACGGACTGGATCACGGGCAGCCACAGAAGATCCTGGTCTACGATCTAGGTGGTGGTACATTTGATGTTTCGATCATTGAAATCGGGGATAATCTGATTGAAGTACTTGCCACAGCCGGAGATAATCATCTCGGAGGCGATGATTTCGATGCACGTATCACCGATTATCTTGTAATGGAATCCCTTCGCACGGAACGCATTGCCCTGCGCAAGGATGCGACTGCGATGCAGCGTGTCCGCGAGGAAGCCGAGAAAGCAAAGAAGGTTCTTTCCTCTTCTTCCACAACGAGCATCAACCTTCCGTTTATCACTACGGTAAAAGGCGAGCCGAAACATATGGAAATGACACTGACGCGAGCCAAGTTCAATGAACTGACGAAGGATCTTGTGGAGCGCACGAGTGGACCGGTGCAGCAGGCACTTTCCGATGCGGGAATATCAGCGTCCGATCTTGGAATGGTGCTTCTTGTCGGTGGATCGACCCGAATTCCGGCGGTGTACGACGAAGTGACCCGCCTGACAGGAAAGGAACCGTCCCGAAATCTCAATCCGGATGAATGTGTTGCTTTGGGCGCAGCCGTACAGGGTGGAAAGCTTGGTGGTGCGTTGGTTGCCGGATCGCAGGCAGCAGAGATCATACTTATGGATGTAACGCCGTTGTCCCTGTCGATTGAGACCGTCGGTGGAGTTGCAACGAAGATCATCGACCGCAACACAACCATCCCGACGAGATACTCACAGGTGTTCACAACTGCCGGCAATTTTCAGACCTCTGTGGATATCAAGGTATTGCAGGGTGAGCGGCAGTTTGCGAAGGACAACAAGCTGCTTGGACGCTTCCAGCTTCGCGGTATCAAAGCCGCTCCAGCGGGCGTTCCGCAGATAGAGGTCACCTTCGACATTGATGCAAACGGAATTGTGCAGGTCTCTGCAAAGGATCTCGGAACCGGAAAGCATCAGGAAATCACGATCACCGCAAGTTCGAACCTCTCGGATGCAGACATCGAGCGCGCAATCCGCGAGGCCGCAGAGTACGAGGCAACCGACGGACAGCGCAAGGCGTTCATCGACAGCCGCGCCGAGGCGGACAAGCTGATCCGTCAGGTCGAGACCGCATATAAGGCGAGAAAGAAGGAACTTGACAGTTCTACCCGCCACGCGATTAAGAGCAGTCTCTCATATGTGAAGAAACTAGTCAGCCGCACTAAGCCGGGCAATGTCACAGAGGAGCAGGCTACGGAGCTTGCCCGCGCGACCGCAGAACTGAGAAGTGCAGCAGGGGTGTTGCTGTAAAAATAAGCATAATTGTCATACGAATAAATGCCAGGTAGAGGCTTTCCTCTACCTGGTTTTTTTATGCCAATCGATCCGCGTAATTTTCATTTGCTGTTATGAAACCAATAACAAGCAAATCTGGAAATAAGTATTGCAGTCACGCATGCGTGATAGTTTATGCTTACGTGTACGGGGAAAGGTAAAGGCCTTTATGAAAAAAGTAAACGAAGTGAGCCGGTTGGCAGGAGTGAGCAAGCGAACGTTGCAATTCTATGATGATGAAGGACTGCTGCCCGCAAAGCGGTCGAAAGACAATTATCGACTGTATGATGCCAGCACGCTGGAATGTCTGTGGCAGATTCTTGTGTATCGGGAGATGGGGCTTGATCTCAAGGAAATCAAGCATCTGCTCAACATCTCGGAAAGAGAGAAGACCAGATTTCTGGATGAAAAAATCCGCGACATCGAGCAGCAGGTTGCCAGCCTGAATGGGCAGATGGAATTTATGACGTATGTGCAGGAACATGGAATGCTGCCGGTTCCGTCAGAGAAGAGCGCCGAAGAGAGAACCTATGTGGAATGTATCTCGGCATTAAAGAAAATGAGAATGACAAGAAAAGAGGAGGATTAGAAACTATGAAAACAAGAATGATCATGCTTGGAGTGGCAATCACTTTAATGGTAGCGATGGCAGGATGCGGAAAGGAGAATAAGAAAGCAGAGATCGGAACCGAAATCGCAGATACCGGCGCGGGATGGGACGATGCAAGCGAGGAGACCGTCGAGGAATTTGCCAAGGATGCAACGATCGAGGAGACCGTTTTGTACGATGAAAATGATGTCAAAATTACCGCGACTGACCTGAATTATGGAAATTATTCCGCAAATCTGGAAGTGACGATCGAGAACAATAGCGATAAGAAGTTATCCTTCGTGTCGGAATCGGTATCCTGTGCGCAAAATGCGATCAACGGCTTCATGATCAGTGACGGATATGTCAATTGTGATGTCGAGTCAAAAGGTTCTACCACAGAGGAGATGTCATTTGACTACAACACACTTATGCTGTATGGAATCACGGAGATCGCGGATATCCAGATCGGTTTCTCAATGACGGATGATGACTTTAACAGCACCGATACCGGTGTATTGCAGCTGAAAACAAGCGCGGCAGACAGCTACGATTACGAGTCGGGCAGTGAGCGCTACCATAAGGCAATCACAAACAAGATCCTGTTGCAGAATTATGACCTGAGAGTCCCTTATTTCGCGGATGATGAGCTGTATTCTTCCAACGGAATCCGCCTTGTATCAGAGGTGTTTGCAGTCAATTCCAGCGATGAGCGCGCACTTCTCCTCGAAGTTAGAAACGAGACAGACAAGACCGTATATGTGCAGACATCGAACATTAAAGCGAATGACGTTGAAATCTATGATTCGGACTGGTCGTATGATACGATAACGGCTGGAAATACAGCAATCGTGAACATCGGATTGGATGACATTCTGGATGCAGAAGAGTGGACTGAAAATGGCATCGATACCATTGAAAGCATCAGCATGACGATTGGAGTCGAGAACAGTGATGGTATGTTGATAACGGAAGAAAAGGAGATTACGATACCATTAAATGGCGTCGATGGAACGAAAAACGCTTCTGTGAAAAAACAGAATGATGCAGAAAAAACACAAGTAAGCGAAGAAACGATACCGAAGAAAGAGGTCGAAGCATCTGAGGCTAATGATACTGCAAGCGATCAGGTGGATCCGGATTTTAAGAAAATGATGGATTCTTATGAGGCGTTTTTCGATGAGTATGTGGAGTTCATGAAGAAATATAATAATTCAGATGATGTATTGTCGATGATGGATGATTATTCCGACTATCTCACGAAATATACGGATTACATGGACAAACTATACAACGTGGATGCAGAGAATATGTCAGAAGCGGACGCCAACTATTATGTGGAGGTGTCAACGAGAATCCTAGATAAACTAAAGGAAATAAATTAGTACCTGCAAGTTAGGAAACTATTATTCAGAAAGCCTGAAGGGTCAAATGAGACTCTTTAGGCTTTTTACATGATTGTAATTATGAATTAAGCATTAAGGAATTCCCGCAAATATTGCATATCAAAGGTTCATTCGATATAATATGATACAAAGGTCATTTTGACGTTTGTATCATATGAAAGGACTGAAATTGTGAGGCAGCAATGTTGTTGCAATGCATTGTTACCCGGAACAATTGATGGCGAGAATCAGAGTATAAACAAATAGAAGATATAGAAGGAGCACAAAATGGGAGCACAGGATAATACAGAAAAAGTATTGCGTAGTCTTCATGTTCTGCTTTCGAAGAGTGAACCATATCCGAAAGAACCGAGCAAAGTTATTGTGGATAAGCAGCAGGTACTTGACCTGCTCAGTGATTTAAACACATGCATTTATGCGATCATGGATGAGTATGAGCTGACGAAGCGAAGCCGTGATAAGGCGGAGCGCGAGTTTCGCAAGCAGGGAGACCAGATCATATGGGATGCAAGCCGCAAGGCGGAGGACATCTACGCGGCATCCGTGATGTACATGGACGAGGCGTTGAACCGTATGCGTGATATCGTGACCGAGGCACAGACGGATGTGCAGAAGATCTATGCGGACGTAGATGAGCAGATGAAAAAGGAGCAGCAGTACATCCGGGAGAATCAGTCGGAACTGAAAAGTCAGCTGCAGGATCTGGTTGATACCGAGAAGTATCTGCATTTGATTGAGGAACGCAATAAGGAGATCGAGAAGGAGAAGAACGAAGGAAAGCCGGAGTTCAAGCAGGAGAAATCGATCTATGCAAACCGTCAGACGGAGATCAAGGTCAATCAGGATTATCTCGATAAGCTTGGTATGTCGGTGGTCGACGAGACCGAGAAAGAAGTTGCTGCGGAGGAAGCACCGAAGCAGGAAGAGGATGACGAGGAATTAAAGCAGCTTGAAGCGGAGATCCGCGTGAATTTAGATGCCGACTATTTCCAGTGGAAAGAGGGCAAAGACGGTAAGGATAAGCAGGACAATAAGGCAAAGGACAAATCCGAGGGATTACAGAAGGTTTTTAAGAACCTGATAGGAGGACACCAGCATGACGATTCTGGTATGTGATGATGATAAAGAAATAGTAGACGCGATTGAAATCTACCTTCTTCAGGAAGGATACAAGGTAGAAAAGGCGTATGACGGTGAGCAGGCGTTAGAGATTCTTCATAATAAGAAGATCGATCTCATGGTGATCGATGTCATGATGCCGAAGCTTGATGGAATCCGCGCAACGTTCCAGGTGCGCAAGACGAGCAGCATTCCGATCATTATTCTTTCCGCGAAGACGGAGGATGCGGACAAGATTTTAGGACTTAATGTAGGTGCGGATGATTATGTGACGAAGCCCTTTAACCCGCTTGAACTGGTTGCCCGCGTGAAGTCGCAGCTTCGTCGTTATACAACGCTTTCCAGCAGCGTGCAGGGAGAGACGACGTATGAAGCCGGCGGACTGGTCATCAATGATGATCTCAAGAAAGTTACGGTGGACGGAGAGGAAGTCAAGCTGACACCGATCGAGTACAATATTCTGTTACTTCTTATGAAGAACAAAGGCAAGGTCTATTCGATCAGCCAGATCTACGAGGAAATCTGGAATGAGGAAGCAATCGGAGCGGACAATACGGTTGCAGTACATATTCGTCATATCCGTGAGAAAATTGAGATCAACCCGAAGGAGCCGCGCTACCTCAAAGTTGTCTGGGGTGTTGGCTACAAGATCGAAGCGGGGGCTTAGCATCGGATGAAAGAATACTCAAACGGAATCAAAGGCGCAGCCGTTGTTATACACCAGCTTTGTCTGGTGCTGATGGTCTGCGGTCTGTACGGAATCGGTTACAATATGAGAATGCATTACAATGGACTGGGACTTCTTAGCACGCTCACGATATTTGGGCTGGTGGGAAGTTTTGTCATGCTTGCATTCCTGACCGGAATTACGGGACGTCGTTCGGCGGACGATCAGCATATCTATCTTGGTGGCGTGGACAAGATCTATACGGATGTGGAACTTGTGATCTTCATTGTATTTATCTATGCCATGCTCTATCTGTGCAAGGATATCAGAAATATGCAGTTCGAATTTGCGGGACTTCTGGTGGCAGCGGGAACGCTTGCATATATTATGGATGTCGTGTTCCTCATTATTTATCTAAGCATTGTAAGACGTGCCAAGGATAATACGCTTTTTACACACAGCCTTATCTATATTTTCATATGCTTCCTAAGAAGAGTGATTACGAGTGGAAAGAATCCGAGACTCTGCACGCGCAAGGCGCTGGAGAGATTTGAAATCCAGGAAGCGATTGAGGCAATTGCATCGGGAGCGCTCGATACGAAGCTGAATGTGGAAGAATTTCACGGACAGGAGCGGGAACTGGCAGGAGCCGTCAACAACATTCGTGCGGGATTAAGTGACGCGATCATGGACCGCATCCGCAACGAGCGTATGAAGGCGGATCTCATTACCAATGTGTCACACGACATCAAGACGCCGCTTACATCGATCGTCAATTACGTGGATCTGTTAAAACGCGAAAATCTGGAGAATGAGAATGCGCGCCATTACATCCGTATTCTTGATGAGAAGTCACAGAGACTGAAGCAGCTGACGGAAGATCTGGTTGAGGCATCGAAGATCAGTTCCGGCAATATCAAGCTGGATATTCAGACGATCGATCTGGTCGAGCTGCTTTACCAGACCGGTGGCGAGTTCAATGAACGCTTTGAGGCAAGAGATCTGACGATCGTCACGAAGCTTCCGCATAATTCGGTCATGATCAAGGCAGATGGACGCCAGTTGTATCGTGCGATTGAAAATTTATATACGAATGCGGCAAAATATGCGCTTGAGAATACAAGAGTGTATGTGGAGCTGGATGTGGATAAGGATCATGCCATCTTTACGATCAAGAATGTATCAAAGACACCTTTGGTCGCGCAGGAAGAGGGTGGTAAGGATCTGACCGCACGCTTTGTCCGGGGTGAGGAATCCCGCACAACGGAGGGAAGCGGACTGGGTCTGTCGATCGCGAAGAATCTGACGAATCTGATGGGCGGTGAGTTTGATATCACGGTGGATGGAGATCTGTTTGTTGCAACAATCACATTCCCGATTGTTAAGACGGTCTAAGCATAGAAACCGGATGCGGCTGGATGGCTCGCTAGCAGGAAAGTGTTAAAATCGTTGCTAATCGCTTGATTTACGATATAGTTATAGATATAATTTGAGATAGTAATGCGTCAGTCAGTTAAATGGCTGCGGCTGGTGTTCAATGGCACAAGGAGGAAAGAAAATGAAACTTTATGAGAACGGCGCGTATCTGATCTATGGCAAAGATGTTGTCATCAACGGACCGGAGGCTGCTGCGGAAGTGGCAGGCAAGACCGGAAAGCAGGTTACGCCAGAGGATGCTAAGAAGGAAACAATCGCTTACGGAATCCTGCAGGATCACAATACTTCCGGTAATATGGATAAGCTGCAGATCAAATTTGATAAGCTGACTTCACATGATATCACATTCGTTGGAATTATCCAGACTGCCCGTGCGTCAGGACTTGAGAAATTCCCGATTCCATACGTTCTCACAAACTGTCATAACAGTCTTTGTGCGGTCGGCGGAACGATCAACGAAGATGACCACATGTTTGGACTGACCTGTGCCAAGAAGTACGGCGGAATCTATGTTCCACCTCATCAGGCAGTTATTCACCAGTTTGCCCGCGAAATGCTTGCAGGCGGTGGCAAGATG
>OGPT01003724.1_pt1 | contig 10648 bp, 9 predicted proteins | sample 1552951 | NCBI WGS metagenome assembly OGPT01 (sample SAMEA2580224, study PRJEB22360) | human gut metagenome | biome: human gut; feature: human-associated habitat; material: faeces | place: Denmark | collected 2008/2010
GTTGTCGCTCGCTCAAGCTACTCAAAGCAAAAAGAAGCGCCGCATCTGTATGATGCAGCGCTTCTTTTTTGCACATCTTAGTTTTGCGGGTGCACGATATCGCGCCAGTCCAAATCTCCGCGCTCAAGTCCGTGGATCAGTACCTCAGCAGTAGCGATGTTGGTAGCCATGGGGATGTTGTGCACATCGCACAGGCGCAACAGGGTCATCTCGTTCGGCTCGCTGGGCTTTGCATTGATGGGGTCGCGGAAGAACAGCAGCAGATCGACCTCATTGCAGGCGATGCGGGACGCGATCTGCTGATCACCGCCCTGTACACCTGCCAGAAAGCGCTGCACCTGCAGGCCGGTGGCTTCGGCGATCATCTTGCCGGTCGTACCGGTGGCCACCAATTTATGCTGGCTCAAAATCCGGCAATATGCCGTACAGAACTGCACCATCAGCTCTTTTTTGGAGTCATGCGCAATCAGTGCAATCGTCATCGGTCAACCTCTCCTTTTCCCATTCCCCTGTCCGGGGCAATCATCTTGCACATATCATAGTATCACAGTTTCCGTCTTTTTACAACTGTTTTTCAGCCAAAAGTCCCAAATTTTCATAACTTTCTGCCAAATCCACGCACCATCGCTCAGGCGGCGGGCTGGTCTGCAGGGGCGTCGCCGTTTCCCACGGCCTCCGGCGCATCCTGCCCGTCCACGGCTGCATCCGAAGCGCTGTCTGCCTCCGGCTCTTCCACGGTCAGGGTCCCCTCCTTCAGGGCGGCGTAGGCGTTGAAGATGTCAGCCACAAGGTTGCCTGCGCGGGCACCGCCGCCGCCGTACTCGATGACGATGCCCAGCGCGATCTCGGCGTCCTCCGCCGGGCCGTAGGCGATCATCATGGTGTTGGTGTAGTGCTTGCGGGTGCTGCCGACGTAGTACGTCTCGCTGCGCTGCGGGGTACCAGTCTTACAGGCGATGGTGACGGGGTAATTGCTCAGGCCCGATACCGTCTCCGACACGCCGATCATGCCCTGCTTCACGAGGTCGAAGGTGTCGCCCCGGTCCTCGATGACGTCCATCACCTCGGGCTGAGTCTCCTGCAGCACCTCGCCGGTGTTGGTGTCAAGGATGGCCTTGACGAAGTGGGTGCGGTAGCGGATGCCCCGGTTGGCCAGCGTACCGGCATAGGTGGCCAGCTGAACAGGGGTGACGACGGTGTTGCCCTGACCGATGGCCGCCTGAACGTCCAGCGAGGCCGTATAGTTGGAGTCGTTCTTGGTGGTCAGGCGGCCCAGCGCCTCGCTGACCTCCACGCCGGTGCGCTGGCCCAAGCCCAGCTTGTAGGCATAGGCGTCGTAGACATCGCTGGTCAGGCGCCGGCCCACATCGTAGAAGAAGATGTTGCAGCTCCACTTGATGGCGGTCACGACGTCGATGTTGCCGCTGTGGCCATGGCGGGTGCATTTGGGGTGATAGTCCTTATAATAGGTATAGACGCCGTTGCACAGCACCGTGGAATACCGGTTGATCAGCCCCGTATCCAGCGCCGCCACCGCCACGCTGGGCTTGTAGGTGGAGCCGGGGGTATACAGGCCCTGCAACGCGCGGTTGAACAGGGGCATGTTCTCGTCCTCGCTGTATGCGCTGTAATTGGCGGCGTAAAGGTTCTGGTCAAAGCTGGGGTAATTGGACGCTGCCAGCACACCGCCGGTCTTGACGTCGATGACGACGACCGCACCAGCACTGGCCTGCTTACTGTCCCCATAGCTGTTCCGGATCCACTCCACGTTCTTTGCCAGCGCCTGATCGACAGCCTTCTGGAACTCGCTGTCGATGGTCAGCTGGACGGTGTGGCCCGGTTCCGGCACGGTGGTCAGGGCCGTGTTCACGATGACGCCGTCCGAGTTACGGGTGATGGTCTCCACGCCGTCCTTGCCGCGCAGCTCGTCCTCATAGGCAGATTCCAGACCGGAAATGCCGATGACGTCGTTCATGTTGTAGCCTTTTTCCTTGAGCGGATAGGTCACCTGACCGTTCTCGTCGGTCACCTTCCACTTTTCGGCCGTGATCTTGCCCACCCGGCCCAGCACATGGGGCAGAACGGTGCCCTGCTCGTAGCTGCGGGCGCTCGTCTCCACGATCTCCACGCCCGGCAGGGTGAGGCTGTTCTCCTTGATGGTGGCCACAGTGGCCTCGCTGACGTTTTCCGCCAGAATGAAGTTGTTGACGTTGGAAAACGCCTGCAGCTGCATCTCGTAGTGGATGCCGCCCAGGATGCGCTGCCAGTAGAAAGAAAAATCGGCAAGGTCATAGTCCTCCACCAGCTTTTCCATCACATCGTCGGCGGTGGCATACTGCTGCAGGCCGAGGTTCTCCTTCATGGCGGCAAGGGAGCGCTGCTCGGCGGCGTTGTCGCTCTCCGCCGTGTACGCATAGTGCCCGGCGGCATCTGCCTGCCCGATGAGCAGGCTGTCGTTCCAGCTCTCGCCGTTCTCGCCCAGCAGGCCGACCAGCTTCTGGAGCAGGGCGTCCAGATCTTCGTCGCCCATCAGCAGCTTGTTCAGCACCACGTTGTAGCCCGTCACGCTGGAAGCGATGCGCTCGCCCTTGCTGTCCACGATGTTGCCGCGGGCGGCCGTGACGGTAAATTTATAATCGGTCGTGTTGGTGGCCTGCGCCTTGAAGCTGTCGCCGTTGACCAGCTGCAGAAAGATCAGCCGGAAGCCGTACAGCCCGATGATCACACCTGCGGCGGCGATGAGGAGCATCATCCGCCGCGCGGCCGTTTTGCGTTCGTCTTGGTTCATCCGTTCTCCTTTTGGCGCAGCCGGTTCAGACTACGTCGTTGTCGATCTTGAATTCCGCATGGATGCGGCGCACTGCCCCGAACAGCACCAGACAGACCGGGATGGTCAGCGCCGCCGTGGGCAGCACGAACCACAGATACCGCTCCACTGCCCCGCTGTAGCCGGGCATGTAGTAGAAGAACAGCCAGTCCAGCGAGAGCACCAGCAGCACCGCCGCCGTTTCCAGCAGGACAACATTCGCCGCCGAGGTCTTGAAGTAGAGCTGCATGACCGCCGAGAGCAGAAAGCAGAGCAGCAGCAGCTCAAAGGCCAGCAGCCCGGCGGTGCGGCCTGCGGTGTAGTCCCACATCAGGCCGCAGACGGCACCGAAGATGCCCCCCGCGAACTCGCCCTCCTCCACCGCGACGGCCAGCGCCAGCGGCAACAGCCAGAGGGGCTTTGCCTCCCCCAGCCGGAACAGCCCCGGCAGGGTCTGCAAGACCGTGCACAGCAGCATCAGCAGCGCATAGCAGACCCATTTGGTGATCTGGCTGCGCTTGCGCTTGCGGCGTGATTCCATGGCAGGGCCTCCTCAGAAATTGGTAATGATGAATGCGTGGCGCACCGTGCGCGGGTCTGCGCCCGGCTCGATGACCGCGATGGACGATTTGCCGCTGACCTCCGGCACCACTTCCCGGACCACGCCCACCAGCACATCCGCCGGGAAAACGCCGCCCAGCCCCGTGGTGATGACCTGGTCGCTCTTCTGCGTCAGGGTATTGCGGTTCAGGTTGGTCAGCACACACAGGCCGTCAGCCGCATAGTCCGAGCTGCCGGTGATGATGCCGTTGTCCCGCGTGCGGGAAACGACACCCGCCGCGTTGAAGTTGGGGTGCAGGATGGTCATGACCTTGCAGCTGGTGGTTTCCACTTCCACCACCACGCCCAGCAGATAACCCTCGTCGCTGACGACGGTGTCGTTCAGCTCCACGCCGTCCACTGAGCCCTGATCCAGCGTGAAGCCGTAAAAGGCATCCAGCGGGTCGCGGCCGATGACAAAGGCTGAGACGCAGCTCATCTCCGGGCGGGTGTTCTGGATGTTGGCCAGCGCCTTGTAGGCTTCGTTCTCCGCCTTGAGCCGGTCGTAATCCACCATCTGTTTGCGCAGCTCGGCGTTTTCGGCAGTGAGCTGCGCGTTCTCGTCCAGAATGGCCCCGATGTTGGTGTAGTTCTCCCACAGGGAGGCCACGCGGTCGCCCACCATGGCCGCCGCCTTCTGGAATGGGGCCACGGCCACGCTCAGCAGTTCCTGCGGGGCGGCGGTCAGGCGGTCGTTGGCACCGGCATAGGCCATGATGCCCACCAGGAACACCGCGATGCCGATGAGGATCTTAAATTTCCAGGTTTCGAAAAAATCTTTCAAGGGAACTTCCTCCGGTTGCAAAAAAGCGCGGACAGCCAGAGCCGTCCGCACTCTCTGTTACATATGGGGCCCGTCAGTATCCAGAACGTCATGCAGGACGTCCACATGATCCAGCACGGCACCTGCGCCCTTGGCCACGCAGTCCAGCGGGTCCTCAGCCACATGCACGTCGATGCCGGTCTCGCTCTGGATCAGCTGGTCCAGACCGCGCAGCAGTGCGCCGCCGCCCGTCAGGGTGATGCCGTGGTCGATGATGTCGGCGCTCAGTTCCGGCGGGGTGCGCTCCAGCGTCTCCTTGATGGCGCTGGTGATCTTCACCAGGCACTCCAGCAGAGCCTCGCGCACATCCTCGGAGTGGACGACGATGTTCTTGGGCAGGCCGTCCACCAGATTGCGGCCCTTGATCTCCATGGTCATTTCGGGGTCCAGGGGGTAGGCAGAGCCGATCTCGATCTTGATCTGCTCGGCAGTGCGCTCACCGATGAGCAGGTTGTACTTGCGCTTGATGAACGCGATGATGGCCTGGTCGAACATGTCGCCTGCCATCCGGACGCTGCGGGACGCCACGATGCCGCCCAGCGAGATGACGGCGATCTCGGCCGTGCCGCCGCCGATGTCCACGATCATGCTGCCGGTGGGCTCGCTGATGGGCAGGCCTGCACCGATGGCCGCAGCCATGGGCTCCTCGATGACGGAGACCTGGCGGGCACCGGCCTTCAGGGTCGCCTCACGCACCGCGCGGCGCTCGACTTCCGTCACGCCGGACGGGATGCAGATGACCACGCGGGGGCGGGAGAACATGCTGTTGCCGCAGGCCTTCTTCAGGAAGTTCTCCAGCAGATTGGCCGTGATGTCAAAGTCCGCAATAACGCCGTCCTTCAGGGGGCGGACGGCCACGATGCTGCCGGGGGTGCGGCCGATGACGGCCTTTGCCTCGGTGCCCACGCAGCGGACCTCATCGGTCTTGGTGTCCACCGCCACAACGGACGGCTCACGCATGATGATGCCCTTTCCCTTCATGTAAACCAGGGTGTTGGCCGTACCCAGATCAATGCCAACGTCTTTTGAAAACAAACTCATAATGAAGCTCTCCTTCGTATTTCCGGTCTATCCAAAACGCAGGGCGGCGCAAACCAGTCTGCCGCCGATCGCAGAATAACACGACTATATTATAGCCGCAAGCAGAAGTTTTCTCAAGCGTTTTTACAGGTTTTTCCGGATTTTTTCATAAATCTCCGCGCCAAGCCGCTCAAAATCGCTCCAGCAGCCGGATGGTGCGGCTGACGGGCAGCCCCATAATGGTGTAATAGTCGCCCTCGATGCGGTCCAGCCAGAGGGCCGCGCGGCCCTGGATGGCATAGGCACCGGCCTTGTCGTAGGGTTCTTCGGTGGCGGCATAGCGCTCGATCTCCGCTTCGGAGATGGGGAAGAACTTCACGCGGCAGGTGTCCACGAAGCTCTCGGTGCGGGTGCCGTCCGAGATGCAGACGCCGGTGTGGACCTCGTGCACCGCACCGGAAAGGGCCCGCAGCATCCGTCTGGCGTCCTCCACGCTGTGGGGCTTGCCGAACACTTCCCCTTTCACGTCCACGACAGTGTCGCAGCCGATGACCACCGCGCCGGGGTGCTGGGCCGAGACTGTCTGGCACTTGCCCCGCGCCAGCATTTCCACCAGCTCGGCAGGGGTGTCGGCGGTCACGGTACTCTCGTCAAAATCGCTGGCGCAGACGGTAAAATCGGTGGTGTACAGGCTCAGCAGCTCTCTGCGCCGGGGGCTGCCGGAGGCCAAAATCAGTTGTTTCATTTTATTTTCCCGTCGAGCCGAAGCCGCCCTCGCCGCGCTGGGTGCCGCCCAGCTCCTCCACCTGTGCAAAGGCTGCGGTGTACACCGGCGCGATGCAGAGCTGCGCCACCCGCTCACCGGGCTGGATGGTGTAGGCCTCTCCGCCCAGATTGACCATGGGCACCTTCAGTTCCCCGCGATAATCGCTGTCCACGACACCGACGCCGTTGGCCATGCACAGGCCGTGCTTGATGGACAGGCCGCTCCGGGCATAGACCAGCGCCACGCAGTGAGCGCCGGGCAGCTCGATGGCAAGGCCGGTAGGCACCAGCACCCGCTGCATGGGGGCCACGGTCAGGGGTTCGTCCAGCACCGCGCACAGGTCGGCTGCGGCCGCGCCCGGCGTCGCGTAGGCGGGCACCTTCGCCCGCGCATCCAATACTTTATAGTTTACCGTGATGGGTTCCATTTTATTCTCCATTTCGCCTGCCCGCTGCCGCAGGGCCCGGCATCTTCTGTTTTGTTCGATCTCATTCAGACCGCTCCGGCTTCACCGGCCTGCCAAGGGCTCCCCTTTTAGGGGAGCTGGCACGCGAAGCGTGACTGAGAGGTTCAATTCGTTCCTTTGAAATACAGCCCGCGGGTGAACTCGCCCTCGAACGGGGCATGCTGGCGGATGCTGTCCAGAATGGCGGCGGCCTCCTCGCGGGTCTCCAGCGTGAAATAGGCCACGCCGTAGTCCACCGTCAGGGCACCGGGCTTGTCGCCCATGTAGATGGGCACCGGATTATAAATAGTACGCACCCCCATGCCGCAGCGCACCGGGAACTTTTTGGCCTTGCGGTCGGTCAGCAGGCCGGTCTTGTCGCAGTGGGCGCAATCGTGGATATTTTGCAGCGGGCAGGCACGGGTGACCATCAGCGGCATGTGGCCGTAGACGATCACGCCCGTGGGCACCGGCTGGCCGTTCTGCGCCGGGGCAATGGACGCGATGTCGCTGTCCTTGACCTCCGGCAGGATGAGGATGGCGTTCAGGCCGTGGTCGGCATAGAACTGAGCCGACAGCTGGTTGGTCACATTCAGGCCGAAACCGCCGGAGAGCGGCAGGCCGCGGCACATCCGCAGGTGGGCGATGTTGCCCGCCTCGTAGCCCGCAAACCCGGCCTCCTGCGTCGCCGCAATGCGGCGGGCGGTGTCCGCTTCCAGCGCGCCGAACATGACGCGGGGCAGTTCGAGGATGGTCTTGCTGCGCCACGCACGGGGGACGCGGTCTGCCTGCGCGATGGGCAGGATGAGCGCTTCGAGGCCGGAGAGCGCCTGTTCTGGCACCTGGTCCCAGTTCTCGAACCGGGCGCGGAGGGTCCGATGGGGCGGCAAAGTGCGCTGCGGCAGCGGAGGCAGCTCCACCTCCTGCACTGGCCAGGGGCGCAGGGTCTCGCGCTTCTGCTGCAGGCCCTCCAGCGCGGTGCGGCGCAGCTCATTGACGGCGCTGCCCGGCACGAACCACGGCCCGCCATCCATCTCCACGTCGATCTTTTCCACCGCGAACGGTGTGCCGCCCGTCTTGGACAGGCTGCGCTGCAAACTCTCGGTGGGGTCGGTACGGGCGGGCTGGGGTTCGGCGTCGCCGTAGGCAAAGGCGCGGTTGCCGTCTGCATCGGTGACGGTCAGCTTCTCGCCGCCCTCCTCGATCTCCAGCTTCATCTTCACCGGCACACGGGAGCGCTCCCGGCGGTACAGCTCCCGCAGGGCGGGCAGGGTCTTTCGGGTCAGTTCCGCGTCGGCCTCACTGCGGACGCCGAACATCGTGCCGTCGATCTTGCCGTCCAGATAGCCGGACGTGAAACCGGACCGGCTGAACGCATTCTTCAGCAGGTCGCGGTCATAGGCGCGGCCCTCGCGGCCCGCCAGGCAGGCATTGACCGCCGCCGCCACGTATTCCGGTGTGCGCAGACGGCCCTCGATCTTGGCCGAGGCCACGCCGATGGCCTGCAGCCTGTCCAGCTTGTCGATGACGGAATTGTCCTTCAGGGACAGGTGATGCAGGCGGCCCGGCCTGCCCTCCGGCAGGGGGTTCGCCTCAAACGGCAGGCGGCAGGGGCCTGCGCAGGAGCCGCGGTTGCCGCTGCGCCCGCCCAGAAAAGCCGACATGTAGCACTGGCCGCTGACGCACATGCACAGCGCCCCGTGGACGAAGCACTCGGTCTCGATGCCGCAGTTCCGGGTGATGGCTTCCACCTCCGGCAGGCTCAGCTCACGGGCCAGCACCACGCGGGTGAAACCCAGGTCCTTCAGCTCCAGCGCGCCCTGCAAGGTGTGGACGCTCATCTGGGTGGAGCCGTGGCGGGGCAGTTCCGGGGCGATCTCCCCGATGAGCTTTGCCACGGCCAGGTCCTGGCAGATGACGGCATCCGCGCCGCTGGCGGCCACGGCCCGCACGGCATCCGCCAGCTGGGCCAGTTCGGTGCCGTAAACGGTGGTGTTCAGCGCCACATGCACCTTGACCCCGCGCACATGGCAGAAGCGGACGGCCTCCTTCAGGCTGTCCGCATCAAAGTTTCCCGCGCTGGTGCGGGCGTTGAAGCCCGAAAACCCCAGATACACGGCGTCCGCACCGCTGAACACGGCGGCATGGAGCATCTCTTCACTGCCCACAGGGGCAAGGATCTCAATCTTCGACATTCTGTTCCCTCTGTTTTTCCTGTTCCTGCTCGGTCTGCGCGGCCTTTTCGCGGTCCTGTTTTGCCTTCAGGCGGGCCAGCTGCTCCCGCAGGGCTGCATTTTCGCGCCGGAGCGTCTCATTCTCAGCTTTTGCCTTATCTTCCGCGAGCTTCGCATGGGCTGCATCCGCGATATAGCTCTGGATCTGGCTGCGCATGTTCTCGGCGCTGCCGGTGCTCTTTTTGTACTCGTCCAGATAGTCCATGGCGCAGAACACTGCCGCCTTGGTCACCGAAAGATTTTCGTTTCCGTCCAGCAGCTTTGCGATATCCTCGTCCAGCTTTTTGGCCAGAGAGGTGATATACTTTTCCGAATCCGTCGTTGCGATCGCATAGGGCGCGCCCGCAATGTTCACTCGCACTTTATTAACCATCGTATCCTCACTTTGCACGCCGTATGGCCTCTGCACGGCGGGAGCGGTTCCGAGTTTCCCGGTTTTTCGGACGCATTTTCGGGATCTTCGGGCACAAACCCGCCTGCGCCCGAAAACCGGGGCGCGGCTTTTTCGTTCTGAGCGGAATTTCTCTCCGAATTGCCGGGGTGCCGCCGTTCTCCTGCAGCAGCTCTCGGCCCGCTGTACTCTTATTATAATATAAATGGAGCGCAAGAAAAAGTGCTAAATCTGAATTTTTAGCAGATTTGTCAGAAAGACGGGTCCAAAAATAGCATTAACGGCAAAAATTGGCTCTTTTCCTTGCATTCATGCGCAGAACTGATTATAATATCATTGTTGTGTAGCAGGGCTGAGGGAAAGAGGAGAATTTCCCTGCTGCGTTCAAATTCAGAAAAAGCACCCGTGAGTGTGCGGATAGGAGTTCCTTTATGACTACGAAAGAATTTGCAAAAATTCTTCAGGACAAGCTGACCAGCGAGTACGGCGTGGATCTGAGCGTTGCTTCCAACCAGCAGATCTATCGTTCCCTCGCTCTGATCTGCCGCCAGATGATGAGTGAGAACCACAAAAAGTTCCAGTCCAAGGCGATCGGCACCGGCTCCAAGCAGGTTTATTACCTGTGCATGGAGTTTCTGATGGGCCGCAGCCTGAAGATGAGCCTGTTCAATCTGGGCCTGAACGATGTGGCACAGCAGGCTCTGGCCGCTGCTGACATCAACATCGACGGCATCTTCGAGGAAGAGCCCGATGCCGGTCTGGGCAACGGCGGTCTGGGCCGTCTGGCAGCCTGCTATCTGGACGGCATGGCCACCACCGGCATCTGCGGCACCGGCTACTCCATCCTGTACGAGTACGGCATCTTCAAGCAGAAGATCGTGGACGGCTGGCAGCAGGAGCGCGCCGACAACTGGCTGCCCGGCGGTCAGGTCTGGCTGATGAGCCACCCGGACCAGGCCATCGAGGTCCGCTTTGACGGCGAGATCCACGAGAACTGGGATCACGGCTTCCACTATATCCAGCACACCAACTACAACAGCGTCATGGCGGTGCCTTCCGACATGTACGTGCAGGGCTACGACGGAAAGGGCGTTGCCAAGCTGCGCCTGTGGCAGGCAAAGGCCCCGGACTTTGATATGTCCAGCTTCTCTCTGGGCAACTACAACACGGCCATGAGCAAGAACGCCAACGCCGAGCTGATCTCCAAGGTCCTCTACCCCAACGACAACCACGTCGAGGGCAAGATCCTGCGCCTGCGCCAGCAGTACTTCCTGTCTGCCGCTTCCATCGGCGACATCGTCCAGAACCACCTGGCTACCTACGGCACCCTGGAGAACCTGGGTGACAAGGTGGCCATCCAGCTGAACGATACCCACCCGACCCTGGCCATCCCCGAAATGATGCGCATCCTGCTGGACGAGTGCGGCTTTGGCTGGGACAAGAGCTTCGACATCTGCCAGAAGGTCTTCGCCTACACCAACCACACCGTCATGGCCGAGGCTCTGGAAAAGTGGAACGTGGACATCTTCAAGATGACCCTGCCCCGCATCTACCAGATCGTGG
>OGPT01003726.1_pt1 | contig 10638 bp, 4 predicted proteins | sample 1552951 | NCBI WGS metagenome assembly OGPT01 (sample SAMEA2580224, study PRJEB22360) | human gut metagenome | biome: human gut; feature: human-associated habitat; material: faeces | place: Denmark | collected 2008/2010
ATATCCGCCAAGAAGCCCGAGACCGAGGCGGCGGCTGAGTACGAGGTGCCCGCCAAGAAGGCTCCCGCCAAAAAGCCGGCTGCCAAGAAGGCCGCTGAACCCGCCGCCGAATAATTGCCCGGGCGGAGGTTTCCCCTCCGTGCATCAATCAGACAGTTTTACAAGCCGCCGTGCGATTGCATGGCGGTTTTTTTTGCATGTCCGGGCTTCCTGTATTTTCCCGGAGCGGGAAGAGGTGGCGCGGCTTTCCCGGTGATGCGCGCCGTGCGTATTCTCAAGCCGGCGGTTGATCTGTGTTTCCCTGTTTCCGGGGAAGGCCTTTTCCGGGGTTTTATGGAAAAGCATTGACACTGTTTTTCTGATGCGTACAAATAAAATAGCGTCGTTTATCTTTACTTTATGCGCCACCGTACTGCAGACACTCCCAAAGGGCACCGCAATTACGTCATCATTGCGTGTGACGTGCTTCTTTTTCTGGCTATGCTCAAGTGGCTTCCCGTAGAGCCGGAGGTGGCCAGGGGGCTTGCTGTTCTTACCTTTATCGGCATCCTGTGGCTGACGGAAGCCCTGCACGTAACCGTAACCTCCCTGCTGGTGCCGGTGCTTGCCATGTTTATGGGGATTCTGCCGGGGGAGAAAGCTCTGTCCGGTTTTGCGGACCCTACCATTTTTCTGTTTTTCGGGGGCTTTGCCCTGGCCGGGGCTCTTCACGAACAGAAAATTGATGCCTGGCTGGCGGGAAAAATCCTCCGGATGGCCCGCGGGAGCCTGGGGATGGCCCTGATTCTGATTTTCCTGGCTACGGCGTTTCTTTCCATGTGGATGTCCAATACGGCCACGGCGGCGATGATGCTTCCTCTGGTGATCGGCCTTCTGGACCGCGTTCCGGCGGAAAAACTTAAGACGACGGCTCCTTTTGCCATCCTGGGGGTGGCGTACAGCGCCTCCATCGGCGGCATGGGGACGCTGGTGGGTTCTCCTCCCAACGCCATTGCGGCGCATGAACTAGGCATGGGGTTTGCGGAATGGTTCCGGATTGCCATGCCCATTGTCCTGGTGTTCGGGGTGATCGTTTTCTTCCTGATGTACCTGTTCCTCCGCCCGAATCTGGGGATGCATGTGGATATGGTGCCGGAGGAAAGGGAGGGAACGGAGGGCAGGTTGAATGCCAGGCAGGTGCGTGTCCTTATTCTCTTCGTGCTGGTGGCCGGGAGCTGGATGTGCAGCAGTTTCCTTTCCTCTGCTTTGGGCGGCATCCCGTCCATGGACACGCTCATCGCGCTGAGCGCTGCGGTGCTGCTGCCGCTGTGCGGGGTGATCAACTGGAGCGGCATCGCCAAAAATACGGACTGGGGCGTCCTGCTTTTGTTCGGGGGCGGCATCACGCTCAGCAGCATCCTCGTCCAGACGGGGGCGGCGGGATTCCTGGCAGACCAGGTATCTTCTCTCGCCATGGGGCACAGCCCCATCGTCATCCTGCTCATCATCAGCCTCTTCATCACGTCGCTGACGGAATTCTGTTCCAATACGGCCAGTGCGGCCCTGGTGGCCCCGCTGATGGTCACGGTAGCCTCCGCCATGGGCATGTCTGCTACGCCGCTGGTGCTTCTGGTAGGCATAGGCGCTTCCTGCGCCTTCATGCTCCCCGTTTCCACTCCTCCTAACGCTCTGGCCTTCGCGACGGGGAGATTCCCTCAGATGACCATGGTAAAGGTGGGGCTGCTGATTAACGTGGTGCTCGTGTTCGTGAAGGCTTTCTGGGCCTGGATATTCTGGATGTAGGAGGAATGGGAAACTGTGCGGGAGCCGTTTTCCCCTTTCGGAAGTGTCATTCGGCCTGCTTCGCGGGGGCGGGGGCTCCCTGCTCCTTTTCCTGAAGTTTCCGCGCCGCTTTTTTGTCCAGCCCGGCGAGCTTGGCAATCAGGTAGAAGAAGGAAGGAATGAAAAATACCCCGATGAAGACGGCTGTAATCATGCCGCCAATGACCCCGACGCCTACCACCTGCCGCGCCGCTGCGCCCGCTCCCGTGGCGACGGCCAGAGGAAGGCAGCCCATGATAAAGGCGATGCTGGTCATCAGGATGGGGCGCAGGCGGATTCTGGCCGCATCCAGGGTGGCCGTGAGCAGGTCCGTGCCCTGACGGAGTTCCAGCACGGCGAATTCCACGATGAGGATGGCGTTTTTGGCCGCCAGGGCAATCAGGACGATGAGGCCGATTTCCGAATAAATGTTGAGGTCCAGCCTGGTAATCCACAGGGCCAGAAATGCTCCCAGGATGGCAATGGGGGCAGTCATGAAGACGGCTACGGGCAGGGACCAGCTCTCATACAGGGAGGCCAGAATCAGAAAGACAAACACGGCTGATGCCGCGAAAATCATGCCGATGGTGATGCCTTTTTGCGCCTGTTTTTCCTGGTAGCTCATTCCGGAATAGTCGTATCCCATGCCGGACGGCATGGTTTGGGCAAAAACTTCTTCCAGGGCGTTCATGACCTGGCCGGAGGAATAGCCCGGAGCCGGGGTGACGTTGAGCTGGGAACTGTTGAACATATTCTGGCGGATCAGGAATTCCGGGGCCCAGCCATGCGTAACGTTGATTACGGAATCCAGGGGAACCGGGTCTCCTTCATTGTTGCGCACATAGAACATAGAAAGCTTGTCGATGCTGTCCCGGTACGGTGCGTCCGCCTGCATGTACACCTGCCATTCCTGTCCGTAAATATTGAAGTTGTTCAGGAAGGTGCTTCCCATGTATGCCTGGATGGTGGCGTAAATCTCATCCACGTCCATATTCTGGAGAGTGGCCTGCTCCGTGTTTACATTCAGGTTGTACTGAAGGTTGGAGGGAGACATGAAATTGCTGATGCCCGCTATTTCCGGCCTCTTTTCCGCCGCCTCGATGAATTTGGACGTGTTGGCGGCCAGGAATTTTTCCCCGATGCCCTGGCGGTCCTCCAGCAGGAATGTGACATCCCCGGACGTTCCTACGCCAGGCAGGGGCGGCGGCGGAACCACATACGCCACGCCGGAGGAAATTTCCGCGTTCAGCCTGCTTTTCAGGCGTGCGGCGATGCCGTCCGCCGTCATGCCCGGAGATGTCCGTTCGGACCACGGTTTCAGGGAGATGAAGAAGAAGGAGTTGGAGGAGCTTTGGACGGAGCTGATGAGGTTGAAGCCGTTTACGGTAGTCACTACGTCCACGCCCGGATCCTCCCTGATGATTTTTTCAATCCGCGCGGCGGTGTCCGCCGTGACGTTCAGGGATGTATTGTCCGGCAGTTCCACGCCGCCGAACAGGTAGCCCTGGTCTTCATTGGGAAGGAATCCGCTGGGAATAAGTTTAGCCAGGGGAAAGAGAAGGGCGGTCATGGCGGCCAGCAGCAGGATGGACAGCCACATATGCCGGATAAGTCTGGCGCAGATTTCCACGTACCAGTCGCGCGCCTTGTTGAACCCCTTGTTGAACAATTTGAAAAAGGGCCCCAGCAGGGGAATGGAGTCAGCTTTTCCCCCTTTCAGCAGCCCGGCGGACAGGGTGGGGCTGAGGGACAGGGCGCAGAAGGCGGAAATGATGATGGACATGCCGATGGTCACGGCGAACTGTTCAAACAGTTTGCCTGTGACGCCGGGCAGCAGCAGCGTGGGGATAAAGACGCAGGAAATCACCAGCGCCGTGCTGACGATGGGGCCGGATACTTCCTTCATGGCCGCAATGGTGGCCTGGAGGGGCTTTTCTCCGTTGGAAATATGGTTCTTCACCGCTTCCACCACCACAATGGCATCGTCCACGACCAGACCGATGGCCAGCACCAGCCCCATCAGGCAGATGGTATTGATGGAAAAGCCGAACAATGGAAAGGCGATGAAAGCGCCCACGATAGACACCGGAACGGCAAAGGCCGGAATCAGCGTGCCGCGCCAGCCCTGGAGGAAAATGAAAACCACCAGCACCACCAGGCCCAGGGCAATCACCAGCGTGCTGACGATGTCTTCAATCCCGGCGCGGACGGCCAGCGTGGAGTCCAGGGAAACGAGGTAATCCATGCCGGGCGGCATATCCGTATTTTTCAGCAGGGCTTTGATATTGTCCACCAGCTGGATGGCATTTCCTCCGGGCGCCTCGTAAATGCCGATGGAAGCGGCGGGCATGTCGTTTACGGAAGAACTGAGGCTGTAAGTTTCCGAGCCCAGTTCCACGCGGGCGATATCTCCCACTCTTACGATGGAACTGTCCTGCCCGCGCACCACGATATTTTCGAATTCCTTCACGCTGGTCAGGCGTCCGGGCGCTTTTACGGTGAAGGAAAGCTGCTGGTCCGGCGGGGCGGGCTGCGCGCCTATCTTGCCCGCGGGATTTACGGCATTCTGGGCCTGGACGGCCAGCATCACGTCACGGGCCGTAATATTCAGGGCGGCCATCTTTTCCGGGTTCAGCCAGATGCGCATGGCGTAGCGGCCTGCCCCGAACACCTGCACGTCTCCTACTCCGGGCACGCGCTTGATGGCGTCCACCATATTGATATAGGCGTAATTGGCCAGCCAGAGGCCGTCATAAGTCCCCTGGGGGGAATAGAGGCTGACGACCAGGGCGGGCAGCCCGCTTGTCTTGCGGAGGGAGACTCCCAGCGCGCTGACTTCCGACGGCAGCTGGGAGGTGGCCTGCCCGTAGCGCAGGTAGGAAAGCACCTGGTCCATGTTGGCTTCCGTGCCGATTTCAAAAAGGATCATCATGCTCATTTGCCCGTTGTTGGTGTTGACGGAAGTCATGTAGGACATGCCGTCCACGCCGGACATTTGCTGTTCGATGGGGGATGCGATAGACTTGACCACCGTTTCACAGTCCGCTCCGGGATAAGTGGCCGTCACCTGGATGGAGGGGGGAATGATGTCCGGGTACTCGGAGATGGGCAGGCGCAGAATGGAAAAGGCCCCCAGCAGGACAATGATGACGGAGAGGCAGATGGAAAGGATGGGGCGCTTAATGAAGAAATCAGCCATGGCGGGAGGAGCTTATTGGTTGCTGGCGGGTACCGCTTTCAGGCGGGCGGTCGGATTTCTGGAGGCTGCTTCCGCCTGGAGAAGACCGTCCACGACCACTTTGCTTTGGGGGGTGAGGGAATCCGGTTTCAGGGGAGTAACCTGCTGCCGGTCTCCAAGTTGCGTTCCGGCTTGTACGGGGATGATGGAAGGGTGGTTGCCCTCATCCAGAACAATCACGAAAAAGCGCCCCTGTGTCGAAAGAAGGGATTTTGCCGGAACGGTCAGCGCGTTTTTGACGGTGGCCAGCCGGGCCGTGGCGATGATGAACATGCCGGGGCGCAGCAGATAGTCCGCATTGGGAAGGTTGGCCTGTACGCGGATGGTGCCTGTCTGGGGATTGAACGCCCGGTCAATGGCAACTACCGTGGCTTGTTCCGGGTATTTGGTGCCGTCTTTCAGCGTAATGTCCAGCTTGCTGCCCGTCTGGACGCCTTCATTCCCGTTTTTCCCCGCCTGCTGAATCCATTCCTGCTGGGTGACGGCGAAATTGACGCGTATGGGATTGACGGAGGAGACGACGGCAAGGGGGCCGCTTTCCGGGCTGACCAGGTCGCCGATGTTTGTCCTGGAAATGCCGGCTATTCCGTCAAAAGGCGCGTACAGCACCGTATAGGAAAGATTTTTTTCAGCCAGGGCCAGGGCCGCCGCAGCCTGCTGCACCTGCGCTTCCGCGGCCAGGGCGGAGAGGCGCGTATCCTCGTATTTCTGTTTGGAAATGGCGTTCTCCGCGGCCAGGGGCCTGTAAATTTCCGCGTCGTAATTCAACTGCTGTAGCTGGGCCTGCGCCTGGGCCAGGGTGGCTTTGGCCTTGGATACCTGGTCCCTGAACGTGGAATCGTCAATGCGGAAGAGAACTTCCCCTTTCTTCACAATAGCGCCATTGGCGTAATTCTGCGTTTGAAGGTAGCCCGTAATCTGGGGGACGATGGAGGCGTTGTCCACGCCGTCCAGGTGGCCCACCCAGCTGCCCGTCACCGGAATATCCATGGTGACGGGATGTTCGTAAATAATTGTGGGCGTTTCATGCGGCACCTGTTCCGTCTTTTTACACCCGGCAAAAAAGAGGGAAAGCAGGCAGAGGAAAACGGCGGGGCCGGAGATAGAGCCCGTCAGGCGTGTCAAGTCCATGCTGGGAGTGACACGCCCGCGGGCTTCTTTGTTGAAAGAAGGTTTTCCGGGCGGCGTCGCTGTCCGCGTCATGCGCGGGGGGAGGGATTCTCCCGGACGGTTCAGGAGCGGGCGCCGGATTTATCCGGAGTGAATGCCCGCGCCAGTTCCCCGAACCACAAGACAAGGGAGGTGCCTGCGAAGATGAGGCCCCAGTCCGTCCAGCTCAGGGGCACCACGTTGAACATCTTGCCGCCGAAGGTGACGATGAGGTACTGCCCGGCCAGGATAAGCAGGGCTACCAGGCCGAAGCCGCCAATGCTGGCGCCCATGCGTGCAAAGGCGCTCTGGTGCGTGTTGAATGCCTTGGCGTTGAACATGTTCCAGAATTGGAGCAGGACGAAAATGGTGAAAAACAGGGACAGTTCATAACCAGTCAGTTCATGTTCCGGGGTGGAGAAGTCCAGGTAGCTGCGGAAGTAGCCGCTGAGGCTGAACTGCGTGAGACTGGTAATGTCCGCATGCTTGAAATATTGCAGCAGGCCGAACAGGAAAGCGACGAACAGGATGCCCACGCCCAGGATGTTCCGGCCCATGGGGCGGGTGATGATGTGGTCCGTGGTCTTGCGCGGCGGGTCCTGCATCACGCGTTCGTCCGGCGGCAGGGAGGCCAGCGCCAGCGCGGCGAAGGTATCCATGATGAGGTTCACCCAGAGCATCTGCGTGACGGTGAGGGGGGATTCCGTGCCCAGGAATGCGCCGATGAGCACAATGAGGCAGGCCGCCACGTTAATGGTCATCTGGAAGACGATGAAGCGCTGGATATTCCTGTACAGGGAACGCCCCCACATGACGGCGCGGGAAATGCTCATGAAGGAATTGTCCAGGATGGTGATGGCGCTGGCTTCCTTGGCTACGGTGGTGCCGTCTCCCATGGAAAGCCCCACCTGCGCGGCGTTCAGGGCGGGGGCGTCGTTGGTGCCGTCCCCGGTGACGGCCACTACCTGGTCCTTCTTCTGGAGCAGTTTGACCAGCCGTTCCTTATCCATGGGCCTGGCGCGGCACATGATTTTCAGGTCCATCACGCGGTCCAGCAGTTCCGCGTCCGGAGTCTGCTCAAACTCCACACCCGTCATCAGACGGTCCGGCGTGTCCTCCTCCGTCCACAGACCGATCTGGCGCCCTATTTCCCGTGCGGTGCCGGGGGTATCCCCTGTGACGATCTTGATGCGGATGCCCGCGTCCATGCAGTCCTTCACGGCTTGGGGCACATCGTCCCGGACGGGGTCGGAAATGGCGGCGATGCCCAGATAAACCAGATCCTTGCGGATGATGCGGCCGTCCTCGAATACCGGGGCGTCATCCTCCAGAACGCGGTACGCGAAGCCCAGCGTGCGCATGGCCTGGTTCTGGTAGGCCAGGAGCTGTTCCTCAATGGCGGGGCGCATGTCTGCGGCGGGAACCTGGCCTTCCGGAGTCAGGACAGTGGAGCAAAGGCCCAGCACGATTTCCGGCGCGCCTTTCACGTAAAGGACTTTTTTGCCCAGCAGGGGGGATTCCGCCACGGTGGCCATGTACTTGCGTTCCGTGGAGAAAGTAAGCTGTTCCAGCACGCGGGCGTTTTCCCGCAGGTCCAGGTAATTCACGCCCAGCCCGTGCAGCCACAGGAGGAGCGCTCCTTCCGTGGGGTTGCCCAGGGCCCTGATATGTTCCGCGTAATCCAGAAAGGCGGTGGAGTTGACGGCGATTCCCTCCCGGATCAGGTTCCCCAGCTCGTTTTCCGCCGGGGCGGCGTCCCCCAACCCGTAAAAATCCGCCTTGTACACGTTCATCTGGTTGCGCGTCAGGGTGCCCGTCTTGTCTGTGCAGATGACGGTGGCGGCCCCCATGGTTTCGCAGGCGTGCATCTTGCGCACCAGGTTGTTGTTGGCGAGCATGCTCTTCATGCTCAGCGCCAGGCTCAGGGTGACGCTCATGGGCAGCCCCTCCGGCACCGTGACGACGATGACGGTTACGGCGATCATGACGGTATTCAGAATGTAGGTTCCCGCGCTCAGCCATTCCACGGGGCCCGGCAGATGGGAAAAATACAGGGTAAGCCGCCCGATGACGATGAAGGCGGCGATGGCGTAGCTGGCCCAGGTGATGAGGTCGCCCAGCCTGGAAAGCTGGCGGTTGAGGGGCGTCTGCACCTTGTTGTCTATCTGGGAACCTTCATAAACCTTGCCGTATTCCGTCCTGTCCCCCACGGAAGTCACTTCCATGACGCCGTGGCCGTCCGCCACGGTGGTTCCTTTCAGAACGTGGTTGGAGGGGTAGGTGGCATCCTTCTTGAATTCCTCTTCATCCGTGGTTTTGCCGATGAGGGGTTCCCCCGTCAGCGTGGATTCATTGACCTGGAGGGAAACGGCTTCCAGCAGGACGCCGTCCGCCGGTACCTCCTCCCCTGTGTTCAGGATGACGATATCGCCCACCACCACGTCCCGGCGGGGCAATTCGCAGATATTGCCGCCGCGGATGACCTGGACCATGGTGTCGTCATTGACCTGGTTCAGGATTTCAAACTTCTTGTTGGCGCTTACCTCGAAGGCGAACCCCACGCAGGTGGCCAGCAGGATGGCCGCCAGGATGCCCGCGGGCTCCAGGAAGACGCTGGCCGGTTCCGTTCCGGTGAAAAACTGGTAGAAAGCCACGCCTACGGACAGGAGCAGGGCCACCAGCAGAATTTTGATGATGGGGTCTGAAAATTTCTCCAGAAATTGCTTCCACAGGGGTTCCTTTTCCGGGGGAGTCAGGATATTGATCCCGTATCTGGTCCGGTTTTCCAGAACCTGCTGTTCCGAAAGCCCCTGATGATGTGCTGCGCTTTTCATGGTTCAGATGCTTCTTACCTGATTGGAGCCTGTGAGAAAAGCGCGGAGGAATATTTTCAGGAGTGATGACGGGAGTTTTTTATCGGGGCGCAGCCTGAGGCCCGTGCCTTGAAAGGCGGCATTGTTGTCTTGACTTTGACTATGTTCCGGAGATTCTGGAGTACCTATGTGGAATGATCTTTCTCATGGATTTTCCGTGCTGGCGGATGCCCTGGCCTTCCTTTCCCGTTCCTGGGGGTTCTGGGTTTGCGCGGGCAGTGTGGCGGGGCTGGCCGCCGTTTATGCGTGGTGGAGAAAGCGGCTGGCCCTGTGGGCGTTTTTCCTGGCGTTCCTTTCCCTGCTGGCCGTGGTGGGGCTGGCGTGCCGCCAGGCGGTGTGTCAACAAACTTTCCTGTGGATTCATGAGCCGGATGTGCAGGCCCTTTCCGGAAAGTATGAGGTGGAATCCTCCCCCAGGGAAAGGCGGTTTTTCCGCCCTCCGGAGTTGAAGCGTTTTTTTCAGGTCAGTTCTTCCACGCTCCTCCTGAATGAAGACGGGACGTGCGAGATTTCTTCCTTTCCCCGTCCGGAGGCATGGGGCAGGTGGATTGCCCGTCCGGAAGAGAGGGAGGACCTTTCCGTGCTGGAGGAAGATCTCGTTTCTTCCTGCCGCGGAACCTGGTCCCTGGTGAAAAAAGGAGGATATTACGGTGTCTCCATCGCCTATTCCCCCGGCAGGAGCCTGATGTTGTACCTGGGCGGGGAAGGTGCGGAATGCCTGGTGATGCCGGTCAACCCTGCCGATCCGCTGGAAGCGGTGACGTTTGAAAAAACATTCTGACCCGGATTCTGTCCGCACGGGAACAAGGAAGGGAGGCGGGAATCCCGCCTCCCCCAATATGTTTTTTCCAACGCCGTTCCGGCTTTGACCGGGCGTGTGGGCCGGCTGATTTATTTGACCTTTCCCCCTTCGTACACCAGCACCTCAAAGGGCTTCAACGTGAAGGAGATTTCCTTGTCAATGTCTACGGAACTGCCGGAGAAGCCGTCCAGCGTCCGCTGGTCGTCATAGGAATCCTTGAAGGTGATGGAGCCCTTGACGTTCGCAGGGATATCCAGAATGCTGCGCAGGGTTCCGGTCAGGCTCTTTTCCTGGTCGGAGGAATTGCGGAGAGCCAGGGTGGCCTTGTTTTTATTCCATGCGGCCCACCCGTACACGGCCCCTTCGTTAGTTTCCTTGTTCCACGGATTGCCGCCCACCCAGTGCACGTCGTCCAAAACGTCCGCATTGCGGCGTATCCACTTGATCCCCTTGGCCAGTTCGTCCCACAGAACTCCGCCGTTGGCGCTCATCAGGTCCCGATCCACGTAGAGCTCCTGGAGGGAAGTGCCGCAAGCCGTGGCGCAGCGGAGTTCTTTCTTGACGTTTTCCGGATCGCGGGGCATGCAGGCCGGAGGACCGAATTTAGTGACCATCAGGCCGTGAGTCATCATGGAATTGATGGGCATCAGCGGGGAACCCTGCACAAAAACTTCATGCACCAGGCGGTCGCGGTAGGTGATCCATTTGTCGCGGTTGTCGCCCGCTGAAGAAAGGAGGGTCCTGAATGTAGGTGGATTGTTCATTCCACTGGAAGA
>OGPT01003727.1_pt1 | contig 10634 bp, 9 predicted proteins | sample 1552951 | NCBI WGS metagenome assembly OGPT01 (sample SAMEA2580224, study PRJEB22360) | human gut metagenome | biome: human gut; feature: human-associated habitat; material: faeces | place: Denmark | collected 2008/2010
AGAGCCCGCGGCAACTGCCGCGAGCCCTGTAAAATCGACTTTATTCACGATGCATAGAGAAACTATCCATATCATAGTTCTTTAAGTTTTCATGGATTCCACGTCCATCCGCATTGCTGATCAATGCATCCCTGTTCTTCTTGGAAGAGATCTGATCGTTGAATGCACTTGGTCCGCCGACACATCCGCCTTCACATACCATACCTTCGATGAAGTCTTCCGGCAATCTTCCGGCTTTCATTAATAACAGCGCTTTCTTACACTCTGCAGCACCATTACACTTGCATACCTTTGCATCGATCTCATCTTCAGATTCTTTTAAACTCTGAAGAACTGCTGCTGTTACACCACCTGCATTGGCAAATCTCTTACCATATACAGAAGATTCCTGATAGCTGTTCTCATCTGGTTCTAATGCCACGCTCTTCGCTTTCATGATGGCACGGATTTCAGAATAAGTTAATACATAATCCGCATTGCCTTCGATCTTCTGGTCTTCTACCTCAGATTTCTTTGCGATACATGGTCCGATAAATACGGTAACTGCCTCCGGATCTTTTGCTTTGATCAGACGGGATACTGCAGCCATCGGGGAAATCGTGGTAGAAATATTGTCTGCAAGCTCCGGGAAATGACGTCTTACCATATTGACAAATGCAGGACAGCAGGAAGTTACTTTCTTCTTGCCTTCTTTGTAAGCTTCTGCCCACTCTTCTGCCTCATAAGCAGCTGTCATATCTCCGCCGAGACCAACTTCGAAGAAACCGTCAAAGCCAACTGCTTCCATTGCTTTCTTCCAGCTGTTCATTGTGATATCATCACCGAACTGTCCCTCTGTTGCAGGAGCAGCCATGGCATAAACTTTTTTATTTGATTTTAATGCTTCAACTACTTTTACAATATAGGTCTTAGATCCGATCGCACCAAATGGACAGCTGTGGATACATTTTCCACAACGGATACATTTCTTCTCGTCGATAACGGAGATTCCGTACTCGTCATATGTAATTGCATTGACCGGACAACTGAATTTACATGGTCTCTTTAAGTGTGCGATTGCATTGTATGGACAGGCCTGTGCACATTTACCACACTCTTTACATTTCTGTGGGTCAATGTGGGAACGAAGTCTTCCCGGCTCGATCGCACCAAATTTACATGCATTGATACATGCCTTTCCAAGACAGTTCTGGCAGTTTTCTGTCACTGTATAGCTGGAGATTGGACAATCTTCACAGGCAGAACTTATTACCTGGATCACGTTACCGTCATCCACTGGACCAGGAGCTTTTCCCTCTGCCAGTCTGACTCTCTGTCTGATAATCTCTCGCTCTTTATAGATACAGCAACGGAACTGTGCTGTTGGTCCTGGGATTAATTGGTTTGCAATGTAGTCTTTCTTCTCCTCAAGCTCACCTGCAAATGCAAGTTTTGCCACTTCATAAAGCACATCGTGTTTGATTCTAATCACATTTTCATCAGCGTACATTGTAAATACCTCACTCATTTTTGTTCGTTAATTTTTTAACCATCTAAGACATTATATCGAAAATGTATGGAATTACAAGTACCTCTGATGTTTTTATTGTAATACATAAGCTTTTTGTGCAAAGTAACAATTTTCCCTGCACTTTTTTGTGTAATTAGTTCAGTGACTATCTAAAGCAATCCGTCCCCCTATTCAAATACCGTCATCTCATCCGCGATTCCCATCGTCGATCTCCGGTGGGACACGAGAAGAATCGTTTTCTCCTCTTTTTCTGCCTGTAAACTCTTTAAGATCATGCCCTCATTCAGACTGTCGATATTGCTCGTCGGCTCATCTAATAAGATCACTTCACAGTCATGCAGGAATGCCCTCGCAATTCCGATACGCTGTCTCTCCCCGCCGGATAAAGAGCTTCCAAGTTCTGCTACATTTGTCTCATATCCATTTGGCAGGGAGCAGATAAACTCGTGGACAGACGCTTTTTTTGCCGCCCCGATCACTTCCTCGCGCGTTGCGTCTGCCTTTGCAACTTTGATATTGTTTTCGATCGTATCGTGGAATAAAAATGTCTCCTGCGTCACGTAAGCGATATGTTTCCGCAGAGATTCCGTGTTGATCGCATTGACATTGTCCACTCCATAACGGATGTTTCCACCGTCCGTCTCGTAAAAACGCATGAGAAGCTTTAATAACGTAGATTTGCCACAACCGCTCTTTCCGAGAATTCCGTGAATTTTGTTTTTTGCAAACACCTGTGTAAAATCAGATAAAATCGGTTCTTTTCCATAGGAAAAGTCCACCTGCTCGCAGGTGATATCCCCGGAAACAAATTCCGTTCCTACCTCGACATCGCAGACTGCCGGCTCTTCCTCCAACAGATTCAACACACGGTTTCCACATGCAAGTGTCTGATTCAAGTTGTTCGACAGCGCGGAAAGTGCCGCTGTCGGTCCGAAGGAGCTCATCATCGCAATGACGGCGGTCACCGCCTGATACCCTGCAATGGCTCCACGTTCCGTGAGATAAGAACCTGCACACGCCATAACCACGCCGGAGGCGAGAATCACCCAGTCCGTTAAGATACGCTGTGTCTTTTCCTGATTTTTAAGGGTCCGGTTCACCCGCTCCAACGCATCGGTCTGCTCCGACATAACCTTCATGCGCTCCCCCTGTCTCTCATACTGAATGGTTTCTTCGAGACCGTAAAGGTTATCCAGCACCGTGGTATTTAATTTTCCAAAAGAATCCCGGTAATTTTTTCCATAGGCGCTTCCTCTTTTTCCATTCCACAGTGGGATCACAACGCCGACCAGCACGTAAAAACATGCTGCGATCACCGCAAACCACGCAGACATGCTTCCCAGATAAACACACATCACAACCGATGTGATCACAGCGATTGCGATCGGTGAGATCGTGTGTGCATAAAACACTTCCAGAAGTTCAATATCACTTGTAATGATCGAGATCAGATTTCCCTTCTCGCTTCCGTCAAGTTTTGCTGGTGCAAGCTTTCGAAGTGCTGCAAACACCTGATGCCGGATGCGTGCCAGCAGTTTAAACGCAATAAAATGATTGCACGCCTGCTCCGCATAGCGCAGTACGCCGCGCAAAATGGCAAACACTGCCATGAGCGTTATAATGAGTGCCAGTGACATTTTTCCATAATATCCTGTCACGATTAAAAGACCATAACCGCCAAGTACCGTAATAAATGTTGCCATGAGATTGCCAATGCAGCCCATGAGCACCGCTAAAAGCATGATGCCAAGCATTGGTTTTATCATTCTGATCAGCCCCGCCATCACAGCAAAGCCGCTTCTGTTTTTCTTCATATAATGACCATGCCTTTCTCTTTATCTGCAAATTTCTTTTGCATATTCTTCCAGTTCTTTCTGAGCACAGAAAAGTTCCCTGTAGTAACCCTGTTTCTCCATCAGTGACACATGTGTGCCGCACTCTTCGATCACACCCTCTCTCATCACGAGCACCTGATCGGCATTTATAACATTCGCAAGACGGTGCGAGATCAGAATAACGGTCTTTTCTTTTGCAATTTCCATAATCACTTCCATAATCTTATTCTCGCTCTCCACATCGACGTTCGATGCCGCCTCGTCAAAAATATAAATATCACTGTCGTGCAGAATTGCCCGCGCCAGTGCGACTCTCTGTTTCTGACCGCCGGAAAGATTTGCCGCCTTCTCCATGATTTCCATGGAAAGTCCGCCCTTCTCCATGACTGTCTCATAAAGTTCCACCTGCTTTAATGCCTCGTACATTTTCGCATCGTCCGGTGTCTCCATCGCCATGGCAAGGTTGTCACGGAGTGTTCCCTGGAACAGATAACTGTCGTGCCGCACACGCGTCACTTTTTTATTTAAAAAGGATTCTTTCATCTCTTTTACTTTCACGCCGCCGATTGTGATCTCTCCGCTGTTCTCACTCAGATCTCCCATCAGGAGGGAAGCCGTTGTACTTTTTCCGCAGCCGGAAACGCCCACGATCGCAGTAAAACTTTTTTCCGGGATGGTGAACGAGACATCTTTTAACACCTGTTTGCTCTCCTCATAGCCAAAGGTCACGTGGGAAAAACAGATTTCATCCCCGTCACAGGAAGTTCTGCTTCCTTTATCCGGTTCCTTGCTATCTAACAGCGCAAAAATCTTATTCGCCGCCTCATTTCCATTCATTGCAATATGGAAAAACGAACCGAGCATACGAAGCGGCAGGAAAAATTCTGCCGATACCATAATGATAAAGAAACACTGTGCGAGTGTGATCGCACCTTAATTCCAGAATACTTAAGATCATGCCGACTGCCGCACCGCCGTAAGCCACGATGTCCATCACGCTGATGGAGTTTAACTGCATGATGAGCACACGCATGGTCACTTTGCGGAATTTTTCAGCCTCCTCATCCATCTTCTCTGCATAGCGCTCGTCAGCCTGATAAATTTTTAACGTAGTCAGTCCCTGCAGATTTTCCAGAAAAGAATCGCCGAGTTCCGTGTAGGTGCCCCAGTATTTTTGCAGCAATTTCTTTGCAAACTTCTGCACTGCCACAATCGACAGCGGGATCAGCGGTACACAGAGCAACAGCACTGCCGCCACTTTCAGGCTCATCGTTCCGACGATCACAAACAGTGTGAGCGGTGCCAGCAAACTGTAGAAAAACTGTGGCACATATTTTCCAAAATAGATTTCAAGCTGGTCGACACCCTCTGTGCTGATCTGAACCGCCTCCGAGGTGGCAATCGCTTCATGGTACTTTGTGCCAAGCCGCATCAGTTTTTCATAAGTCAACTCGCGCAGTCTGCGTTTCACATTCGAAGATGCCTGAAATGATAATTTCTGGTTGACTGTGTTTGCAATGCCGCGTACCAGCATGACTGCGATCAGCGTCACCGGCAGTATCCAAAGCAGCTTTCCCTGTGTCTGTCCCTGCAGCAAATTGCTGACAAAGAGGGCTAACGCAAAAACAAGCACAACATTTGCCAACAGTGTGATCCACTGTGTCATGACCATGCCTGCTACTAATTTTTGATTTTCTTTAAATTCTTTTAAGAGTCTTTTGTGGAACATGTTTTACTCCGTTTCTTATTGATTTATTTTATATGAATGACCGGTCCTGTTGCTTTTTCAGCTCTTGTTTCTGTTTTAATGTAATGACTGCGTGCTTAATCGCAAGCACAGGGTGATATAACAGCATACGCGGACCTGCATACCGCATCACTTTCCGGATTTTTTCTTTGTTTTCTTTTGAATAGCAATGCACTTTACAGGCACTGCAAAAAGTTTTTGTTTCCATAAAAGGACATTTGTCTGTGCGCAGATTGCAGTAACTGGTCAGTTCTTCACAGTCTTTGCACAATGACTTTCCTTTTGTATGATGATTTCCATGACAGTATATCCGGATCATCAGATCTACCGCCTTTTTTTCATGCTCCCGTTTTTCTTCTGATGTCATAGTCTTTCTTATCCTTTTGTTACATTTTCGTCATTTGCTTTTCATGTATTTTGTAATTTATTCTTCTGGAATAAGTCTCTCGTTCTGGCTTTCTTCCTCAGACTCTTCCACTGTCTTGATCTTAGCCAAGAAATAATACAAATGTCCTGCTGCGATCACCACAATGATTGCTTTTGCATACCATACCGGCGAAAAAAGAAAACCTGCCAAGAATATAATTCCAAGTGTTGCCATCGCCTTACGCTTTGTCTCTTTTGTCATTGCTTTTCGATTCAATGCCTGATCAATGTATTTATCGTATAACTTAGTCGAGACAAACCATTTATGAAACCTCTCCGAACTTTTTGCGAATAACGCTGCCGTCAAAAGCAAAAGCGTCGTTGGAAGAATCGGAAGAACAATCCCTGCAATACCAATTCCAAGGAATAAAAATGCCAGTACTAAATAAATTGCGCGAATTATTTTTTTCATATCGTGCTCTCTTTCTATGTAATCTTTTTGCTTTTGATTAGTTTTATCTAACCGTTAGCCAGGTTAGAATACACTAACACGTTTGTATTTGTCAACCAAAAAATCTTATCAATCCGCCATTTAGCTTCGCATCATCCAAAATATAGTTGAATTGTTTTTTCAATTTTTTCTGTAGTTAATGGGTTTTCTTTTGTCTCAAATGTTACTATTAATTGATCTAATGGATATATTTGATTTGATAAATAGAATTCCAGTTTCGCACAGGCGTCCCGGTAATATTTTGCATCATCCATCATTCCAAAATGCTCCCAATATAGCATTTTACCTGTTTTGGGATGTATTAATGTAAAATCAGGATATATATCACGATTACCTAAATGCAATTCACTTTCGTACCGGTATGGTATATGCCTCTGCTCTAACAGCATAAGAATCATTGCTTCCGATTTCGAACGTACATAAATGCCAGAACATGTTTTATGAATAAGCTGTTCCTGATGAAATGTATTTGTCTCGTAATTTCGATGCATCCATTCTTCGAATTCCTGCACAGCATTTTTAAAATATGGTTCTAGCAATTCCTGAAAACCGCTTTTCGCCAATAATTCTTTCTCTGCTGTATTATCTGAATGATGCCTCAAATAAAAATCAATTGCCATTCTTTCACTCATCATTTCCTGAAGTTTTAACTTTTCATATCTTTTGAGTGCTAGTTGCTCTGCAAACTTCCGTTTCTTTTTCGGAATATATTGTCTTTTACCGTTTTCGCTCAAATACCACTTCACATGATCATCTGATTTGCAGCAAATAAGTTTTCCTTTTGGATATTTTTTTATTCTTTTTTCCAATTCACCAATTTGTCTTTCCAAAAATGCTTTTTCCTCTAAAGCCTGTTGATAAATACTTATAGTGTTCTCCATCCTTTCTCATTTGGGAATGCTGCTGAAATAGCTGAATGGGTCAGATTGATAAGATTTGTTTATCATACCCTATTATCATGGAACTTACAAGTGATTTTGCGCAAAAAAGTATAATATTGAATATTATGGTGTGGCAGGGTCTATCAGAGAACTTAAGAACACTTAACCAAAAATGGCAAAATAATAACACTTTGTATCTATACAAAATAATTATGTAAAAATACTCCTTTTTTTCTGCTCAAACTATCCCTTTTTTAACTAAATGTATCTATATCATTTTTTCATCATAAGTGATTCCATTAATAAAAGAAAAAATCATTCAAAGTAAAAGATTGAATGATTTTTCCTTTTATTTATAGAGTTTTTTCGAAACATTTTTTCTATATGAATCTATTCTGACATTTTATTTTGTTTGTGAAATAATTCACAGGGTCTTTTATGTCATTAATTTTATATAGAATCTTTTCATTTAAATATTTTAATTTTAACGTGCTGCCTCCAAAACTTTGCGCTTATTTGGCACGAACTTCTATCGAAAGTTCCATTCGCTCAAATACCCTCTTGATGTTTCCCACTTACTTCCGATTATAATACACATCTCTATCCACCGCCTTATTCCACGAGGCAACGATCGTCGTGCAGACAGCGTCTCCTGTGATGTTGACAGCGGTACGTGTCATATCCAGGATCCGGTCAATTCCCATGATCAGCGCGATTCCCTCGATCGGAAGTCCAACGGAATTAAATACCATGGTCAATGTGATCAGACCCACACTCGGCACTCCGGCGGTTCCGATGGAGGCAAGCGTTGCGGTTCCAATGACAGTGAGGTAATCCATCATGTCAAGCGGGATTCCAAACGCCTGCGCGGTGAACACAACCGCCACACCCTGCATAATCGATGTTCCATCCATGTTAATGGTCGCTCCGAGCGGGATCGTGAAAGATGAAATTTTTTTCGAAACACCCATTTTTTCCGCAAGCGTATCAATATTCATTGGAATGGTTGCATTCGAAGTTGAGGTTGAGAATGCAAACGCCATAACCGGGAAGAAATTCTTGATGAAAATAAACGGGTTGAGCCCTGAAAATATTTTCAGCAATCCGAGGTACACCACAAAACACTGCACTGCGAGTGCAAGCAGAACGCAGAACATATATTTTAACAATGGGATGAACACCTCAAAACCGATCTCTGCAAATGTTTTTGCGATCAGGCAGAACACTCCGATCGGTGCAAGCTTCATGACAGCCATCGTCATTTCCATCATAATATCATTGAACTGTCCAAAGAAGTTCTTCACAATGTCAACACGGTCTCCCATGTTTGCGAGAATCACACCGAGGATCAATGCAAACACAATGATCTGCAGCATATTTCCCTCGCTTAAGGAATTAAAAATATTGACCGGGATAATGTCTAACAGTGTTTCTGTCATGCTCATGGACTGTGTTGTCTCACTCACGGTGGAAGTCACCTGGATCTGTGACATATCAAGTCCTTTTCCCGGATTAAAAATATTGGCGATCGACAGCGCAACGGTAATCGCAAGCGCTGTCGTACACAGATAAAAAATTAGTGTCTTCACACCGACGCTTCCAAGCTTTTTCGTATCTCCCACTGCCATGCTTCCGCAGACGATGGAGCAGAATACAAGCGGAACGACGAGCATACGCATCAGACGGATAAATCCCTGTCCGACAATATAAAAGACACCCTGCACAATGATATCATCCACCACGTAGTTCGATGGAATCAGATAGTTGATGATCACACCGGCCAAAGCTCCTGCAAGAAGCGCAATAAAGATCATCGTGGTAAGGCTTATCTTTTTCTTCTTTTGAACTCTATTCTGCATGATATAATCCCCTCTCCTCCAGATATTCTCTCAGGGAATCCTGCCAGTCTGGGAAATCATAAATCGGAACCATGCTCATAATAAAATTATCGAGCACCGCATACGCCGGTCTCACCTTGGAAAAATCCGACATGACAGTTGGAACCGGCTGCATGGAAGCCGTCTTTCCTGTCATTTTCAAAATCTCCTGTGCAAACGCATAACGGCTGCACACGCCCTTGTTCGTCGCATGGTAAGTTCCGTACTCGCTTGTATGCACAAGATGTAATAAAAATCTTGCCAGTTCGTTTGCGCTCGTCGGTGATCCAAACTGGTCGGAGGCAATCGATAACTGCTCGCCTGCGTCCACTTTTTTTAAGAAACCATTGATAAAATTCTGTCCCTTTCCATACACCCAGGTGCTCCGCACGATAAAATGTTTTGTTGTGAATTCTTTCACATAGTTTTCCCCCGCAAGCTTGGACTTTCCATAAACCGTTCCCGGATTTGTAATGTCAAATTCTGTGTAAGGCTCTGTGCTTTTGCCGTCAAACACATCATCCGTGGAAAGCTGTACCATTTTTGCCTGCATTTTTGCTGCAACGATCGCCAGATTTCTGGCTCCCAGTGCATTTACTTTAAACGCCTGCGAAGGATTTTCCTCACAGGAACTGATATCCGTCATACCGGAACAATTGATGATAATGTCCGGGCGGTTCATCTCGCCAAAACGAAGTACTTCATCTGTATCCGTCACATCAAGGTCATCCACATCTGTATCTAACATTTCAAATTCCAATTTATCCACAACATCATTCACTGCCTGGCCAATCTGACCGCGGGCACCACATACCCAGATTTTCTGCATCACTGTTCCTCCATTTTCTCTTCTAGTATTTCTCAAAGCATAGAAAAAGATGTGAGTTTATGATTCACATTACATCTCACATCTTTTTACCGTTCTTTATTATATTGATCCACGCATTTGATGTCAAATATTTTTTTCCATGCAGGACAGATGATTTTTTATACAAAACATGCGACCACTACGCCATGTCATGATATTTTCCAAGGAACTCCCTCGTTCTCTGATTTGTCGAAGTAAATAATAACTCCGGTGTCGTCTCCTCCACGATCACACCTTTATCCATAAAGATCATACGGTTTGACACATCTTTTGCAAAGTTCATCTCATGCGTGACAATGACCATCGTCATTTTTTCCTCCGCAAGCTCCCGGATGACTTTTAGGATCTCAAGCGTCAGTTCCGGGTCGAGCGCGGAAGTCGGTTCATCAAAAAATAATATTTCCGGCCGCATGGCAAGTGCCCGCGCAATGGATACCCTCTGCTGCTGTCCGCCGGAAAGCTGACATGGATAGGCATCTTCCCTGCCGCTTAATCCCATCTTCTCCAGTAATACCTTTGCTTCTGCAACAACCTCTTCTTTTTTCCGCTTCTGAACACTGACCGGGGCATCAATGATATTTTTTAAGACAGAATAATGTGGAAACAGGTTAAAATTCTGGAATACCAGTCCAAAATGTCTCTGTATCTTTTTCAAATCTGCCGGTTTCGCATAAACCGTTTTTCCATTGATACTCTCTGCCGCCTTTTCCCCCATATACGTTAAGCTTCCGTCATCCATCTGCTCTAACAGTGTCGCACATCGCAGCAGGGTGGATTTTCCGGAACCAGAAGGTCCGATGATGGAGACAACCTCGCCCTCTGCAACGCTTAAACTGATATCTTTTAAAACTTCGTTTTCGCCGAAGCCCTTTTTTACATGCTGCATTTCCAGTAAATTCATATCATTTCCTCTTTGCCTTAATTTTACTACGATTGTATCTCTAATGATAATAACTCATCTTTTTCTCAAAAAATTCCATGATAAATGCCACCACATAGTTAAAGACATAATAGAATATCGCGGCTGCCACAAACGGGA
>OGPT01003734.1_pt1 | contig 10597 bp, 8 predicted proteins | sample 1552951 | NCBI WGS metagenome assembly OGPT01 (sample SAMEA2580224, study PRJEB22360) | human gut metagenome | biome: human gut; feature: human-associated habitat; material: faeces | place: Denmark | collected 2008/2010
TCCCTGTGACTGCGTTTTTAGAAGGACTCTTTGCTGCATTCCGCCGTGCCATCTCCGCCTGTACGGCATCATACTTTTCACGGCTGACAATGCCCTCGTGGTGATTTTCAATGAGGTACATGGGAAGCTGGCCTGTATTCTTGATGGCCTTGCGGTTGATAAAGTCCTGCCGGAAGGTCTTCTGCATCAACACATCACCGCAGTATTTTTCATTCTGCAGGATGCTACGGATGCGGGAAATGGTCCACTCCGGAGAATCCTCGAAGCACTTGACGCCTTGCTGTTCCAGTTCATCTTTGATCATCCGCAGGCTGGCTCCGGTGAGATAGCGCTCATAGAGCCATCGGACGATTTCGGCCTGTTCCGGAATGATCTCCGGCTGACCATCCTCACCTTTGCGGTAGCCGTACAGCTTTTTATATTGGATGCTGACCTTTCCGGCTTCCATGGCGCGGCGCTTACCCCATGTGACATTCGCGGAGATGGATTCACTTTCAGACTGGGCGAAGGCACCGGAGAGGGTGATTCGCAGCTCACTGTCCTCCTCCAGAGAATTGATGTTTTCCTTCTCGAAGATGACTGCGATGCCAAGTTGTTTGAGCGCCCGGATATAGTAGAGGCAGTCCACCGTATTGCGGGAGAAGCGGGAGACCGATTTGGTCAGGATGACATCGATTTTCTTCTGGCGGCAGTGCCGAATCATCCGCATGAAGTCCTCACGCTTCTTGGCCGAGGTTCCGGTGATGCCCTTGTCTGCAAAGATGCCAGCCATCGTCCAAGCGGTGTTGGACATGATTTTATCGGTATAGTACTCTTTCTGCACCTCATAGCTGTTTGCCTGATCCTCCTCTTTGGTGGAGACTCGGCAGTAAGCTGCCACCCGGAGCTGTCTGCGGGCTTCTGCCTGACGGGTGGCTTCCGGCTTGGCAGGGATCTTAATTACTCTTGGGGCATCCTCTTTCATTGCAGGTCACTCCTTTCTATGACTTGCCCATTTTTTAATCGAAGTTTGACATTTTGGCGGGTCACCAGTACCTCGGATACGGTGCTTTTCAGAAGATCTGCGTTCAGTTCCGCCACACATTCGAAGGCGGCGAAGAGCCGTCGGAGACGATTCGTTTCATATTCTTCATCCCCCAGCGCAGCATATTGCTCTGCCGCAAGCCGGAAGATCAGCGCTTTGGCGTTGTCCTCGTCGATTGGCTGTTGTTCCAGAGCGTTATCCAGCGTCTCCTGTGTCTTAGAATGTGTGGCTGGCGTAGGACTGCGCTGATGCTGTATGCGTTCCGGACAATTTGCAAGACCGTTGAGAAGGTCGGTAACACTTTGTTCCACCCGTTCAGATGGCGGTGTACCGCAGAGCCTGCGCAGCACCTTTTGCGCTTCCGTCTTTTTCGGAAGCTGGGGCTTGTTTGAGCGCTTTTCATTTGCTGCGATGAGCTGTTCCTCATCTATAAGCTTGGGATATCCTTTTTCTCCGGTATAGCGTGTGTCCGCCAAAATACGGGCGACCATATTTTTGTTCCAGAGCCGTCCCTCGTCGTATGAGATATCCTGCTGGCGAAGCGCCTCCGTCAACTTATTCAAGGATTCTCCCGCGATATATCGGCGGAAGATCTCCTGCACAAGCTTCGCCTCTGATTCCTGTATGACGATCTCACCCAGGGACATCTTGTAGCCGAAGGGCTGCTTCCGGTTTCCCATCACCGCACCGTCCTCTCTATGGACTCCCGCAGCTCCAGCCCATTTTTCAGGCAGAAGCGGACGGAGTCGTTGCTCTCTATGATAATTTTCTCAACGAGTTCACCAAACAGTTCTGCGTCAAAGCTGTCGAGGAATTCCGGCCCACCTTCCAGGAGGTCTATTAAGTCTTGCGTTTGCAGGGCGGTCATGTCGCTCTCGGCATCCATCAGCTTTTCTTTTTCCAGCTTGGCCTGCCGGAGCTGCTTGGTCAGCTCATTGGTTTTGGCTATAAAAATGTCAGGATCAACAAGGCCCTGCTGCTTGAGGAAGGCCAATGTCTGATTCTGACTGGATAGATCTGATATTCTTTTATTCAGGGCAACGATGTCAGGACTCCAGAGCATCTTGCGATTGCGAATCAGCCGGAGGTTTGTAAGCATCTGTTCCAGAATGGGGATGCTCTGATGCTTCAGCTTGTAGTACAGACGGCAGAAAGCTCCGTAGAGGCTTTCCTCTGCGACGGGTGCAATCGGGCAGTCATTCACGGATGTATCATGTTTTCTACAGCACCAATACGCCGAGGATACTTGTTCTTTTCTGCGATAAGAGCTGCCGCAGTGACCGCATGATATTTTCTGGGATAGTGGATATGGTTCACGCCGGAGCTTCTTCCCGTAAGTGGATTTCCGTTTCTGCGCCAATTGCTGTGCCTGCTCAAAGGCTTCTTTTGAGATAATTGGAGGATGAGTCCCCATCGCATAAAACTGTTCATACTCCCCAGTATTTTTATACCTGGTTGCGGGAAGTGTATGGCTGGTATATGTTTTCTGCCACAATGAATCGCCTGTGTATTTCTCATTTGTGAGAATGTATCGAACAGCCGCCGCATACCATTGTTTTTGCTGACCGCTGGGAACGCCTTCTTCGTTAAGCCTCTTTGCAATTTCGGTTTTGTTCACTCCGCTCAAATACCACTGAAATATACGGCTGACTATCAGTGCAGCTTCGGGGTCTATCACAATTTTCTTGCCGTCGAGCCTGTATCCGTATGCCATGGAGGAGGGGAGAAATGTTCCGCTCTCCATCCTGCGCTGATAGCTCCATCGCATATTACCTGAGATGGACTCGCTCTCTTTTTGGGCGAAGGCAGCGTAGATGGCGGTGATGAGTTCGCTGCTCACATTGACAGTATCGATACCTTCACGCTCGAATCGGACATTGACACCCAGTTCCTTTAGCTCACGGATGTTCTGGAGGCAGTCCTTGGTGTTACGGGCAAAGCGTGAGATAGACTTGACAAGGATCTGGTCGATCAGACCCCGACGGCAGTCTGCCATCATCCGCTGGAAGTCATCCCGCTTAGTCACTGAAGTTCCTGTGATTCCCTCATCGGCTGCTGTATAGTTAGGACTAATAATTTCACGCTGTACATGATTCGCGGCGCAGGGTCTCCATTAGCTCCTTGATTTCATCTGCAAGGTTCAGTTGAATATCCATGTACCCATCCGGATAGACGGTAACGGACTTCAACAGGTCATTGGAGATTTCCTTGGTCAAAGCCGTGATGCCAGCGTAGCTTTTGAACTTCTCGATCAAGGCGTTGTCGTTTTCATCATCAGAGCTTGCTTTTCGCTCCAGTTCAGAGATTGTACGGGATATTTCCTCCATCCGAGCTGTAATGCTTTTCTTCTGCGAAGCAAAGCTCTCACGGGAAAGCTCACCCTCCACCAACTGCTCATAAAGGTCTTGCAGCCGTTTGTCGAGCTGCGCCTTTTTGCTTTGGAGCGATTGAAGCTGTCTTTGCGCCTGCTTCCGGTCAAGCTGTCTCTGGTTCTGCCTCGCTATTAACAGCCGGTCAATGCTGACCGCATATTGCGCATACACCTGAATCGTTTCCATCACAGCATCCAGAATATCAGCCTCCGGCACTTTTTCATCTGGACAGTCAAATCTGGTATTCAGCCTTCTTGTTCCACAGGAATACGATGCGTTTTTCCTGCCGTCCCGTTTCATAACATGACCGCAGACGCCGCAGATTACTTTCCTCTTTAGCGGCTTGTCGCTGTCAGTCGGTGATGCACACTCCCGATACTCTCTCATGCAGGTCTGTGCCGCTTCAAACAATGATTCTGAAACAATCGCTTCGTGCCTGTCAGGGACAACGATCCAGTCGTTCCGGGAGATTTTTACCGTGTGGGTGCTGCCCACAGCGTCCCGAACCCGTTTGCCGAACACTACCTTGCCGATATACCGTTCGTCCCGCAGAAACTTTCCAACCAAATTGGCTGTCCAGAAATTGTCTTCCTGAATACTTCGCCACGGTGTTCTTGTGCAGCCCGCATCAATCTTGTAGTTTTTCGGAGAAATAACACCGTCTCCATTGAGCTCTGCGGCAATTTCCCATGTCTTTAGCCCGTCCGCCGCTCTTTGAAAAATGCGCCGGATCACGGAGGCGGCTTCCTCGTCCACAAGCAGATGATTCTTGTCCTCCGGGTCTTTTATATACCCATACGGAGCGTATGGACTGAGAAACGCGCCGCGTTCCGCTCTCGCTTTTCTCGCACTTCTCACCTTGCGGGAGAGATCACGGCTGTACAGGTCATAAATCAGCGTCCGAAACGATGTATCGAGGCTGTCTATGTCCTGCGGATTGATGCTGTCAAAGCCGTCATTGACGGATATAAAGCGCACTCCGAGGAACGGGAAGACGCGGGAGATGTAGTCTCCGATGGTGATGTAATCACGCCCGAAGCGGGAGAGGTCTTTGACCACAATGCAGTTGATCTTCCCGCGCTTTATCTGCTCTAAAAGCTCCTTTATTGCGGGACGCTCGAAATTCGTACCACTCCAACCGTCATCACAAAATTCCAATATTTCTGAGCCGGATAAATCCGCGTGAGCACTTACATAATCCCGAAGGAGGCGGCGCTGATTGGATATGCTTTCGGATTCGTCTTTTTCGCCGGTTTTCAAGTCAACGTCTTCGCTTGAAATACGAAGATAAATTGCAGTAGTCATGCGCCATTCTCCTTTCCCTCAAGATATGTACAAAGCGCTCTGTATTCATCACGGTATCGGAAGATAATCTCAATATTGCTGTTCCCGTCAACATACACGCGCTCGATAAGTGCCTGCGCCATTTCCTTTGTAAGAGTATCCTCGCCTTTGAAACTCCCGAACGCCGTCAGAAAGCGATTTTCCGGCGTGTGCTCGGATTCTTCCGCCTGCTGCCGGGTGAGCGCTTCAATCAGCCGTTCCGCTTCCTCCGCTTCGGCTCTGTAACGGCTTTTCAGCGTGATGTACTCCTGCTCAGTCATGAGCTTATCCACATAGTTCTGATACAGGCTGTCATACAGATTGTTATAGCGCTTGAGTGCTTTCTTTGCGCTGTCCAGCCGCCCTTGCAAATCGGCTGTCCGCTTTCTGTGTTTGGGAGAACTGTTCACCCTGCGCACAAGCTCGTCCATATCTGCGGCAAGCTCGATCTGCGTTTGGATAGCCTGCATGAGCATGGGGATCAGCGCATCTTCACGGATGTTCTTCTTCGGGCAGCTCGTTATATCGTTTGAGTGCGTCTGACAGATGAAGGTGTACCACAGCTTCTTGTTATGGCTCACATTTTTGTACCGTACCAGCGGGCGTTCGCAGTCTGCGCAGTATATCAGTCCTTTGAGGATGTTTTCGGTCGTTTCCAGATAGCTGAATCTTCCGAGTTTTTCAAAGTATTCTTCGTTCCTCTGCCGCGTGATTTCCTGAACCTTTTCAAAGGTGTCTCTGTCGATGATCGGCTCATGCGTGTTCTCGACGATAACCCATTCCTCCTGCGGCTTTTTGTACTGCCTGCGGTTTTCATAGAAGGACTGCCGTTTTGTTCCCTGAACCATGTGCCCGATGTACACCTGGCGGGTCAGAATAATCTTGACGGCCTGTATATGCCATATTGCACCGTTATACTTTTCCGTCTTGCATACACCGGTATTGTAGAGATAGGCAGAAGGAGACGGGATGCCGGAATCGTTGAGCTTCTTTGCTATCCGTGTAACGCTCATACCATCGACGCGCCACTGAAATATCTGCCGCACGACGGGAGCTGTCGCTTCATCCGGCTCCAGCTTATGCGGATTATCCGCGCATTTACGGTATCCGTAGGGAGCCCACGCGCCGATGAAGTCGCCTGTTTTTTGCTTGGTTGACAATGCAGAGCATATCTTTTTGGAAATGTCCTTGCTGTAAACCTCGTTGATAAGGTTCTTCAGCGGAACGAGATAACCGTCTGCGCCTCGCTCTGCGGTGAGCGTGTCAAAGCCGTCGTTTACGGCAATGAATCGCACTCCGAGGAAAGGGAAAATGCGTTCAAGATAGTTGCCCGTCTCCTTGTAATTACGCCCGAAGCGCGAGAGGTCTTTGACCACAATGCAGTCCACTTCACCGTGCTTGACCGCTTCCATGAGCTTCTCAAACTCTGGGCGCTCGAAGTCCGTACCTGTTCGCCCGTTATCGCAGAACAGGCCGTATAGCGAAAGAGACTTCTCGTTTTCTATGAAATGAAGCAGAAGGTTTTTCTGTCCTTCAATGGTATCTGCGCCGGGTTTGCCGCTGTCCTCCACGGAGAGGCGGACATAAGCGGCGGTACGGTATTTTTTCTGCGCCGGTGCCGGAGCTTCCGCTTCCGGAAGAATCGGATTGATTTTGCGTTTTGTTCTTGCCACTTAAACCACCTCCCGTATTTGTGATCTTCTGAGAATATCCATCTGCCATGCAAATTCATCCTCAAATCGGAAATGGACTTCCACGCGGTTGTCTTTGTATATGAGGATACGGTCTATCAGCGCCACAGCAATGCTGCGCTCCAGCTCCGTAATGTTCTGATGCTTTCTGAACCGCGTCATCCATTCACGGTGTTCTCCGCCGTGCTCTTTGATCTGCACAAGGGATTCCTGCAAAGCGTCCATCTGCTTTTCGCACTCGGCAGAACGTCCTGAATAGTTCTGCTTGAGCCTTGCGTATTCGTCCCTGTCGATGATGCCGTCTGCGAGGTTTTCATAGAGAGACATGAGCAGTTTTTGGAGCCTTTCATGCTCGGAACGCTTTTTATCGAGCTGTCGCTGCACCTTCTGCGCTTCGGCAGTTCTCAGCGGTGCGGTATCCGTCATGGAGAGAATATCGTCAAGGTCAATCACATCGCGGATATACTGCTTGACCGTTTCTAAAACCACTTCTTCAAGCGCTTTATCGCGTATCCCGTGGGAGGAGCAGGACTTGTCCTGCTTATGCGCCGAGCAGACGTAGTAGACATACTTCTTATTCCCGGAAGGAACGGTCTTCCGAACCATGCTTGCGCCGCATTCGCCGCAAAATACCATTCCGCTGAAAAGCTGTACATTGCTGTCGTCCGGGCTGCGGCGGGTATCCAGAGTAAGCACCTTTTGTACGGTTTCAAAATCTTCGCGCCGGACAATCGGTTCATGGCTGTCCGGGATGACCGCCCACTCATCTTCCGGCTTTATTATGCGTTTGCGCACCTTGTAGCTGGGGGTCGTTTCCTTTCCCTGCGTAAGAACACCGATATATACCGGATTCTTCAAAATACGCAGCACGGAATTAGCCGACCACGCCGCCTGTGCGTTTGCCTTGAACGAGGTGGCAAACTTCATGCCAAGGGACTTTTTGTATTCCATAGGAGAGAGTATGCCACTCTGATTAAGACGGACTGCTATATCCTGCGGACTCATGCCCTCCAGCTTCCAGGCGAAGATGTCCCGCACGATGTCTGCGGCATATTCGTCCACAACAAGGCGGTTCTTGTCCGTTTCGTCCTTCATATAACCATACACGGCAAAAGCGCCTATGTACTGTCCGCTCTTACGCTTGATTTCAAGCTGTGTGCGGACTTTTACGGAAATGTCCCGGCAGTATGCCTCGTTGATAAGGTTCTTGAACGGAATGACCAGATCATCCGAAGCGCTCTTTTCGCCGAGACTGTCATAGTTGTCGTTGACGGCGATGAAGCGAACACCAAGAAAGGGGAAAATCTTCTCGATATATTCGCCTGCGTCAAGATAGTTACGACCAAAGCGCGAGAGGTCTTTTACGATAATGCAGTTTGTACGGCCTTCCTTTACATCCTCCATCATCTTTTTGAAATCAGGTCTTTCAAAGTTTGAACCGGTGAATCCGTCGTCGATCCTTACGGCATACTCCCGCAGTTCCGGGTGGTTTCGGATGAAGTCACGAAGCAGTTCGCGCTGCCCCGTAATGCTGTTGGATTCCTCTTTGTCCCCATCGTCCCTCGACAGCCGGAGATAAAGAGTGGCGTTCCAGATTTTTGTTTCTGTATTGTTTTTCATAGTGCCAGCTCCTTTCTCCAAGAATTGTACTTATACAGCGAATGACTGTCGAGGATGTCGAATGGGCGTCAGGCTTTCGTGCGGATATATGCCTCCAGCCTGTCCTCTAATGAAATATCCGTATCGGTAAAGCTGACCTTGACCACATATTTTCCATAACGGTAGCAATACGGATTGCCGATCTGACGAATGAAATCCAGAATGCGCTCCCGTTTTGGAAGCGCGGTGTTGACTTTGACATCACGGATGTCTACAAGTGTGCTGCGCTCAACTGCGCGAATATCGAAATCGGATAATACACATGCGTCCATGGCACACCTCCTCGTTTTGATTTATTCCATGGTTATGATTGGATAAATGAATATATTCGACTGAATCAAGGGCAGAAGAATAGGGCCGTGACGATGCACAGCCCCATGGTTTCCGACCTTGATCGGGTAAAAGTCTTCCCTTAAAACTTCATGGGAAGGACATCGTGTTTGCGTCTGCCGTTGTAGATACGGTAGAAGATGTTGATGTAGCGCTTCACGCCACGCAGTTCCTTTTCCGCCTTACCTGCCGCATAGATGAGATTGGGCTCATAGCTGCGGAGACTGTAGATCAGGCAGTTCTGGTCATACTCGCCGCGATAGAGCTCCACGAAGTGGACAATGCCCTGAATGATCTCCGCTCTCAGGGAATCGGGATCGCCGTCCCACGCTTCCAGCAGGATGGTCAGCGCTTCCTTGTAAATCTCTGCGCCGACGCGCTTGAACTCCGCAAAGGCGGTATTGATGCAGATGATGCGTCCGACGCCTCCGCCGCGCTCAAAGCCCACATGCAGCCCTGCGTCCTCGGTGGCTTCGTAAAACTCGCTCGAAGCCTTGTCCTCGCCGTGAAGGTTTGCGCGGAGCTTTGCGCTGGGTGTCAGAGCCGCGGAGTGCCCGGTCTGCATGGCAAACAGCAGAGCTTCTTCGGTTTCTGTCATACCGTAGTACACTTTGCAGAGGATCAGCAGGTCGTTGTCTCCGTTCATGTGCTTGCGCGCCATGATGGTATGCTGCCCGTCAAACACATAATAGTGACCGTCACGAAAGCTGACCTTCGGCTCGTTGGCGATACGCTCGTCAAATCCGGCTACGATCTTTGCCACACGCTCAGTGTTCAGCTTGCGCTGGTACGCATCGGGAATCTCCAGATCCCGGCTGTTGACTTTCATCAGCTTGTAGAGTGTCTTAATACTGTTCATTGTCTGTTTCTCCCTCCAATTTGAGAATGTATTGTTTAGGTTCCTGCATGATTTCAATGACTTGAGCCTTGTAGTCCGGCTTTGACAATAAGCCGGGGAAATTGTCGAAAAGTACATCGCAGGTTTCGACCATGTTACGAGCCGTGTAACTCAGGCTTTCCAAGGCTGAATCCTCCGTGACGCGCTTGGCGGCCTTCATATCCTCGTAGCTTTTGTCGATAGTCGCATAAGCCTCTTGCTGGCGCTTTGTGCCGCTCCGGGGGGACTCCTGATCGGCTTTGGGCTTCTTTTCAGGGATTGCCCTGAGCTGTTCCGCCTTTTCCCGGCGTTCCTCCGGAGAGGCGCGGGCAATAGCCGCCACATCAGCTTCCTTTGGCTTATATTTGCCAAGGAGCAGATCATTTTTGATACCGGGAAGGACTTCTTCGGCAGCGTCAATTCCATCCGAAAAGTGTTCTGCACGAATTACATAGTTTTTGCTGGTATTAGTTTCCTCTGCGATACGTTCGCAAGTTTTAAGCGGAGAAATCAAGTTCCCGTTTTGGGAACTTGATTTTGCCTGCTCGCTTTTTCTGTCGCCACCGTGGATTTGTTTCTCTGCTTTGTATCGTTGCCCGACCAGATATTTCTTCTGCTGGGGCGTGAGGTTTCGCCGTCCGAGCTGGTTCTTGCAAATCCAGGAAAGCGCTTCGTATTTACTATTGAAGTGTTTCTCATGGACGCGGAACTCGATGCCCGGATGCTCCTGTGCGATACGGTAGCGGTTATGCCCGTCCACAATCGTGTTGTTCCACACGATGAGGGGCATGAGCACAAGCCCTTCCTCCAGAATGTTTTCTTCGAGCTGCGAAAGCTCGTCCTCGGTCAAAGGCGGGCATTTCGCCTCAAACTCCGGATCAATGGTCAACACGGGATTCATCATGGAGCCTCCATTTCTTCGGGGACATATAAGCCAAGCGCCGCTTCAATGGCCTCTCCGATTTCGTCCATCTGTTGTCGGGACATTCTTCCCATATATTTCTGTATGCGCCGCTTGTCGATGGTCTTGATTTGCTCCAAAAGCACAATGCCCGGAACATCCAGACCGTGAATGTATTCCGCGTAGTAGTGGGTGGGCAGCGACCTCTTTTTGTTGCCTTTGGAAGTGATAGGCGCGATGATGAGCGTGGGGCAGTAGAAGTTGCCGGTGTTGTTTTGCAAGACAACCACCGGACGTGTCCCGCCTTGCTCCGAGCCGATGAAGGGATCGAGGTTGGCAAGGTACACATCGCCTCTGCGGTAAATCCAGTCTTCTCTCATGCGAAGCCTCCGTTCTTCTCGTTCAATATTTCGTAAAGCC
>OGPT01003736.1_pt1 | contig 10590 bp, 9 predicted proteins | sample 1552951 | NCBI WGS metagenome assembly OGPT01 (sample SAMEA2580224, study PRJEB22360) | human gut metagenome | biome: human gut; feature: human-associated habitat; material: faeces | place: Denmark | collected 2008/2010
CATAGCTGAGCGTCAGCTCCCAGCCCTGCGTGCGCATCTCGCCGGCGTTGTAGTTCTGCAGCTCGGTGCCCAGAATCAGCGGGGTCTGGGGCTTGACCAGAATGTCGGTCGTATGTTTGTTGAAGTAGTCGAAGCCGAGGTTGAGCTTGCCCCGGAAGAACGAGGCGTCGAAACCGACGTTGAAGGTCTTGGACACCTCCCACTGCAGGTTGTCGGTACCGAGCTGGAAGCCGGCGCCGCCGACGCCCACGTTATTGAAGGCATAGGTGTTCGAATAGACGTTGTAGGTGGTGAAGTACTGGTAGTCGCCCACCGACTGGTTGCCCAGCGTACCGTAGGAACCGCGGATCTTCAGGTCGCCGACGTTGTCGCGGTAGCTCTCCATGAAAGCCTCCTGCGAGAGACGCCATCCCAGCGACACGGAGGGGAAGAAGCCCCAGCGCAGGTCGGAACGGAATTTCGAAGAGCCGTCGTAACGGAACGAGAACTCGGCATAGTAACGGTTGTCGTAGTCATAAGCGGCGCGGCCGAAAACGGAGGTGAGGCTGGTGCGGGTCGTGTTTTCGGGCGTCACCGAAGACCGGCCGTCGCCCGAAATGACGGCCTCGGTGCCGTCGCCGTTGATACCCAGATCGGGATCGGCCCATTTGAAGGAGATCTGGTTCGCTTCGGAGGTGTAGGACTCGTTCGAGGCGCCTAACAGGGCGGTCACATGGTGCTTGCCGAACGTACGGTCGAAGTCGAGCATCAGCTGAGAATTGATCAGGTAGGCGCGTTTGTTCCAGTCCTCCGACTTGTTGTCGTTGTTGGCCGAACGGCCTTCGCCGACCGGATTGCCCGCAGCGTCGGTATTGTAGAACATCACTTCGTGCGTCCGCGTATAGCGGTGGTCGGCGAAGATATCGGCACCCAGCACGCCGCGCAGACCTGCGGTGCCAAACTTCAGCGCCACAGCAAAGCGATCCTTGATCTCATCGTCATTACCTTCGACCTTTACCAGTTCCGGCTTCAGGTCTGCATCTTCCAGATCCGCTGCCAGCCAGCGCTTGTATTCATCCAGATACATCTTGTACACCTTACCTTTGTTTAAAATCTTTTTCCCCGGATCGAAACGGTTTGTGTAAACCTACTTATACTATAAACTCTTGCTCCGCTTATGTCAATTGCGTAAAATGGCCGAAGTTTGTGCCCTTAAAACCGACAAATACCACAAAAAACCGGTTCTTCCGCCATATTCATTGCGTTTTTTGATGTATCCAGCAGTTGGTAGGGCTGGTGCACATCCGCCAGCACCTCCAGCCACTGCTCCAGACCCACGCTGTTTTCGCACAGGTAGCGCAGCAGCCGCATTATCCGGCCAAAGCTGTCTGCCGGAGCAAGTACTGTGCTGCTGCGCACCCTGCCGCCCTGCTCCCGGCGCAGCTGTGCCAGCACCCCCTGCGGGGTGGAAGCGGCACAGTATACCAGCGTACAGGCGTGCTGCAAGCCCTCCAGCTCTGAATAGGTACGGATATACCGGCAACATTCCCCATTTGTCATGATCTCTCGTTCTCCTTTCTGCTGCATTGACAACTTTCCTGTGCTTTACTATAATGATTTCAAACAGAAAAAACTGTCGAAGCATAGTAGATATATCCATTATTTTCCACTTTTGGCATTTTTGACAAACCATGCGCCATACAGGGAGGGACACCATGTATTCTGTGACCAACAGCTTTGGCCTGAACGGACTGCGCGGCTTTGCCGTAGCAGTGGAGGCCGATGTTTCCGGCGGGCTGCCCGCATTTTCCATTGTCGGCCTGCCGGACTCTGCCGTGCGGGAAAGCGCCGACCGGGTGCGCGCCGCCATCAAAAACCTTGGATTCCGTTTCCCGGACCGGCGCATTACCATCAACCTTGCCCCTGCCGATGTGCGCAAGACCGGCCCGGTGTACGACCTGCCGCTGCTTTTGGCGCTGCTGACCGCCAGCGGACAGCTGGAAGAGGTGCCCGCCGATGCTGCCTTTCTGGGCGAGCTTGCACTGGACGGCAGTCTGCGTCCGGTGTCCGGCGTGCTGCCCATGGCGCTTGCCGCCGCTGAGCACGGCATCCGGGCGCTGTACGTCCCGGCAGAGAACGCCGCCGAAGCAGCCGAAGCTTGCGCCGACACCATGACCGTCTACCCTGCCCATACCGCCCGGGAGGTGGTGGAGGCACTGAAGGGCATCCGTCCCCTCTCCCCTGCCGCTGTCATCCCCTTTGACCCGGAGGACGCATGGCAGCAGGTGCCGGATTTCGCAGACGTAATGGGGCAGTCGCTGGCACGGCGCGCCATGGTCATTGCAGCCGCAGGCGGGCACAATGTACTTTTAATGGGCGCACCCGGCACCGGCAAATCCATGCTGGCCCGGCGTCTCCCCGGCATCCTTCCCCCGTTGAGCCGGGAGGAGGCCGTGGAGACCACCAAGATCTATTCCATCGCCGGGCAGCTGCCCAAAGGGCGCGGACTCATCACCCATCGGCCCTTCCGCAGCCCGCACCACTCGGCCAGTGCCGCTTCTCTGGCTGGCGGCGGGGCGAATTTCCGCCCCGGCGAGTGCAGTCTGGCTGACTGCGGCGTCCTGTTTCTGGACGAGCTGCCGGAGTTTTCCCGCGAGAGCCTCGAAGTGCTCCGCCAGCCGCTGGACGACGGCCAGATCACGGTCAGCCGCGCCGCAGGCAGCGCCACCTACCCCAGCCGGTTTCAGCTGGTAGCCGCCATGAACCCCTGCAAGTGCGGCTACTACGGCCACCCCACCCGCGCCTGCACCTGCTCGCCCAGCGCGGTGCGGCAGTACCGCAGCCGGGTGTCCGGCCCGCTGCTCGACCGCATCGACCTCTGCGTCGAGATGGACCCCGTCGCCTTCGATGAGCTTCACGCTTCCTCCCCTGCCGAGAGCAGTGCCGCCCTGCGCCAGCAGGTGCTGAAGGCCCGCCAGATCCAATCCCGGCGTTATGCCGCCCCCGGCTTCGAGGGCGTCCGCTGCAACGCCCAGCTCACGGCCGGGCAGGTGCGCCGGATCTGCCGGATGACCCCCGGTGCCGAGCAGCTGCTCCGCGCTTCTTACGACGCGCTGGGCCTCTCTGCCCGCGCCCATGACCGCATCCTCCGGGTGGCCCGCACCGTCGCCGACCTGGCCGGAAAGCAGCTCCTCGACGAAGATTCCGTGCTGGAAGCCTTGCAGTACCGCGCACAGGAAAAAGTCGATCTGACGTTCTGAACGTTGCTGCATTTGCTGCAATCAAAAAAGGACTGCCACTCCAATGGGTGACAGTCCTTTTGCTTTTCTTACTTGTAAATATCGCCGCGATTTCCCGCATCGGTCACACGGACTGTGATGATTTCTTCTTCCACGGTATACAGAATGCGGTAGTCACCGACACGCAGTCGGTAGAATCCTTCTGAACCCGCCATCGGCTTGATATCCCCTGCAAATGGAAGCTGTGCAAGTGCCTGCATGATTCGCTTTTGCTGTGCAGGCTGTTGTTTGCGAATAAACTTTGCCGCCCACTTTTCCACTACGATGTGATACTTCATAGTGCGATCCCCAGTTCCTGTGCAAGCTCTTCCAGCGGAACCGCATCATGCTTGTGCGGGTCAGGATTCTCCTGGTAGTTTTTCAGGAGCTGCTCACAGTAGGCATCGTCCGCCTGGTCTGTTGTCTCATCTGCCATCAGTCCCTGCACATAGGCCAGCACATAGGCCAGCTTATAATCCGGCAATGCCGCCGTCAGTTCATTCAGTTGTTCCCGAACGCTCATGAAAATCACCTCTTTGCTTCAGTATATCACGGTTCCGCGTCGATTTCAATCAGAATCTCCTCCACGTATCGGGCAGAAAGAACACGAGCATCGGGAAGATCTCCAGACGGCCGGCGAGCATGTCGAAGATCATGACGAGCTTGGCGGGGTTGGAGTAGCTGCCAAAGTTCATCATGGGGCCGACCTGATTCAGGCCGGGGCCGATGTTGTTCAGGGTGGCGGCAATGGCCGTGAAATTCGTCACCATGTCGAAGCCGTCCAGACTGATGAGCAGGAAGGACGCCGCAAAGATGAAGATGTACGCGGCCACATAGACGTTCGTTGCACGAATGGTCTCGTGGTTGAGCAGCTTGCCGTCCATCCGGGCCGGGGCCACCACCTGCGGGTGAAGGGCCTGCTTGAGCTCCTTTTTCAGGGTCTTGCCCAGGATCAGGAAGCGGCTGACCTTCATGCCGCCGCCCGTGCTGCCCGCACAGGCACCCACGAACATCAGCATAACCAGGATCTCTTTCGAGAGGGTGGGCCACAGGTCAAAATCACAGCTGGAAAAACCGGTGGTCGTGATGATGGAGCCCACCTGGAACGCCGCCTGCCGCAGCGCCTCACCGAGGCCATTGTACATGCTGTAAATGTTGCAGGTGATAATGCCGACCGCCACAGCGATGATGAGGAAATAGGCGCGCACCTCTTCGCTGGCAGCCGCGCGGCGGAACCGGCGCATCAGCAGCAGGAAGTAGGCGTTGAAGTTGACGCCGAACAGGATCATGAAGATGGTCACGACCCACTGGATGTAGGGCGAAAAGCTGCCGAAGCTGTCATTCCGGAAGCCAAAACCGCCGGTGCCCGCTGTGCCAAAGGCCGTGAGCAGAGACTCAAACACCGGCATCCCGCCGAACAGCAGGAACACGAACTCGATGACGGTCAGGCCAAAATAAATGCCGTAGAGGATCTTTGCTGTGGACTGCACCTTCGGCACCAGCTTATCCACCTGGGGGCCGGGGCTTTCGGCTTTCATCAGGTTGACGTGGGAGCCGCCGGTCAGCGGCAGCAGGGACAGCAGAAAGACCAGAACGCCCATGCCGCCCACCCAGTGGGTGAAGCTGCGCCAGAACAGGATGCCCTTGGGCAGGTCTTCCACGCCGGGCAGGATGGACGCGCCGGTGGTCGTGAAACCGGACACCGTCTCGAACAGGGCATCCACCGGGTTCGGGATGCAGCCGGTCAGGACAAAGGGCACCGCGCCCACCACACTGATGAGCAGCCAGCAGAGCGCCGTGGTGGCAAAGCCCTCGCGCATATAGAAGATCTGGCTTTTGGTCTTGATGCGGTGGAGCAGTACCCCCAGCGCCGCGCTGAGCGCCGCTGTGAACAGGAAGACGCCCATCACGAACCACTCGCCATAGCACAGGCTGGCCGCAGCGGGCAGCAGCAGCAGAGCGCCCTCCGTCAGCAGGATGTAGCTCAGCAGCCGCAAAACGATCGCATAATTCATGCCGCGCCTCCGTCAGTCTTCCACGATGTCCCGCAGGTCGTGCAGGCCGTGTTCCAGCGTAACCACGATGACGTTGTCGCCCACCTGGATCTGGTCGCCGCCGCGAGGGATCTTGATCTCATTGCCGCGGGTGATGCAGCACAGCAGGGTGTTCTTTTTGAGGTGCAGGCGGCTCAGGGGCACCCCCGTGGCCCGGCTCTCCTCATGGACCGTAAATTCCAGTGCTTCCACGCGGTCGTCCAGGATGCGGTAGAGCGTCTTGATGTTGCTGCCCGCCTCGTTCTGCAAGGCACGGACGTACTGGACGATGTAGTCGCAGGTCATGTACTTGGGGTAGACGATGCTGCCCAGGTCCAGCCCGGCCAGAATGTCGTCAAATTCCAGGCGGTTGATCTTGGTGACCAGTTTGCCGTTGGAATGCTTTTTGGCAAACAGGGTCAGCAGAACGTTCTCCTCGTCGATGTTGGTCAGGGCCACGAACGCCTCGGTGGATTCCAGCCCCTCTGAGAGCAGAAACTCCCGGTTCGAGCCGTCCTCGCACAGGATCTGTGCTTCGGGCAGGGACTCGGCCAGCACATTGCAGCGCTCCGGGTCCCGCTCCACGATGCGGACGCGGACATGGTTTTCCAGCAGCTCCTGGCTCAGATAGAAGCCGATGGCACCGCCGCCCACGATCATGGCGTTGCGCACCGGGCGCACCGCCAGATGGATGCGCTGGAAGAACGCGTGCGCCTTATCCTGCGTAGCCAGGAAGGTGACCTGGTCGCCGGTCTGCAGCACAAAGTTGCCGTTGGGGATGATGACATCGCCCGCCCGCTCCACGGCGCAGACGAGGATGTCGCTCTTCAGGCGGGTGGGGATCTCATGGATGGCCACGCCGTCGAGCTCCTGCGCATCGGTCAGGGTGAACTTGATGAGCCGGACGCGCCCGTCCGCAAAGGTGTCGATCTTGCTGGCGCCGGGGAAGCGCAGCAGGTGCGAGATCTCACGCGCTGCCGCCATTTCCGGGTTGATGATGGCCGAGATGCCGATCTGCTTCTTGATGAAGTCCAGCTCGTGGCTGTACGACGGGTTGCGCACACGGGCGATGGCGTGGCAGTGGCCCGCCTTCTTCGCGAACATGCAGCACAGCAGGTTCAGCTCATCCGAGCCGGTGACCGCGATAAACACGTCGGCTTCTTCAATTCCGGCTTCGGACAGGGTGGTGATGGAGGAGCCATTGCCCACAATGCCCATCACGTCGTAGGACTCGCTCAGGTGCTCCACGCGGGCCTTGTTCGTGTCGATGACTGTTACGTTGTGGCCCTCCTCGCTGAGCTGCCGCGCCAGCGCTGTGCCGACCTTGCCGCCGCCCACCAGAATGATCTTCATAGTCGAAAATTCCTTTCCTTTTCTTCCCCTGTGGGAAGTGTATTGCCAAACGAAAATACAGGTTTAGTATAGCACAGTTCGACGGATAGTTCCACTGTTTATGCGGTTTTCTGAGGTTTTCCAACCGTTCTTGCATTTTGTGTGGAAATGTGGTATAGTCGATTCAACAATTTACTGGAAGGAGGGTGCACCTGAATGGTCGGAACTGCTGCGCGGTTTACTCGAAATCCCGCGTCGTAGATTAAGCGTTTCCGGCTCGAAGTGCGCCCATTTTTAGGGGATATCCCTCTCCGTCTGCTGTGTAGCCAGCTCCCCCGAAGGGGAAGCCATTGGCATACCGGGCAGGCCCTGCGGAACACACAGGTCTTTTTTGCGTGAACGTGCGGACCTTGTCCTCATTGGCAGATATTTCTTCCAGCAAAGCGTGGAGCATGAATTTTGCGCTGCACAGCTTTGCTGTGCGTTTTTTCTTTTCCAAACGCAGTTTTGATACAACCTCTCCGTCAATGCTACGCATTGCCACCTCTCCTTGCAGGAGAGGCCTTGGCAGTCCACACCGCGTGTCCGGTTTCGCCAGAGGCTCTCCTACCAGGAGAGCTGTCGAGCGTGAGCGAGACTGAGAGGTTGTACGAAGGATCATCAAAAAGGCGCACTTTCTATTTTGAAATCGATTTGTTCAATAGAAAGGGTGTTCCCATGAACCACCAGCTTAACCTGAAAAGACAGCTCCGTTGTATTTATCTTTCCGATTTCTTCTCCGGCCTGCGCATCACGGATGCGGTCTGGGTGGCCCTGCTGGCCGCGCGGGGTTTCTCACTGCTGGAGATCGGTCTTGCCAAAAGCATCTATTATACGGTCAGTCTGCTGGCCGAGATTCCCAGCGGGATGGCCGCTGACCTGTTCGGCCGTAAGCGCGCCCTCGTCTTGGGCGGTGTCCTGGTCGTGGCCTACAACTTATTGATAGCCTTTGCCCCGAACCTGTTTGTCATCTGCCTTGCTATGGCGTTGAACGCACTGTCCAACGCCCTGTTCTCCGGCACCAGTTCTGCACTGACCTACGACAGCTTGAAGCAAGCGGACTGCGAACAAGATTACATTCAAGTATCGGCCAATGAGTACCAGATCACAAATGCTACCAATGCCCTCGGTTCACTGACCAGTCTTCTGCACAAATTTCTGGGCTTTTCCGGATTTTATCTTCTGAGCGCCGCTTTTGAGAGCATTTCTGCCCTTGCCATCACACGTTTAGAGGAACCCATCGTCACCGAAACGCAGGCCAGCCGGAAGCAGCATCCTCTGCGGGAACTGCCCGCCCAATTTGCTCAGCTGATCCAGGACAGCCTGCGGGTCCTCCGCTCCTGCCCGTCAGTCGGGAGACTTATTCTGTCCAGCGCCGTCATCAGCGGCTCCAACTATCTGAGCATCATGTTCTTTCAACAGCGTCTGGTAGAACTGGGATATCCCACTTCGCTGCTGTTTCTTCCGTTACTGCTCAGCAATCTGGCTGCTATGCTGGGTACGGAATGGGGTCGTCGAATCCACCTGCACAGTTTCCGGCGGTTTTATACCCTCTGTGCCCTGCTCTGCGGCATCGGATGCCTCTGCGTGGGTGCCGCGCCTGCACCGGTGGGCATTTTGGGTTGTATGCTGGCCGAAGGCGTATTGGGTGCCTGGCTCCTGCACGAGAACCGACTGTTGAACGATGCCATCCCCAGTGACCAGCGGGCCACTCTCATCAGCATGGACAACATAGCCTACAGTCTGCTGATGATTCCCGCCAGCCCGCTCGTGGGTGCAATCGGGGACACTTTCGGACAGGCCGGGGTCGGACTCGTTCTTCTGGGGCTTGCCGTTGCCCTCAGTGGGCTGATCGTACAAAAGCAGAACTGACACAAAAGGCAGAGCCGAAAAATCCCGGCCCTGCCTTTTGTTTGATCTCTTAATACCGTTCCACACCATCTTTGGTGACGAGGGCATACACCAGCGGGGCCTCTTCGGGCTTTTCGGTGCCGTAGACAAGGCCGCTGCGGTACTCCTCGGCGGCGGCAGCGAACTTATCCGCTGCGCCGTAGAAGGTCGCCAGGCTCTCGCCCTTGTGGACGTAGTCGCCGCGCTTTTTGTGCAGGACGATGCCGGCGGCAAAATCCAGCGGGTCGCCCTTTTTCTGGCGACCTGCCCCCAGCAGCACACTGGCCGAGCCGATCTTCTCGGCGTCGTTGGCCGTGATGTAGCCATCCTGTTCGGCCAGCAGCTCATAGCGGGCAGCGGGCTTCTCGAACCGGTCGTAATCGTCCAGCACACGGATGTCGCCGCCCTGGGCCGCAAACATCTCCTTGCACTTGGCGAAGGCGGAGCCGTCCGCGATGACCGCTTCGGCCATGGCGCGGCACTCTGCCGGAGTGCCCTTACCGGCCAGCACCAGCATGTTGGCGGCCAGCTGCAGGCAGACCTCGGTGAGGTCTGCCGGGCCTTTGCCCTTGAGGACGTCCATGCTCTCCATCACTTCGAGGCTGTTGCCGATGTTGTGGCCCAGCGGGGTATCCATGTCGGTGATCATCGCGGCCACGCGGCGGCCATGGTGGGTGCCGATGGAGACCATCAGTTTGGCCAGCTCGATGCTCTGGTCCACGGTCTTCATGAAGGCACCGGTGCCGGTGGTGACGTCCAGCAGGATAGCATCCGAGCCGGACGCCAGCTTTTTGGACATGATGGACGACGCGATGAGCGGGATGCAGCTGACGGTGGCTGTCACATCCCGCAGGGCGTACATCTTTTTATCGGCGACCGCGATGCCCTCGCTCTGGCCGATGACCGACAGGCCGATCTTGTTCACCTGCGCAAAGAAGTCCTCCTGCGAGAGGGCCGTCCGGGTGCCGGGCACACTCTCCATCTTGTCAATGGTGCCGCCGGTGTGGCCCAGGCCGCGGCCGCTCATCTTGGCGATCTTGACGCCGCAGGCCGCCACCACCGGCGCGATGACCAGCGTGGTCTTGTCGCCCACGCCGCCGGTGGAGTGCTTGTCCACCTTGATGCCGGGAATGGGCGAAAGGTCTACCATCACGCCGCTGTGGGCCATCACATCGGTCAGCTCGGCGGTCTCTTCGTCGGTCATGCCGCGCAGGTAGACGGCCATCATCCAGGCGGCCATTTGGTAGTCGGCCACTTCCCCGCTGACAAAGCCGTTGACGATGGCTTCCAGCTCCTCACGGGTGTGGGTGCCGCCGTCGCGCTTTTTGGCGATCAGATCATAAATGCGCATAAAGTCACACTCCTCGAATATTCTTGTCTCAAGTATATCAAATCCTGCCGCAAAATCAAGCTGCATTTGTTCGTTTTCCACGAAAATGGGCGCAGCCGCCCGAAAGCAGCTGCGCCCTGTGGAACTGTTGCGATGCGAACGGATCAGCGGGAGCCCTTGTCGTAGGGGATGCCCTCGGCCTTGGGGGCCATGCTGTTCTTCGACGTGAATGCCAGAATGATCATCGAGGCGATGAACGGCATCATGTTGTAGATGTTGCTGGACCAGTGGAGCTGTGCGAGGAAGGTGGAGTCAGCGATGTTGGCCAGACTCTTGAAAACGGCGAAGAACATGGCCGCGCCGCAGATGTTGAAGGGCTTCCACTGACCGAAGATCATAACGGCCATCGCAAGGAAGCCTGCGCCGGCTACGCCGACCTCGAAGTTCCACGTCTGGACGGGCGGCACGATGTAAGCCAGACCGCCGATGGCACCCAGTGCGCCCGAGATGACGACACCGGCATAGCGCATCTTATAGACGTTGATGCCCACGGAGTCCGCTGCCTGAGGATGCTCGCCGCAGGCCATGAGGCGCAGGCCGAAGCGGGTCTTGTACAGCACCACGTAGGCCGCGATCAGCAGCAGCAGCGTCACCAGCATGAACCAGCTGAACTCAAAGGAGCCGATGTTCACGGTAAATGCCTTTTTGG
>OGPT01003741.1_pt1 | contig 10582 bp, 7 predicted proteins | sample 1552951 | NCBI WGS metagenome assembly OGPT01 (sample SAMEA2580224, study PRJEB22360) | human gut metagenome | biome: human gut; feature: human-associated habitat; material: faeces | place: Denmark | collected 2008/2010
CCCACCTGGGCGGCCGGAGGGGGTTACGTCCGCATGGACGACGGAGGATGGATGCGCCTGGAAATTAAACTGGACAATGACCAGCGCGACGCCGTTACCCGCCTGGGCCTGGACCCCTTCGATCTTTCCGGAGAAACCCACCGCATGCACGCCATGCAGCTGGCGGACCCGAAAGCCGCAGAAGTGTTCGATCCAAAGGCCTGGAAACGTATCAAGGACCGTACCGCGGAAATCCAGATCGACGTCAAGCCGGATGTTCCCTCCCAGCTCCAGGCCACCCTGCGCCCGTATCAGGTGGAAGGGTTCCATTTCCTGGCTTACCTTGCCACGAACGGGTTCGGCGGCATTCTGGCGGATGACATGGGCCTGGGTAAAACGATCCAGTCCATCACTTACGTCCTCTGGCTGCGTGAAGAATTCGCCCGCAAAAACAAATCCAAGAAAAAAGTCGTCATCCCTCCGGTTCTTATCGTTTGCCCCAAATCCGTGCTGGACGTCTGGGCGGGAGAAACGGAAAAATTTGCGCCAGGCGTGCGCGTCCTCGTCATCCGCAGCAAAGACCAGGCCAATCTGGAAGACATCAAGAAGAATTACGACATGGTCGTGGTCAACTACGCCCAGCTCCGCGTCTGCGGGGAAACCCTGAACCAAATCAAATGGCTTACGGTTATTCTGGACGAAGGCCAGCAGATCAAAAACCCGGATTCCAAGGCAGCCAAGGCGGCACGGGAAATCGTTTCCTACAACCGTCTCGTTCTCTCCGGCACACCCATTGAAAACCGCCTGCTGGACATGTGGTCCCTCATGGCCTTCTCCATGCCCGGAGTCCTCGGTTCCCGCTCCTACTTCAAGAAGCGCTTTGACAAGCGCAAGGACCCGCAGAGCCAGAACCGCCTGGCCGCGCGCCTGAAACCATTCCTGCTGCGCCGCACCAAATCCCAGGTGGCAAAAGACCTGCCTCCCAGGACGGAAGAAGAAGTGTACGCCAAAATGGAAGGCATCCAGAGCCAGCTGTACAAGGCGGAACTCCGCCGCATACAGCAGGCCCTGCTCGGCCTGGATTCGGACGAATCCGTCAAAAAGAACAGTTTCGCCATTTTGCAGGGCCTGATGCGCCTGCGTCAGATCTGTTGCCACCCCGGCCTGGTGGATCCCAAATACGCCAAGGAAGACAGTGCCAAAATGACAGCCCTCTTCTACCTGCTGGACCAGCTCCGGGAAGAAGGGCACAAAGTGCTCGTCTTCTCCCAGTTCGTTTCCATGCTGGAAATCATCAAGAACAGGCTGGAAGCGGAAAACAGGCCGCTTAACTATCTTACCGGCCAGACCAAGGACCGCCGCGGAGAAATTGAAAAATTCCAGACGACCAAGGACCCCTCCGTCTTCCTGCTTTCCCTGAAAGCCGGCGGTGCCGGCCTCAACCTTACTTCCGCCTCCTATGTCGTTCTGTATGACCCGTGGTGGAACCCGGCCGTAGAAAGCCAGGCCATCGACCGTACGCACCGCATCGGCCAGAAAAACAAGGTGATCGCCTACCGCCTTCTGACGAAGGATTCCGTGGAAGAAAAAATCCGCATTCTCCAGCATCAGAAAAACCAGCTCGTCGCCAACGTGCTGGGTGACGAAGGGTTTACCTCCAGCCTGGGCATTGACGACCTGAACTTCATCCTCAACCACGGGGATGATGAAGAAGGTTAGCCCGGAAGCATCTTTATGGATTTAACTCAGATTGATTCATTACATACAGTTTCATTCGGCGATAAAGTTGGTCTACACCTCATCGTCCAGATAAGGTTTTAGTAACATGACAACGCTTTGGGGTATTTATAATATCTCGGCATGAAAACGGCAAGACCGCCCGTTTTTGTAAAAATAGAGAAATAGCAAGGTTCCGGGAAAACATTTCTCAACAGGATCATCGTGAGCAAAATGATCGAAAGATAAATTTACTCTATTCCTTTGTCGTACTCTTAAAATGAAATAGAAGAGACCGTCTAAATAACGTTCCCTTCATGTTACCCATCTTTCAAACTCGTCCGAGGTGAATGATTAATAAATCCGTTCGCTGATTCGCAATGATAGCTGCGAAGAAACGCAAAAAGAACACATCTTTGTTGCCAAATGATTAAACTGCTATTACATCAAATTGTTGTATAACCTCTGCAATACTGTTTGTTACGTTAAACAAATCAATGAATTGAACTCGAACAACTACATCATCATCTGATCTAAATTCGATATTGTCCTCCAGAGATATTTTCTCTGTTTCAGGATAAAGCAGAATAACGCGTTCCGCCCCATATTTCTTCTGGTAGGCAAACATCTGGTACATATCAGCCTGAGTAATACCGTAGTTCACTTTGCCAGCATCAAGAATTTTCCACTTGGTATCCAACACAAAAGAAACTCCGTCAGATTTACGTCTAACCACAATATCCGGTTTCATCAGAAATTTCTTACCTGGCTCATCGAATAGATGGTAGGTTTTGTCCTGAACTGAAACTGTAAAGCCACTTCCAGAAAGTTTCTTTCTCAGTACAGCTGCAACATAATTCTCAAAAAGTGTTTCCATTGGGAATAGCAGTGCAAGCGCTATTTCTGATCCAGCAAAAGAAGTAAAACTCTTGCCCGACAGGAATACTCGACACCACATCAATGCGGTATTGTAATCCTTCATGTTTCGATCACTAATATACTTAGCAAAATCCCCTTTATAGTCAGTAGAAGCCTCCACATTTGAAAATACACTCAGCAAACTTTTTATATCGCTTCTGTTTTTTGAAGATGTAGTCCTTTTGCAGAGATAAATCAATGTTGCTTTCAACAATTTATTTTCCGGACGGTTGGCTGTAAATGCGTCATATTCAACATAGTTGCGCTCTTTGTGAAAACAGTTCAACTTGACCTGCTTTGAAAACAGTATCTTTCCCTTAAAAAATGTTGTGTTCTCTGCAATTGCTTCATAACTGCATTTGAGACCACGCTTCACAATGAAGAAAACCTCGTTCACGAACATTCGAATGAATATTTCAAAGATATTCATTTTTTCAATATTCACACAAGAATTCTGCAAAGACTTAAAAGGCATTTTCCGTAGTGTTCTCAGCATATCGAGCAACACTCGTTTGGTTCTGGCACCAAAATTGTCGTCCATGCTTGCCGAGTAAATTTTGGGCAAGATTTCAATGGTTGTCCCATCATTCAGTGTAATGATACCGACATAATTTTTTGCCGTGATTACTTTTCCGATGCCCTTTTTTGCAGAAAGTCCCATCAACTCCAGTGCATCGGTATCCTTGCTGCGATTAGTCAGAATAAAATCCTCAAGTTGCTGGAAAATAGACTCAGGCAAAGTCTTATATCCAGCAATTTCTTTATCAGAAATAAACGAATCATATTCTTTGATTTGATAAAAAGAGTTCACTCTAACTTCGTTTCCCTTTACATTTCAAATGGAACGATAGGATTCAATATCATCAAATGCAGCATAGTTGATATCATAGCTACACTTATCATCCACAACATCTTCTCGACTAAACAAGTCTTTCGACTTAGTTTCAATAACAAACTTGTCGCCAAGTATTCGCCGGATTTGTTCATAGTCCTCATAGAAATATTCTTGCAGGAGAGGAATAATGTTATTTGTAAAAATCTCAGCCAGTTTTTTAATCGTCGGATTTTTTTTCAGCGGCATAAAATATGCATGACCAATCGTATGTTCCCTGTCATACAGAACAGCAATCCGTTCATTCATACGGGCAAGCAAACCACTGACAGACAAATCTTTTACGCTTACATCAGCCAAGACATCCGGCTTCGGCAACATTTCCTTGAAGAAGAATCGACGGCGCAAAGCTGTATCAATAATGGAAATGGAACGATCCGCCGTATTCATGGTACCTATAATATATACATTTTTCGGTACACCAAAAGACTTTTGAGAATAAGGCAACACGGCCTCCATACCTTCCGGATTTCCCCAGCGTTTTGTCGGTTCAACCAAAGTAATCAGTTCTCCAAAAATCTTTGAAATGTTGCCACGGTTGATTTCATCAATGATGAAGACATAATTGTTGTCATGACTATCGGTTACAAAAGCAGGTGGAGTAGAATCATATTTCTCAATAATCTGATACACATCATTAACCGTCACATTTGACAGACGATAAACTGAAGCCAATGTCATGGGAGTTCCGCCATTAATGGAAAGTATATTCTCCTGAATATCTTTCACAATCCAGTTCACTTTTCGCAACCGTTTCAGGTTATCGTATTCATCATGCCATTCATATTCACCTACGACAACGCCAATAGCATCAATCGTAGTAGAACTGTAACACGAAAACACAATATCACCGATCTGCATACGGTTCATAAAAGCATTCAGAACTACTCTACCACCATCATCAAAATTGGTTTCATCTGTAATGTCCTTACCATAATCGTCCCATCCGATACGGATGTGGCCATTTTTCAAGCACTCCGAACGAACAGGGTTATCACCTGTTCCCCATAAAGATACTTTCCAGATATTCGGGTATTCTCTAAAACTGAAGTTTTTCTTTCTTAATGTGCTCGACCGTTGCGCTTTCTCGCAGAATCTTTTAAATATACCAGGTTGCACACTATACTGAATGTCACCTATTCCTCCACCAATACCATCTTCAGGAGTAATGACAGGTTTAATTCCTTCGATAAATTCCTCATATCCATAAGATTGATGAAAAGTTGTGAATTCAATTCTTCCCTCTGCCTTATATCCATTGTAGCGCTCCAATACATCAGAGTAATTTTCCTTCTCTATCTCAATCCATTTCTTATTTTCAATGATTGCAACGGCGTAAATAACCGTGTGATAAGTTTTTCCTGTCCCCGGAGGGCCGTAAAAGATGGTGTTCAAACCAACATCGGTTACGGGGTTCTCCTTCAAAGAACCCATTGTAATATCCATATTCATAAGTGCCTCTTTCAATTCATCTCGCAATCTCCAAGAAAAACGCTCTTTTCCGTTTTCGACGACATAGCGACCAACAAAAGGAATACACCAGTTTTTCCATCGTTCATTTTTCCATCGTTCAGTTCCATCTTCTCGATTTATCCAATTGGGACAGCTGTACTTCTTTTTCACCCTTCTGCTGAACTGGGTTCCCCACGCATTATAGTATGAAGGAGTTTTCCCATATACTTCGGCTAAATGCGCGCAGGTACTTTCTCCACCCAATTCCATAATTTTTCGAAACATATCCAGATTTTCTGGATATGTAACGGTATCATCATCTAAGGCTGTAGCCCACATATCCGCAGTAATTCCGGGATTGTATTCGTCCAAAGAGGGAAAGTAACCCAATGAATCAGTTTCTTGACTGCTGTTCTTAAAATTAGATTCGGACATATTAGAATTTGCAGGGCTTTTTATTTCACCATTTAAGGCTGACGGGATCCGTATGATAAAGGATTCCCGCCTCGTCCCGGACAAGGAGAGTCAACTGGATGCGCGCCGGCAGCCGAAGCATCTGAAGGCCGTTGAACGCAAAAATCTGTCCCTGGCACAACAGGGGACGTGAACCGAACAGTTCATCCCCTTCAATCACCTGCGTGCCGTCTTCATGGGAACGGACGGTCCACTTTTTGCCGATGATGCGCACGGCGCCGTCTCCCGCATTGCGGATGCTTACGTTGTAAGGAACGGGGATGCGGCCATCATCCCGAACCATCCGCTCCAGTTTTTCATTCCGCAAGTACAGGCTGCGGGGAGTAAGACGCACTTCCAGACTGGTCAAAAGGGGAAGAACCATAGATGTATGCCTGCCGGAGAGAGGAATTATGATTCCACAGGGGCCAGAGCCGCCTTGAGCAACTCCAGCGTCGTTTTGCGGATGGCTTCCACGCCGGCCTTGGCGGGTTTGGCGTCCGGAGCCAGCGTCATCTGCTCCTGCAAGACCGTCAGAAGGTTCATGATTTTGGCAATGTCCCGGCGTTCCTTCATTTCCGGCTCCACCCCGTCCAGAATATAATGAAAATATTCCGGGACATCCGGCTGGAAAATGACTTTCGCCTTGTCCTCCGCAAATTTGTTATCCAGAGCCGCCGTAGCGGCGTCCAGGGCTCGTATCCAGCCCCCCAGGCCGATCAGGTTCGCCATATCGGAATCCCGCAGGGAGGCGAGTTCCTGTTCCACATCGGATTGAATAAGGGCCAGGTTGTTTTTGAAACTGCTCAAATCCCCGTCTTCCGCATTTTTCAGCAGGCTGGCGGCGTGGCGGTTCACCCTTTCTCCGGCTCCAATGGCCTTTGCATAGCTGGAAAGATCCAGGGCAATGGGTTTCACCTCGTTCATCTTGCCGCACTGCACGATTACGAAGCCGTCCGCCATCATGCCGCCCAACTGGAGAGCCAGGGAACAGCGGTCCATGGGAGGCCGCTCCGGGCGTGCGCGCAGGGCCACCTTTTCCGGTATTTCAGGAAGCCCCTCCAAATCTTCAAAAATCTTGCGGATGGACGGCGCGGTAAATTCGTTGATGCCCAGCTCCTCATTCATGTGGGAGTCGTCCAGCAGGCGTTCCGGAATAGCCGGCTGGTCCTGCTTGCCGGACGGCGGCGTTTGCACATCCAGTACTGCCGCCTCCTTCTCCGGGGCATCTTCTTGTGGAGCGGAAAACGCCATTCCCCCCGTGACGGATACAGCTGCGGCCAGCAGATACAATCTCTTCATAACAACACTCAAAAAGGTTAAGCAAAACGGAATATGTCTTGACTCTCGCCCTATGGTGTCCTATACGGGCGTCACGTCAAGGAAATCCCCCTTCCCTGACGCAAAAAGATACCAACCCCCTTTGTAACCCCTGCATGTCTTTAAATTACAATTTTATCTGGCTTTTGTGCTATCTTCTGGTCCTTGTCGGCCTGGCAGGATATGGCTTCCACCGCCTGAGCATCGTTTACCTGTACTGGAAAAACCGCAATAACAAGCCCCAGCCCAAAGCACGCTTCCAGGAACTGCCCGTCGTGACGGTCCAGCTCCCCATGTTCAATGAGAAGTTCGTCGTGGACCGCCTTCTGGAATCCGTAGCCGCTCTGGATTATCCGCAGGACAGGCTGGAAATCCAGATTCTGGACGATTCTACAGACGACACCACGGAACAATGCTACCGCAAGGTGGAGGAATTAAAGTCCCGCGGCTTTGACGCCGTCTGCATCCACCGCACGGACCGCACCGGCTTCAAGGCAGGCGCGCTGGAAGCGGCTACCAAAGTAGCGAAGGGGGAATTCCTGCTGATTCTGGATGCTGACTTCGTTCCGGAACCGGATCTCCTGCAAAAAACCATCCATTTCTTCACGGATGAAAACGTGGGCCTCGTTCAAACCCGCTGGGGCCACATCAACCGTGAATACAATCTCCTCACCCGCATCCAGGGGATGTACCTGGACGGCCATTTTGCCATGGAACAGACGGCCCGCAACCGTTCCGGCCGCTTCTTCACTTTCAACGGCACTGCCGGCATATGGCGCAAATACGTGATTGGCGACGCGGGCGGCTGGTCCCATGACACCCTGACGGAAGACATGGACCTTTCCTACCGTGTCCAGCTCAAGGGCTGGCGCTTCATCTACCTGAACGACGTCGTTACCCCGGCGGAACTTCCCGTGGACATGGACGGGTTCAAGTCCCAGCAGCACCGGTGGACCAAGGGTTCCATTCAGGTCTGCCAGAAAATCCTGCTGGACATCTGGCGCTCCAATGCTCCCCTTAAAGCCAAGGTAGAAGCCACCACCCACCTCACCTGCAATTATTCCTACCTGCTCCTGGCACTGCTCTGCTTCCTGGTGTACCCCATCTGCACGCAGCGCATTCCGGAAAATGAAACGGTCTTCATGTGGTTTGTGAATGTGGCCCTGTTTTTCATGACCAGCGTGGCCGTCTGCATCTTTTACATGAGCGCCCAAATCGTGGTGCGTCCCAAATCCTGGTGGAAGGAACTGCCGTACCTCCCCCTCCTTCTCACACTGAGCGTGGGCATGGCGGTCAACAACGCCAAGGCTGTTCTGGAAGCCATCTTCGGCCATCAGTCCGCCTTCGTCCGCACGCCCAAATACGGCGTGGACCGGAAGGAAGACCGCCGGCACGTCTCCCAGCTCAAACGCAACGGGTACCGGGCCATTAAATCCGTCGTCATTCCTGTTCTGGAAATCGCCTGCGGAACTTTCTTCCTGAACCTGATCATCATCATGATCCGCCAGGGCCATTACCTTTCCCCCATCCTGATGATTCCTTTCCTGGGTTTCTATTACACGGGATTCTGTTCCCTGGGCCGCATGATTTCCAACCTGCTGCCCGCCAAGCAAACTGCCAAAGCCAAGAACTGACGCCTTTCCCATGCCTGCGCCTCTCTCGCAAGCAGCACGCCTGATTCAACTCGCCGGCGCAGCTTTCGCTGTGTTCGGAGTCCTGGCATCCTGTTCCCGTCCGGATTATGAGCCCACCGCCATCGTGAAAGACGGCGCGGTCGTCAGCGTCAGGGACCAGAAAATGGCCGTCATGCGCAATGGCCGGGTGGTGAAAACCTACCCTGTCAGCACTTCCAAATTCGGCCTGGGAGACAGAAAGGGAAGCTGCCGCACTCCTCTGGGCGCCCATCGCATCGCTTCCAAAATCGGCAGCGGACAGCCCAAGGGCATGGTGTTTAAAAGCCGCAAGCCCACCGGGGAATGCGTCGCGCCCAATTCTCCGGGGCGGGACCCCATCGTCACGCGCATCATGTGGCTGGAAGGTCTGGAACCCCGTAACCGGAACGCTCACTCGCGCCTGATTTATATCCACGGTACGGCGGAGGAACGCACCATCGGCCCCCCCGCCTCCTACGGCTGCGTCCGGATGAAGAGCAATGACGTATATGAGGCCTTCAACCTGCTCCGTACCGGAGACCCGGTCGTAATCGAACGCTGTTCCATTGACGCCTCCCTGAAAGCCCTGGCCCAGGCGGAAAAAATGCAGGATTCTTCCCTGCTGGTCATGGCTTCCGCTCCAGACCGCATGGAGAACGCCAATACGGCCTCCGTCATTTCCCACCGCCGCAGGACTTCCCGCCCCCCCGCTGTTGCCCTTTCCCGCAAGCAAACGGCCTCAACCGGGAAGAGATCCATTCCCGCCAGGAGGGCGGTCGCCCACAGGACGTCCGGAAATTCCAGAACCGCCGTCCGTTCCTCCGGAGGGACCCGCTATACACTCGGGTAAAAGCTCCCCTTCCCTCCTGTTTTTCCGGAGTTCCGTTTTCGCCGCCTCCTGACATGGCCGTTTGAACGCATGGTTGCCTGCATCCGTCACATTTGGTAACGTAGATTTATGGCCATGATGGAACACGAAGATATCAGCAATGAAAACCTGGCGGGGCACCTTCTGGTCGCCGCCCCCTACCTGGATGGCGCCGGATTCCATCATTCCGTCATCTTCCTGAGCCGGGCGGAGAAGGAATTTGTCATCGGCCATATTTTGAATCATCCGTCCGGCATGAATGTGGGGGACGTAGCCCGCCATACGGAAATACCGGAATCCCTTTACGCCGTGCCCATCTTCAAGGGAGGGCCCGTAGAACGCAACCAGCTCATCTTCGCCGCTTTCATCCGCACGGAGGATAAATTGCGCGTCCAGTTTCATCTGCAAGAGGAACAGGCCCTGGAATACCTGGAAGATCCCCGCGCCATCCTGCGCGCCTACGTAGGCCATAGCGGATGGACGCCGCCCCAGCTGCGCCGGGAACTGAATGACCGTGCCTGGTATGTTTCCCCCATGGTGCCGGACATCTGCCTGGAAACGGATTCTTCCAAGGTCTGGGCCATGGCCATGCGGCGGCTCTCTCCCCTGCACCATATCATGAGCCACGCGTCCGCACAGCCATCCCTGAACTGAACCATCCATCATGAGCATCCAACAAAATCTGGAACATATTCTCTCCCGCATACGCGCAGCGGAACTCCGCGCCGGACGTCCGGCGGGTTCCGTCCGCCTCGTCGCCGTCAGCAAAACTTTTCCCGCAGAGGATGTGAAAGCGTGCCATGATGCGGGCCAGCGCATTTTCGGTGAAAACAAGGTCCAGGAGGGACTGGCAAAAATCCCTTCCCTTCCTCCGGATACGGAATGGCATCTCATTGGCCCCCTCCAGCGCAACAAGGTGCGCAAGGCCCTGGAATATTTCACGCTGATCCATGCCGTGGACTCCCTGCGCCTGGCCCGGTTCATGGATACCGTGGCTCAGGAAACGGGAAAACGGCCCCGCATTTTGCTGGAAGTGAACGTAGGCAATGAAGACAGCAAGTTCGGATTCTTCCCGGAAACCCTGGAAAAGGAATGGCCGGAGCTGTCCTCCCTGAACCATCTTGAAATCGCCGGCCTTATGTGCATTCCCCCCCCGGTGGAAAATCCGGAGGAGGCGCGGCCCTATTTCCGCCGTCTCCGGGAGCTGAAGGAAGTCCTGTCCGGCAGCGGGGGAGCCACGCTGACGGAACTGTCCATGGGCATGAGCCACGACTTTGAAACGGCAATAGAGGAAGGAGCCACGCTCGTCCGCGTAGGGACGGCCATTTTCGG
>OGPT01003743.1_pt1 | contig 10578 bp, 8 predicted proteins | sample 1552951 | NCBI WGS metagenome assembly OGPT01 (sample SAMEA2580224, study PRJEB22360) | human gut metagenome | biome: human gut; feature: human-associated habitat; material: faeces | place: Denmark | collected 2008/2010
CATCGCCGTTCCAACCGTACCTGGAAGCCGAATGTCCGTCGTGTCAAGGCGGTCGTGGAGGGTTCTCCCAAGTATATCTACGCATGCTCCCGTTGCCTGCGCGCTGGCAAAGTTACCCGCGCTGTCTAAGTAGCTGCATCTGCCGGTCACTTTGTCGAGTGACCGGCTTTTTTGTTTTCCAGGAGGAGGTTTTTCAGATGGCTCTGCCCCATGACCCCATCATGCTTTTGAGCATGGTGAACCTGAAGCTGCGCGACTTCTACCCCAGCCTCGACGCACTGTGCGACGACCTGGACGAGGACAAGGCCGCGCTGTGCGCAACGCTCGCTGCCGCCGGGTACGGATACGACCCGGTGCGGAATCAATTCGTATAAATTCAGGAGGATGCTTCCATGATGCAAGGTACCTATTATAAAGAGTGGAGCCGGATGCTCGGCCGCGAAATGGAGTTCAAGGTCTATGGCACGGCCGGTGTGCCGGTGCTGGCCCTGCCCGCCCGCGGGGGCCGTTTCTACGATTGGGAGAACAACGGGATGCCCGAAGCAGTGGCTTCGCTGCTGAGCAGCGGCAAGCTCCAGCTCTTCACCGCCGACGGCATCGACGCCGAGAGCCTGCTGGCCGGGGATGCTGCGCCCCGCCGCCGGGCCGAGATGCAGGAAAAGTATTTCAACTACCTGTCCACCGAGCTGGCCGCCCGCATCCGGGAACTGAATCAGACCGAGAAAGGCCAGCTCATCTGGTGCGTCGGCGTGGACACCGGTGCCTGTCAGGCCGTCAACTGCCGCCTGCGCCGCCCGGAGGTGTTCGGCGGTGCCATCGGTTTGTCCGGCCTGTACGACATGAGCCGCTTTCTGGGCAGCGCCGAGGACGACCTCGTGCTCCGCAATGCCCCCCTCGCCTACCTGACCGAGACCGGCCTCGTGGACAAAAAGGCCTTTGCCAAGGCAGAGGAGAACGACCTCATCCTCTGCGCCGGGCAGGGCAGCTACGAGGAAGAGGCACAGGCCGACACCCGCGCCCTCTCCGAGGCCCTGACCGCCGCCGGTCTGCCCGCCCACTGCGAGTTCTGGGGCAGCGATGTCTCCCACGACTGGTACTGGTGGGGCAAGGAGCTGCACCTGTTCGCAGAACGCATCTTTGGAGAAGGAGGAAGCCATGCCTGAATTTGTGATCGGTGCCCGCGGGCATGATTTTGGCCGTCACACCCCGGATGAGCTGTTCACTTCCATCGGCAAGGCGGGCTTTGCCTGCACCCAGCTGGCTTACACCAAGGCCATTGAGGGCGTGAAGAGCTATGCCGATGTCACCCCGGAACTGGTCGAGGCCACCCGCGCCGCTGCCGCCGCTGCCGGTGTTTCCATCGCGGTGAACGGCACCTATGTCGAGCTGAGCTATGCCGACGAGGACAAGCGCCGCGCCGAGGTCGCCAAGGTGCTGAGCCAGATCCCGGTCGCCAAGGCGCTGCGCGCCGGCTGCATGGGCAGCGAGACCACCAACATGGCCAAGCAGCCCGGCGTCACCCGCAAAGAAGCGCAGGAAGCCCTTCTCCGCAGCCTGGGCGAGATCCTGCCCGTCTGTGAGGAGCAGGGGGTGCTGTTCGCCGTGGAGTGCGTCTACTACCACGCCATGAACACCCCGGAGGCCGTCAAGATGGTGCTGGACACCATCGCCAGCCCCAACCTGCGCGTCCTCTGCGATTTCGCCAACTACGTCGGCCCGGAGGACGCTTCGCTGGACGCGCAGCGCCGCATCTGGGACAAGGTGGGCAGCTGGTACGGCGACAAGATCGCCGCCGTCCACTTCAAAGGCCAGAACTTCCGGCCGGATGGCACCCTGTACTCCACCAGCCTGGAGGATTCCTGCGTGGACTATGCAGGCGGCTTCGCCATGCTGAAGCAGATGCCGCAGGCCGCCTTCCCGGTCCTGCGCGAGGAAGCCGTCCCCGCCCGCGCCGCCAGCGATATCGCCTTTATGCGGAAGTTCTGCGAATAAGCTTTTTTTCAGTCCTCTGCCCGGTGCAGGCGTTTCCAGCCCCTGCACCGGGCTTTTTCCGTTTCCCTGTGTTCACGAAAAATTCACAATTGAATTTTCATTTCCTACTTGTTCTGTAGGACAAGCTGTGCTACAATGCCTTTGTACGAAAGATACCCCCAAGGGGTAATTTGAAAGGAGTTGTTCCCATGAGCAGCGAGATGGAACCCTGCCCCCGCTGTGCCCTGCACGAAGCGTCCCCTGCCCCCTGCTGCGAAGATGCAGCCGCCGAAACAGCGCAGGCCGAAGCAGAGACCATGAACGCCTGCTGCTGCCGCCACAAAAAGCGGAGCGAGGAGGAGTACAAGAGCCTCATCCACCGGCTGAACCGCATCGAGGGCCAGATCCGGGGCATCCGCGGCATGGTCGAAAAAGACGTCTATTGTGCCGACATCCTCGTGCAGGTGGCGGCGGCAAACTCTGCGCTGAACGCCTTTTCCAGAGAGCTGCTCAGCCAGCATGTGCGCACCTGCGTCGCGGACGACCTGCGCGCAGGCAGCGACGAAAAGTTGGATGAGCTGCTGAAATTGCTGCCCAAACTCATGAAATGACCCTTTTTCGGACAAGCTGACCCATCGCAAGGAGTGAAGACTATGGAACAATACAACGTTACCGGCATGAGCTGCGCGGCCTGCTCTGCACGGGTGGAGAAGGCCGTAAACGCCGTGCCCGGCGTCACGAGCTGCTCGGTGAGCCTGCTCACCAACTCCATGGGCGTGGAGGGCACCGCGAGTGCCGCCGCCATCGTCAAGGCGGTGCAGGATGCAGGCTATGGCGCCAGCCCCAAGGCGGGCGGGCCCACCGCCGCCCCGGACCCCAGCGCCGACCTCGACGCCCTGGCCGACCACGAGACCCCCAAACTGAAAAAGCGGCTCATCGCCTCCCTTCTCTTCCTGGCGGTGCTGATGTACTTTTCCATGGGGCACATGATGTGGGGCTGGCCGCTCCCCCACTGGTTCGACGGCAACCACGTCGCGATGGGCCTCGTTCAGCTGCTGCTGGCGGGCATCGTGATGGTCATCAACCAGAAGTTCTTCATCAACGGCTTCAAGGGCCTCCTCCACCGCGCCCCCAACATGGATACGCTGGTGGCGCTGGGCTCCTCGGCCAGCTTCCTCTGGAGCACCTACGCTCTCTTCGCCATGACCCGTGCGCAGGTGGATGGCAACGACGCTCTCGTCATGCACTATATGATGGAGTTCTACTTTGAGTCGGCCGCCATGATCCTGACCCTCATCACGGTGGGCAAGATGCTGGAAGCCCGCTCCAAGGGCAAGACCACCGACGCGCTCAAGAGCCTGATGAAGCTGGCCCCCAAAACGGCCACCCTCCTGCGGGGCGGCACCGAAGTCAGCGTCCCCATCGCCGAAGTGCGCAAGGGCGATATTTTTGTCGTCCGCCCCGGTGAGAACATCCCGGTGGACGGCATCGTGCTGGAAGGCAGCAGTGCCGTGAACGAGAGCGCACTGACCGGCGAGAGTATCCCGGTGGACAAGGCCGAGGGCGACAAGGTCTCAGCCGCCACCACCAACCAGTCGGGCTTCCTGCGGTGCGAGGCCACCCGCGTGGGCGAGGACACCACCCTCGCGCAGATCATCCGGATGGTCAGCGATGCCGCCGCCACCAAGGCCCCCATCGCCAAGATCGCCGACACCGTGTCGGGCTTCTTCGTCCCGGCGGTCATCTCCATCGCAGTGGTCACCACCATCGTCTGGCTGCTGCTGGGCCGGGAGTTCGGCTATGCGCTGGCCCGCGGCATCTCGGTGCTGGTCATCAGCTGCCCCTGTGCGCTGGGCCTGGCCACACCGGTGGCCATCATGGTCGGCAACGGTCTGGGGGCCAAGAACGGCATCCTGTTCAAGACAGCCGCTTCGCTGGAAGCCGCAGGCCGCACCCAGATCGTGGCGCTGGATAAAACCGGCACCATCACCAGCGGCGAACCCAAGGTCACCGACATCCTGCCCGCCGAGGGCGTTTCCGAGAACGAGCTGCTGACCCTTGCCGCCGCGCTGGAGCGCAGGAGCGAGCATCCGCTGGCCAAGGCCATCCTCGCTTACACCGAGGCCCATGCCGTCGAAGCCCCGGAAGTCTCCGACTTTGCAGCCCTGCCCGGCAACGGCCTGACTGCAACGCTGGACGGTAAAGAAGTTTACGCAGGCCATGCGTCCTTCCTTGCGACAAAGGCCGCTGTGCCTGCCAGCCTGAAGGCAAAAGCCGCCGCGCTGGCTGGCGAGGGCAAAACGCCGCTCTACTTCGGCGGCGCGGGCCGTCTGCTGGGCGTGGTGGCCGTGGCCGATACCATCAAGGAGGACAGCCCCCGCGCCATCCGTGAATTGCAGAACATGGGCATCCGGGTCGTGATGCTCACCGGCGACAACCAGCGCACCGCCGACGCCATCGGCCGTCAGGCAGGCGTGGATGAGGTCATCGCTGGCGTCCTGCCCGACGGCAAGGAAGCCGTCATCCGCAAGTTGCAAGCCTCCGGCAAGGTCGCCATGGTCGGTGACGGCATCAACGATGCCCCGGCCCTGACCCGCGCCGACACCGGCATCGCCATCGGTGCCGGAACGGACGTTGCCATTGATGCGGCGGACGTGGTGCTGATGAACTCCCGGCTCTCCGATGTGCCCGCCGCCATCCGCCTGAGCCGCGCCACCCTGCGCAACATCCACGAGAATCTGTTCTGGGCCTTCATCTACAACATCATCGGCATCCCGCTGGCCGCCGGTGTGTTCATCCCCTTCGGCCTGACGCTGAACCCCATGTTCGGTGCCGCCGCGATGAGCCTGTCCAGCTTCTGCGTCGTCAGCAACGCGCTGCGCCTGAATCTGTTCGACCTGCACAGCACCAAACACGACCACAAGATCAAGGCTTCCGCCCTGCCCGCTGCCGCGCAACCGCAGGCTGAAGATACGACCGAACCCGTTTCGGAATCCACTGTCAAGGAGGAACATTTTATGAAAAAAACCCTGCACGTTGAAGGCATGATGTGCTGCCACTGCGAGGCCCGCGTGAAGAAGGCACTGGAAGCTCTGCCCGAAGTCCACGAGGCCGTGGTCAGCCACGAGACCGGCACCGCCGTCGTCACCCTGAGCGCCGATGTCGCCAACGAGACCCTGAAGAAGGCCGTTGAAGACCAGGACTACAAAGTGACCGGCATCGAATAAGCCGCATCCGCCAAAAAGACCCTCTCCGTCCTTGCTCTGCTGCAATGCCCGGAGAGGGTCTTTTCGTCTTTTATAATCTCCGCAATCGTTCTGCGCCCTTCGTCTTCAGCCAGCGGAGCGCAGCCCCATCGGCCAGGGCAAGGATGCCCAGTGCTGCCATCCATGCGGCCTCGACCGGCACGAACTGCGCCAGCACCAGCACCCCCACGCCCAGCACAAAGCCAGCGGCCCAGTTGACAAGCAATGCCAGCAGAACGCTGGGGTTCTGCTTGATGACAGCCATCTCGCTCGTCCAGTGAAAGCGCGGCATCGTCACGCCGAGCATCAGCCCGGCGGCAGCTGTGAAAACAACATCCAATGCCACCAGCAGACCCGCCAGCAGGGCCGAAGTCCACGGCGCGCGCAGAAGCACCAGCCCGCAAGCCAGGCAAAGCAGCGCGGGCGGCAGGGTGACCAACAGATGCAGGTCCAGTTTCGCCCGCAGCACCTGCCATGGTGTTACCGGCAGGCTTTGCAGCTGCCACAGCTGTTCCCCTTCCAGCGAGACGGACGGCACGGTGAGGAGGTTCATCCCGGCCACCAGCACCACCGTGAAGGTCAGCAGCACCACGCCAAGCTCCCGCGCGGGCAGCCGCGCCGCCAACGCCCGCAGTGCGTCCGCCTTGTATCCCATTGCGCCGCTGAGAAGCAGCAGCGCCAGCGAACCCATGGCGCAGTTGAGCAGATAGGACGCGCTGCTGCCCAGATGGAGCAGTTCCCGGCGCAGCAGCGTCCGCCGCAGCGAGGAACGGCGGGCCCGCCGCGGCCCCGGCCGCTTCACCGCCCGGTCGCAGCTCGTCATCAGGGTCAGATACGGCCCGGAAAGCGCCCTGCCCAGCGCCGTGCAGAGCAGCACGATGCCAACGGCCAGCACCAGCAGCGGAAGCGGTTCCCCACAGGCCGCACCTCCCAAAAAGCGCCCCGCACCCGTTAAGGCCGTGTTATTTTCTCCCAGCGCCGCCTGCCCCAGCACCTGTTCAAGGAGAGCCATTCCCCGTTGGTAGACGAGACCATACACCACCGCAAGCCCCAGGGTTGCTGCGACCGTGACCAGCGTTTTGTGTGCGGCCCGCGCAGTGCAGAGAGCGACCACCCACCCCAGCAGCGCCGCCAGAAGGGTCGCTGCCCCGGCCAGCACCAGCGCCATGGGGACTGCACTCAGCAGCCCGCCCAGCGGAGAAGCCGCATACAGCCCATACACCACTTCTGCCGGGACCCAGAGCAGCAGCAGATAGAACAGGCACATCGCGTACAGCCCGCTCATCCGGACGGCAAAGATCATCCACGGCGGGATGGGCATCGCCAGCAGCAGGTCGTTGTCCCTGGCCTGAAACAGGCTCCCATAGCTGGAAAATGCTCCCGCAAATACACCAACGGCCAGCGCCAGCAGCTCCATCGTCAGGAAGTACAGCGCCTCCTGCCCGGCGGGCAGCAGCAGCTCTCCCAGCGGCCACGCCAGCGAGAAAAAACTGCCCATCACCAGCAGCACGATTCCCCCATACAGCGCTCCGAACGCCAGCCGGCCCGCTCTGGTGCGGTGTCTGCCGGTGCTGGCGCTCCGGACAAGGAAGGCCCCCTGCTCCCGCAGCTGTTTCCGGAACAGAGCGCGGAACAGACATCTGGTCTCAGTGTCCATCCTGCACCCCTTCCAGCTCCAGAAAGACCGCTTCCAGCGAAGCATCGCCCCGCACCTCGGCCATGGAACCAGCCCGCACGAGCCGCCCCTGCCGGAGGATGGCCACCTGGTCGCAGAGCTTTTCGGCCACTTCCAGCACATGGGTGGAAAAGAAGATGGCCCCGCCTGCATCGCAGAAGGCCCGCATGGTCTGCTTGAGCTGGTGGGAGGCCAGCGGGTCCAGCCCCACGAACGGCTCATCCATCAGGATAAGTTTGGGCGCGTGGAGCAGTGCCGCCAGAATGGCCAGCTTCTGCTTCATGCCGTGGGAGTAGGAGCTGATGGGCTGGCCCAGCGCTTCGGTCAGCGCAAAACGCTCGCCGTACACCCGCACCCGCTCGGCGCGGGCAGCCTCGCGGACGCCGAACACGTCCGCAATGAAATCCAGATACTGGATACCGGTCATATAGCCATAAAGAGCCGGGTCATCCGGCAGATAGGCCAGCTGACGCTTGGCCGCAAGCGGGTCGTCCCGCATGGAGCAGCCGTTCACCCGCACCTCGCCGCGATCCGGCTGCAAGATGCCGCAGCAGCATTTCAGGGTGGTGGTCTTGCCCGCCCCGTTCGGCCCGATGAAGCCGAAGATTTCTCCCGGCCGGATGGTCAGTGTGAGGTCTTCCACCGCCGTTTTCTCGCCGTACTGTTTGGTCAGATGCCGGATCTCCAGCATTCGGATCTCTCCTTTCGGTCTTGACGCGCTCCTGTTTGATAGCCAAATCGTATCATCCGCGGAAGTACCTGTCAAGCATTTCGGCGCAAGTCGGGATGCAAAAGCGGCACCAGCCCGCAAAGCCGTTTTGCTTTACAGACCGGTGCCGCTTTCTGTTCATTTCAGGACTGCGACATTTTTGATGCCGTATCGTGCAAAAAGTTTTAGTGCTGCCGGGCCGATGCGTTCCCCGCTCACCACGATGGGGATCGCCGGTGGGCAGGAGACGGTGGGCATCGCGCAGACGCGGCCCAGCGCCGTTTCGGCGGGGATCAACTCCTGCGGGGCGAACACCGCCTGCCGCACGGTGCAGACCGGCGCAGCTTCCGCTGCCAGTTCCGTGAAGACATCCGCTTCCGGTTCCGGCAGAGCCGGGGCCGACGGCAGAGCCGCGCAGAGCCGTGCCACAGCCGCTTCCAGCCGCTCATAATCCTGCGCCGGGTTTTCGGGAGTGAACATCAGCACCACATACCGGGGGTCGGCATATTCGCACTCGATGCGGTCCTGCCGCAGAGCCTCGGCCAGCGCGGTGCCGGTCATGCCCAGTGCCGCCGCATCCAGCGTGAGTTTGAGCGGCTCACGGGCGGGGGCGTCCACCGCCAGCGGGAGCGGACAGCCTGCCGCAGCGGCCTGCTCGTTCAGCACCCGGCGCATTCTGGTCAGCTGCCCGCAGCAGGAGTAGAGCCGCAGCGGATACCCCTCCGAAAGATACCGGTTGCACCGGTCGAGGGATTGCAGGATCAGATAAGACGGGCTTGTGGAGCCGAACAGCGCCAGTGCATTGCGGACTGCCGTTTCCTCCTGCACGGGCGCTTTCGGCCCCAGATGCAGGTAGGCGCCGCCGGTGAGGACAGGCAGGGTCTTGTGCCCGGAATCGCAGCACATCGCCGCCCCCAATGCAATGGGGTGGCGGCTGCCGCCCACCAGAAAGTTCAGGTAGGCACCGTGAGCATTGTCCACCAGCAGCGGCACACCGTGCGCATCGCAGACCTTTGCAAGGGCCGCGATGTCCTGCATCCCGCCGAGGTAGTCCGGGCTGGTGAGGTAGACGCCGAAGGGGGTTCTCCCCTGCCCGGCCAGCCGGTCCAGCGCAGCGGCAAGCTGAGCTTCGGTCACGGGGCAGCTGCACAGCGCCCCGGCAGCATCCGGCGCGGGCCAGAGCCACTGGATGTCAAGATCCAGCAGCGCGGCGGCATAGAGCAGCGCTTTGTGGGCGTTGCGGGCCGCCAGCAGCACCGGGCGCTGCCCGGCGGGGGCTGCCTGCATCGCCAGGCAGAGCATGGCCCGGATGCACTGGGACGAGCCCTCGGTGCTGTAATAGGTATGGGCCGTGCCGAAGAGCCGGGTCGCGTTGGCCTCGCTCTGGGCGATGATGCCGTCGGCCTCGTACAACTCATCCGCGCCCCGGATCTCGGTGATGTCCAGCCCTTCAAACCCCAGCAGGGCCTGCCCTTTATGGCCGGGCATATGAAGGCGGGACGTCCCGGACTTTGCGTAGTTCTGCACAAAGTCCACGATGGGCGTGGTCATGCTCATTCGCAGGCTTCGCCGTCCGCGCAGGCATTGCAGGTGCTGCCCAGTTCGATGGGCACCTCGATGCCCTGTGCGGCCAGCTCCTGATTCTTGGCCACCTGGATCATGATGGCGCACTCCATCCGCTTGCGGAACAGCTCACAGCCGTACTCGTACACGCCGGTGATGCTGCCGGTGGCGTGGTATGCGTTGGCCGCACAGCCGCCGGAGCAGTAGAGCTTGGCCCAACAGTCCTTGCACTCCGGGCGGGCGTAGGCGTTGCAGTGCTTGAACTCGTCCCGCACGGCGGTGTTGGTGACGCCCTTCCAGATGTCGCCCATCCGGTACTTGGGGTCGCCGACGAACTGGTGGCAGGGGTACAAATCGCCCCAGGGGGTCACGGCCATGTACTCGGTGCCGGAGCCGCAGCCCGAAATGCGCTTGTAGATGCAGGGGCCGCCGGTCAGGTCGATCATGTAATGGTAGAAGGTAAAGCCACGGCCCTCGCGGTCGCGCTTGAGCATCTCCTTGGCCAGGATCTCATACTGCTCCTTCAGGATGGGCAGGTCGGCCTCGGTCAGGGCGCTGGGGTCGTCCGGCTTGCAGACCACCGGCTCCATGCTCAGCTCGGTGAAACCGAGGTCTGCCATGTGGAAGATGTCGTTGGTGAAGTCGGTGTTGAAGTGGGTGTAGGTGCCGCGCATGTAGTAGCCCTTGTCGCCGCGCTTCCGGACGAACTCCTGGAACTTGGGCACGATGGCGTCATAGCTGCCGTGGCCCGCGTAGTCCTTGCGGAAGCGGTCGTGGACCTCCTTGCGGCCATCGAGGCTCAGGACGACGTTGTGGCACTCCTTGTTGCAGAAGTCGATCACATCCTCGTCGATCAGCATCCCGTTGGTGGTCATGGTGAAGCGGAAGTTCTTGTTGTGGATCTTCTCCTGCTCGCGGCAGTAGGCCACCAGCTTCTTCACCATCTCAAAGTTCATCAGCGGCTCACCGCCGAAGAAATCAACTTCGAGGTTGCGGCGGGTGCCGGAGTTCTCGATGAGGAAATCCATGGCGCGCTTGCCCACCTCAAAGCTCATCAGCGCACGGTCGCCCTGATAGCGGCCCTGCGAGGCAAAGCAGTAGGAGCAGTTCAGGTTGCAGGTGTGGGCCACATGCAGGCAGAGCGCCTTGACCACGGTGTTGCGGTTCTTGAAGTCGAAGGCCATGTCGGCGTAGGTATCGGGGCTCCACAGCTTGCCCGCCTGCTCCAGCGCGGCCACATCCTCCAGGCACTGGCGCAGGTCGGCCTCGGTCACGTCGGGGCGGTCGCCGTACTTTTCGAGCATGGCCGCTACGATCGCATCGGCGGAGCGCTCCTTGTACAGGGCGATGACGTCATACGCCACATCGTCCACCACATGCACCGAGCCGCTGCAGGTGTCCAGCACGATGTTATA
>OGPT01003745.1_pt1 | contig 10574 bp, 10 predicted proteins | sample 1552951 | NCBI WGS metagenome assembly OGPT01 (sample SAMEA2580224, study PRJEB22360) | human gut metagenome | biome: human gut; feature: human-associated habitat; material: faeces | place: Denmark | collected 2008/2010
AGCAAATTATAGTACAGCACTTTATGATTTTGTTTCAAATATCGTTTATGCCTCATTGCCCAAACGCCGATATTTGCTTTCTTTTCTTCTTCCACCGGTAATAAATCGGGCAACATATAGTCGCCCACCTGCGTATAAGTACCGCCTGTTTGTTCAAAAATTGTGTTTGCCATTTTGTTTACCTCCAAAAATTTATTTATCTTGAGCGTGAATTTTCACACTTGCGACCTTTAATATTTCTTGCCTGTTCAAGCAACTCGTCAATTTGTTTATGTCCGAAAACTTTGCGCAAGAGTTTGTAATCTTTGACTTCCGAACGCAAATTTTCGTTTTCGTTTTTCAGCTTGCTGTTTATTTTCGACAACATTTCGTTCTCACGATAGAGATTGCCGTTCGTGATATTTAATCTATGGTAATTGTCCCAACCCTCAAAGCAACGAGCCAATGCCGTCTTAATTAACGCTTTTAATTTTTGAATAAGCGGCTCTGCAATTTTAGTTTTATACGCTCTTGCGGACATAAAACTTTGCGGCTCGGAGAGCTGATATTCGGGGGCATTATCAAGCATTTCTTCCACATTCCTTAATTTTTCCAAACCATCATCATAGTTTAACACTCGCTCGGATAACACATTAAATTCGGCTTGCTTTTCTTCGATTTTAGCACCCAATTGTTCAAGTTCTGCTGTTCTTTCTTGCTTTTTATAATCAAGAACAGACAAATGTTTTTCGTGCGTTCCTTTGTGTTCCCACTCAATTCCGTGTCGTTCCATAACGAATGCGAGTGCGGATTTTTCTGCGCTCACCCATTGATTCCACTCGGTATCTCCACGAGTTCCGCCTTTGAAACCTTGTGCGGCTAACGCTTGTTTCAAGCTTATTCTTGTATCAAGTCCTCGCTTGCTGCCGGTTGTGAACGGAACAAAATCAATGTGCAAATGGGGCGTTGCCTCGTCCATATGCAGATGAGCAGAGAACACTTTTAGGTTGGGATTTCGCTCTTGAAATCCACGGTAATACTCATCTAAAATCTGCCGTGCAAGCTGTCCGTTTTCGCTTTCAGCACTCATATTTTCCTTATCACCAATCTGCAAAATTAATTCGTGAAACGGCTTTTCCTGTTTTGAATTTCTGATTTTCTCATAGTAGTTTTCTATTCTGCGGTCGGCTCTTGTCTGTTTTTCGTTGTATCTTTTGAGTGCGTCATCAAACAATTCGTGGTAGATTTTCTTTATCGGCTCGTTACAATAATCAATGTTAAGATGACTACGCTCACCGTCAACATTTTCAGCCTTGAACTTACGGCTGTTGTGATTGACCGAGCCTTTACCCACCATTGCGCTTATTGTTCTTTGCATAAGTTATACCTCCAATCTTATAAACTTGCTCGTCCTCGGTTCTGTTACTCTTGTCAAGAGTAACGCAAAAGCACTTTTGACAGCGGAGCTATCAAAAATGCAATCTGCAAGCAGGTTTTGCGCTCCCTGAGAGGCAGGAGAGGCTTTTTGAAAAAAGCCACCTGCACCCGGCAAAAACTTTCGATGTGTCGGTCTGTGTCGATAGTGACGGTGATTTTGCCACCGCCTAAAACAGCGACACAACCGTCACACATCGTCACGCTGCTCATAATTCAAGCTAACTTTACGCCCATCGTGACAGCGTTTGTTTTGATAACTTATTCCATACTCGTTAAACAAACGCCCTGCGTTGATATTCAACTTCATAGTCAGTGCGTTTGCTTTCATATCAACGCCGAGAAATTCAACAAGTTCTGTCGGGCTGCCATACCATTCGGGATTTTCATTTGTGATTTTGACGGCGATATTTTCAAGCAATGGTTCAGGCGGTAACTTCCAAAGTTCCGTTTCGGTTCTCTCAAGTTCCCACACAAGGGTTTCAGGATTGCGATTGAGATAAATCTTTTGATCGGGCTGGTCTCTGCCTGAAACTTCAAGTGTTGCCGAATTGCTTGTTCGTTTTTCTTTCCGTAAAATAAAGCCACCGTCAGCGGCGCCAAGCAATCCGTTAGTTCCCGAAATCATATCAAACTTATCCTCAGAGTTTTGCTTGCGTGTATGATGAACAAGCAGCAAACATATTCCATAACTATCCGCAAACTTTTTGAGTCTTGTGATAATCTCATAATCATTTGCGTAGCTATAATTATCCCCGCCGACTTCACGCACCTTTTGAAGTGTGTCTACGATAATCAATCTTGTATCGGTGTGTTCTGCCATAAATCTTGTAAGCTGTTCGTCAAGTCCATTTCCAAGTTGACCTGCCGAAACAGAAAAGTACAAATTGTCTGTACTCTCTGTTTCAAACATTCTGTATAATCTTTCTTGCAATCTGTGGTAGTCGTCTTCGAGAGCAAGGTATAGCACAGTTCCTTTTTTTACATCAAAATTCCAAAGCGGTGTGCCCGAGCTGATATGGTAGGCGAGTTGTGCCATAAGAAAACTCTTACCAAGCTTCGGTGCTCCTGCAAAAATATATGTGCCAGGGTAGAGTAAGCCGTCAATCAATGGCGGTTTGCTTTGATACACCGTGTTATATAACTCACGCATAGAAATCGTTTTCAAATGTGATGGATCGAGCTGTTGAAAAAATTCTTTTTGCATTTCTTCAAGATAATCATCTAAACTCTTGTCATTTTCGTTAAAATCAGTTATACTGTTGTTAATTTGTTTTAGGATTGACTGCTCCGTATCTGCGCCAACAGATACGATCGGAGCGGTCTTTTCTTTTTCTGTCATTCCGATGCCTCCTTTAATCCACCGAGAATATCAGCAATCATTTCGATTAAATCAAGTAATTCGTCATTGACTTCATCGCCGTTTTCAATCCTCTGTAATTCCGTAAGCACATCTGCAAGATCATTACGCAAAGCCTTGTATACTCTCGGATTACCTTGAACGACCACTTCTTTGTTAGTAAGTCGCCTTGTGATATAGTCCTGCTTGGTTAAACCCGAAAGCTGAACATAGCGCTCAATCTGTTCCCACTCTTCGGGCGAAACTCTAAAAGCCACAGTCTTATTTCTCCAACGGTTATGTTCATCTTTATTTTTAAGTGACATATTACTTTCTCTCCTTCCATAATTCATCAAGCGTATTTGCCATTTCATTTTGTTTTGACGGATATATGTGTGTATATCTGTCGGTAATTTCCACTGTTTCGTGACCAACCCTATCAGCAATTGCAGCGGCTTGATACCCTTGATTTATTAAAAGTGAAACATGCGAGTGCCTTAAATCGTGAATACGAATACGCTTTACCCCTGCGGCTTTTGACCCTCTGTCCATTTCGTGATGAAGATAGCTTTTTGAAATAGGAAATATCCTGTCGCTGTCATTCGGCGAATAAAACATTTTCAAATATTCTTGCATTTCATCACATAAAAACTGCGGCATTTTTATTGTTCGATTGCTCTTTTCGGTTTTCGGGGTGGTGATAACATCTTCTCCGTGTAATCTTTGATAAGATTTATTGATTGTAAGCATATTGTTCTTGAAATCGAAATCACCTGCGGTTAAAGCAAGCAATTCACCTACACGGATACCTGTCCAATAAAGCATTTGAAACGCATAGTAAGAAAGCGGCTTATCCATCATTTCATCAGAAAACTTACTGTATTCCTCTACAGTCCAGTAATTCATTTCCTTGCGTTCTTCCTTGCCCATATTGCCGACTGTAGATGCCGGATTTAATCTTAAACCATAAATCTTGATTGCGTGATTAAATAAGGAACTTAACTGGTTATGAATGGTCTTTAAATACCCCTGTGAAAACGGCTCTCCGCTTGAATTTGTTTGTTTTCTAATCTCGTTTTGCCAAGCGATAACATCTTTCGCCGATATATCGCATAATCGCTTATGCTCAAAATACGGCAATATTTTAGTTTTAATAATATGTTCTTTGGTAAGCCAAGTATTTTCCTTTAACTTTGGTCTAACATCTTTTTCGTACAGTTCCGTAAAAGTCTTAAATGGCATAGTGACATCGGCTTTCTTTTCGGTCAGGAATGCTCGTTCCCACTCCTGTGCCTCTCGTTTGGTGGCAAAGCCACGCTTTAATTTTTGCTGTCGCAAGCCTTGCCAGTCTGTGTAACGGAACTGCACATACCAAGTTCCGTTTTTTTCATTTTTAAATGCTCCCATTTTAATCGCTCCTTTCAATTGTTTTGGTTGAGTAAAATTTTTCGTGAAAGAATTTACGGTCAATTCTGCCGGGAATTGTAATACACCCGGTTGACTGCAATTCTTTATTTAATTTGCGTATAAGTTTATAAGCGTAAGAAACGGAAACGCCCATTTCTTCTGCCACATCCTCAACACGCATAAACATTTTGTTTGACATTAACATCATCCTTTCATTCTTAATTTTCATAATTATTTAGTGTCGGAGAACTTTCTGACCGCATTCCGATTTGCCCGAGCGGATACACCATTACCGTGATGTATGACGGCTATTCAGTTGTTTGCAAATGGACTTAACGCTATTTGCTTAATGATTATACTAAACATATTCCGTTATGTCAAGTGGCTTTCACAAAAATATTAAGCTTTTTTGTTTTGTGTTACTTGACATTACTTAACTTGTTATGCTATGATATTTAACAGTAAAGTGAGAGGAGCTATAGTATGGCTATCGGCGAAAGAATAAGATTTTTCAGAAATTTAAAAGGTATGACGCAGAAGTACCTTGGTATGCAGGTGGGCTTTCCGGAGAAAACCGCTGACATCCGTATGGCACAGTATGAATCCGGCAGCAGAACGCCTAAGGCTGATTTAACAAACAATCTTGCAAATGTGTTTGACATATCAACAAGTGCTTTAACTGTGCCGGATATTGACAGTTACAACGGCTTAATGCACACGCTGTTTACACTTGAAGATTTATATGGCTTCCGTATTGATAAACTTGATGACGAGCTTTGCATACGCCTTGATAAAGGTATGGGAACAAACTATCTTAAAATGTTCGATATGTTTTCCGCTTGGCAGGAACAAGCCGAAAAACTTAAAAACGGAGAAATCACAAAAGAAGAATATGATAATTGGAGATATAACTACCCCGAAAGCGTAGCTTTTAATTCTCGTAAGTAAAACAGAATATAATAGAAAACGCAAAAAAGGCATTACCGACTGCAAAAGTCAGTAATGCCTTTTATAGTATTAAGATAATTGTACCTGCAAACCGATAGAACACTTAAAATAATGGCGTTTTACGGTTTGCTATCATTTTGCTATCAAATCGGGAATTTGAGAGCATAAAACCCAGTGTTTATGCGGGTTTACACAACTCTTGATATTATTCCCACTCAATAGTTGCTGGAGGCTTACTAGTAATATCGTAAACAACTCTGTTTACATGCTTAACCTCATTGATAATTCTACTGGAAATTTTTCCAAGAACATCATAAGGAATGTGTGCCCAGTCAGCAGTCATAAAATCGCTTGTTGTTACAGCACGAAGTGCGATTGTACTATCATAGGTTCTTCCGTCGCCCATAACACCAACGCTCTTAATATTCGTAAGAACTGCAAAATATTGATTAATATCCTTATCAAGTCCTGTGTTTGCTATTTCTTCACGCATAATTGCATCTGCATCTTTGAGAATATCAAGCTTTTCACCTGTAATTTCTCCGAGAACTCGAATAGCAAGACCTGGACCTGGGAATGGCTGACGCCATACAAGGAAAGATGGAATAAGGAGCTCAAGACCAGCTTTACGAACCTCATCTTTAAAGAGATAACGCAAAGGCTCAATAATTCCCTCAAAATTAACATCTTCAGGAAGTCCGCCAACATTGTGGTGGCTCTTAATTACAGCAGCCTCACCTACACCGCTCTCAACAACATCAGGATAAATTGTTCCTTGGCAAAGATAATCCATCTTTCCAAGCTCGTTTGCTTTTTCTTCAAATACACGAATAAACTCTTCACCAATAATTTTCCTCTTGCGTTCAGGGTCAGAAACACCTTCAAGCTTTTTGAGGAATCTATCCTTGCAGTTTACTCGGATAAGATTCATATCAAACTGCTCTCTAAATACCTTTTCAACTTGGTCGCCCTCGTCCTTGCGAAGGAGTCCGTGGTCAACAAAGATACAAGTAAGATTCTTTCCAATAGCCTTGTGTACAAGAACAGCTGCAACAGAAGAATCAACTCCGCCTGATAATGCACAGAGCACTTTTTTATCACCAATAGTTTCTTTAAGATGCTGAATAGTATCATTAACAAATGAACTCATCTTCCAATCGCCCTTGCAAGCACAAGCATTATAGAGGAAGTTCTTAAGATAAGTCATACCCTCTTTTGTATGTTGAACCTCTGGGTGGAACTGCATAGCATAAAATTTATTTGTTCTGTCTTCCATAGCAGCAACAGGGCAATCGTCTGTACGAGCAACAATCTTAAAGCCCTCAGGAGTTTTAGAAATATAGTCTGTATGGCTCATCCAGCAGATGTTTTCATCGCTTGCATTTTGGAAAAGTGTACTTGTATTATCAAATAAAACATTTGTGTTGCCATATTCTTTTACGAGTGAAGTGCTAACTTCTCCGCCAAGCATATTAGCCATAAGCTGAGCACCATAGCAAATACCAAGAACAGGTATACCAAGCTCAAAGAGCTCAGGGTCACACTTAGGAGCTTTTTCAGCATAAACACTATTAGGACCACCAGAGAAAATAATTCCCTTATAGTTGCCCTGCTTAATCTCCTCAGCAGAAATTCTATATGGCTTAATCTCACAATAAACATTAAGCTCACGAACTCTTCTTGCGATAAGCTGGCTATACTGACCTCCGAAGTCGAGAATCAGAACCGCTTCATTTTTAATTTCCATCATTTTCACCTCAAAAACTTATTCAACTGTTACAGACTTTGCGAGATTTCTCGGCTTATCAATATCACAGCCCTTTAAAGAAGCGACATAATAAGCGAAAAGCTGCAACGGAATTACTGCCAAGGATGGCAACATAATATCGCAGGTCTTTGGTATATAAAAAGCAAAATCAACGCTTTTTTCAATTTCGGGGTGGTTTTCACAGGTAAGTCCAAGAACAACCGCACCTCTGGATTTAACCTCAACGACATTACTCATAGTTTTCTCAAAAAGATTTTCGTGTGTTGCGAGAGCAACTACAAGTGTACCATCTTCTATAAGAGAAATAGTTCCATGCTTCAGTTCACCAGCTGCATATGCCTCCGAATGAATATAAGAGATTTCCTTTAGCTTGAGCGAGCCCTCGAGAGAAAGAGCATAATCAAGATTTCTGCCAATAAAGAATATATCTCTGTTATCAAATTGCTGTGATGCAAAATACTGAATATCTTCTTTATTTTTAAGAATCTGCTCTATTTTATCTGGAATAAGTCTAAGCTCAGAAAGATATTTTTTATAGTCTGTTTCGGAAATTATTCCAAGAATATCTCCAAAATAGATTGTAAGGAGATAGACAACTGCAAGCTGTGTACTATAAGCTTTTGTTGTGGCAACAGCAATTTCAGGACCTGCCCATGTATAAACAACATCATCAGATTCGTTTGCAATAGCGCTTCCAACAACATTTACAATAGAAAGAATATAAGCGCCATAACTCTTTGCCTCTCTGAGTGCTGCGAGAGTGTCAGCTGTTTCACCAGACTGACTTATTACTATCACAAGGGTTTTATCATCGACAATCGGATTTCTATAACGAAATTCCGAAGCAACATCAACCTCAACAGGAATTCTCAATGTCTGTTCAAATACATATTTTGCGACAACGCCTACATGATATGCAGAACCACAAGCAACTATACAAATCTTTTTAAAGCTTTTAAACTGTTCAGGTGTAAGGTTTATTTCATCAAAGACAATTCTATTATCTTTGATTCTTGGATTTATAGTATCACGAAAAGCCTTCGGCTGTTCCATAATTTCTTTAAACATAAATGTTTCATAACCGCCCTTTTCAGCAGCAGAAATGTCCCAGTTTATATGCTGAACTTCTTTTTTAACTTCGTCTTTATCAGTGTTGATAATCTTGACATCTGAACTTGTAATAATAGCAATTTCATCTGCATCAAGACGATAAATATCTCTTGTCTTTTCAAGAATTGCAGGAATATCACTTGCAATGTAGTTTTCATTCTTGCCAAGTCCGATAATGAGTGGACTTTCTTTTCTTACTGCAATAATCTGATCGGGATTATCAAGACAAATTATGCCAAGGGCATATGAACCATTAACCTTAGAAAGAACCTTGATAACAGTATCAATAATATCTCCAGTATAATAATAATCCAAAAGCTGTGCTATAACCTCTGTATCCGTTTCAGAGTAAAATTTTACTCCTCTGCGAATAAGATGGTCTTTAAGCTTAATATAATTTTCTATTATTCCGTTGTGAACAACAGCAAATTTACCTGAATCGCTCAGATGAGGGTGTGAATTTGCATCTGATGGTTCGCCGTGAGTAGCCCATCTTGTATGGCCTATACCAACTGTACCTTTAACAGCTTTGCCACCATCAATCATATCACTAAGAATTTTCAGCTTGCCCTTTGCCTTAAAAACATTGAGTTTTTCTCCGTCATAAACACAGACACCTGCTGAATCGTAACCACGATATTCAAGCTTTTCAAGTCCACTTAAAAGGTTAGGAGCCGCTTGTTCATAGCCTATGTATCCAACTATACCACACAAAATAATCCCTCCGGTCTTATCTTAGAATGATGTCCTCACGCTTAGGTCCATTAGAAATCATCTTGAAAGGAACACCGACTGCCTTCTCAGCAAATTCGATATACTTTCTGCAATTTTCAGGAAGCTTATCATATTCCTTAATTCCACGAATATCGCACTTCCAGCCAGGAAGAACCTCAATAATAGGCTTGCATCTCTTAAGCTTTGTTGTTGATGGGAAGTAATCAATTCTTTCGCCGTCAAGCTCATAAGCAACAACAACAGGAATCTCATCAAGATAACCAAGAGCGTCAATAACTGTGAAAGCAACCTGTGTTGCACCCTGAACCTTACAACCATAACGAGTTGCAACGAGGTCAAGCCAGCCAACTCTTCTTGGACGACCTGTTGTTGCACCATATTCTCCCTTATCTCCGCCACGCTTACGAAGTTCCTCTGCTTCTTCTTCATCATGAATTTCGCTTACAAATTCGCCTGCACCAACAGAGCTTGAGTATGCCTTAACAACCGTAACAATTTCTTTAATCTCGTATGGAGGAATACCGCCTGCACCAACAGCACCATAGCCGGCGATTGTATTTGAGGAAGTAACCATTGGATAGATACCAAAATCAGTATCCTTAAGTGTGCCAAGCTGTCCCTCAAGAAGAATGTTCTTTCCAGCCTTAACAGCGTCATTAACGATGTCAAATGTTGAAGCAACATAAGGCTCAAGCATTTCTTTATATTCCATAAGCTTATTGAAAATCTCGTCAACACTAAGCTCTTCTTTGTGATAGAGGTTCTTAATAGTTAAATTCTTAACCTCAAGAATTCTTTCAAGCTTCTTTCTTAATGAGTCAGTATCATCATAAAGCTCATTTACCTGAAAACCAATTTTAGCAAATTTATCAGAATAGAAAGGAGCAATACCAGACTTAGTAGAGCCAAAGCTTTCTTTTGAAAGTCTTTCCTCCTCATAGCAATCGAAAAGAATATGATAAGGCATTACGATTTGAGCTCTGTCAGATACCAGTATATGCACATTCTTTACACCTTGTTCCTCAAGGCTCTTAAGTTCGTTGATAAAATTATCAACATTAAGTGCAACACCGTTTCCGATAATATTTGTGATATTATCATAGAAAACACCACTTGGAAGCTGATGAAGAGCGAAACGGCCATAGTTATTTATGATAGTGTGTCCTGCGTTGCTTCCTCCCTGAAAACGGATAACCATATCCGAGTTTGCTGCAAGCACATCAGTTATCTTGCCCTTGCCTTCATCTCCCCAGTTTGCACCAACAATAGCTTTTACCATAATTAAAATCCAACCTTTCATTTTTTGTCGTTAAGGAGCGGAGTGCCTCCGCTGTCAATTTGTGTAATTGATTTTGCTTTGCAAAACCTATTAGCAAATTGTAGGGGCGAACTGTACTCGCCCGTTTAATATTTCATCATTCGCATCTTAGCCATATGCCGACACCCATATGCTTATAAAAACAGTTTTAGAGATATGCACAAAATAGTACATATCTCTTGCACTGTAAGTATTTTTTTATACGTTAATTTCAACCTCTTCAACAGCAATATTCTCATATTCTGCTAAAACAGGTGCTACAACATCATTGAGAAAATCTTCTGTTTGCTGAGGTGCTCTGCCAACATAGTTTTCTGGCTTGAGATGCTCCTCAAGCTCCTCTAAGGTTACACCAAAGATAGGGTCTTTCGCAATCTTCTCAAAGAGATGATTTTCCTTACCCTCTGCCTTAATTTCGTAGCCAGTTTCAACAGAAAGTTCACGAATACGCTCATGAAGTTCCTGACGATCTCCACCTGCCTTAACAGCATCCATCATAATGTTCTCAGTTGCCATGAACGGAAGTTCTGCAAGCA
>OGPT01003748.1_pt1 | contig 10572 bp, 7 predicted proteins | sample 1552951 | NCBI WGS metagenome assembly OGPT01 (sample SAMEA2580224, study PRJEB22360) | human gut metagenome | biome: human gut; feature: human-associated habitat; material: faeces | place: Denmark | collected 2008/2010
TTGATGTCTTAAATTACAACCACCACACTCTTCATAATAAGGACAAGATGGTTTTACTCTTTTATCAGATTCTTTTAAAACTTGGACTAACTTACCCTTTGCAAAATTCTTTTTTATTTCAGTTACTCTAAATCTTATTTTTTCACCCTTTAATGTTTTAGGAACAAAAACAATTATGCCACCTACTTTGCAGACACCTTTTCCTTCATTTTCTAATCCTATTACTTCTGCTTCATATATTTCATCTATTTTTAAAGTATTTATCATATTAATCACCTTCTTAATTATACAATATATTAACATTAAGAAAAAGAAAAATAAGTATTTAATGTAAAGACTTATTCTTCTTCTGATAGTTTCTTATAAAATTCAAATCTTTTAATTGCAGATTCTTTATTCAATTTAAATAATTCTTCTGCTTTTTTCTCATTAAATAATTTTGTCATCTGATACCTGTTTTCATTATTTAAGAACTCTTCATACTTGTCAAAGTTTGGGTTCTTATAATCAAGTGTTAACTTATCATTTTCTGGATTATATCTAAATAATGGCCAGTATCCACTTTCTACTGCAAGTTTTTCTTCTTTTATACTGTTTTTCATACCACTTTTAATTCCGTGTGTAATGCAAGGTGCATATGCAATTACAATTGATGGGCCTTTATGTTTTTCAGCCTCATCTAATGCTTTTATTGTCTGCTGCATATTGCCTCCTAAAGATATTGAAGCAACATAAACGTTATCATATGACATAAATATTCTTGCCAAATCTTTTTTAGTGCCAGTTTTACCACTTGATGCGAATTTAGCAGTGGCACCACTTCTAGTAGACTTAGACTTTTGACCTCCAGTATTTGAGTAAACTTCTGTATCTAAAACTAGTACGTTTACGTCCTCTCCACTTGCCATAACATGATCTAATCCGCCAAAGCCAATATCATAAGCCCAGCCATCACCACCTATTATCCAAGTTGTTTTAGGTAAAATATATTTCTTCAATCTTTCTGCTTTAATAGCTTCATTAAAATCAAAGTTGTTTATTAATTTTTTTGAACTTTCTAAATCATAATCATTATTAATCCAGTTATCTACTAATTCTTTATTTTCTTCTGATAAATTACTGTTTTCAAAAATATGAATAAGTTTTTCTTTTTGAAGTATATCTCCCATTTTAATACCTAATCCAAATTCAGCATTATCTTCAAATAAAGAATTAGCCCAAGATATGCTATATGGCATCGCTGGATGAGATCCTCCGTATATAGAAGAACATCCTGTTGCGTTTGCAATTACTAATCTTTCACCAAAAAGTTGTGTTAATAATTTAACGTAAGGTGTTTGTCCGCATCCTGCGCAAGCTCCAGAAAATTCGAATAATGGTTTTTCAAACTGTGAACCTTTTATAGTTGTTTTAGGTAAAATATTCTTATTTTTAACAGTATCAAAAATCATGTCTACATTTTTACGTTCTACTTTTACCGCTTCCTTCATCTTAAGTGCTTTTTCTTTTGCAGGACAAACAGATGCACAAACACCACATCCTGTGCAATTTTCTTTTGATATTGCCATGTAAAAATATAAATCATCTTTTCCAGGTATCTTTTTTACCTTACCTTCTAAGTTAAACTTATTAACTTCATCAATTGTTAGCGCAAAAGGTCTTATAACAGCATGAGGACAAGCTAACGCACACATATTACATTCTATGCAATTTTCCTTATTCCAACAAGGAAGCATTTTTGCAATATCTCTTTTTTCTAACTTAGAAGTACCTGGTTTAAATGAACCATCTTTATTTTTAATAAAGTCTTTAACAGTTAAGCTATCTCCTTTTAAACTAGATTCATATAGAAGAACTTTATCAGTTATTAAACTAGGATTTATCTTTTCATCAGCATTTAAAGAAGTCATGTTTATTTCTACTTCTTCTAAAGCATCTTCTGACCTTTTAATAGCTTCTAAATTTGCATTTACTATTTCCTCCCCTTTTTTAGCAAACTTCTTTTTAATCTGTTCCTTTATTTTTCCTATAATTAAATCATAGTTTACTAATCCTGCAACCTTAAAGATTATAGATTCTAATATCATACTTATTTTATTTGGTATATTACATTCTTCTGCTATTTTATTTGCATCTATTACATACATTTTTATTTCTTTATCTATTATTGTTTTCTTAACTTTATTTGGTAAAAATTTAATTAATTCATCACCTTTTTTAGAACTTACTAAGATAAATGTTCCACCTTTTTTTATTTTATCTACTATATCATATTTACTTAAATATGAATCTTTAGTACATACTAAAAGGTTTGCCTTTTTTATATAATATGGTCTTTTTATATCTTCTTTTGATACCCTTAAATTAGATATTGTAACACCACCAGATTTTTTAGAATCATACTTAAAATATCCTTGAACATATGCATTAGTATAATTTCCAAGTATGGTAATAATATCTTTTGATGCTGTTACCATTCCATCAGAACCATAACCATATACTAGTATTTCTCTTGTACCTTTATGTTTTATATTATAAGGATTAATCTTAATACTTTTATTTGTTAAATCATCTGTTATACCAACGGTAAATCCATTAAAAGGTTTATCATCTAGAAAATCAAATACAGATTTAATCATAGAACAGTCAGTATCTTTACCAGAAAGGCCATATCTTCCTCCTACTATTAAAGGTTTTATATTCTTTTCTTGATACATAGCACATACATCTAAATATAGTGGTTCTCCAGCACTTCCAGGTTCTTTTGTTCTATCTAAAACCGCTATTTTAGATACTGTTTTTGGCATAACATCAAAGAAGTATTTGCTACTAAAAGGTCTATATAAATGAACCTCTAAAAGACCTAATCCTTCTTCATTTTGTACTACTTCACGCACTGTATCACAAACAGATCCCATTGCAACTATAACTTTTCTTGCATACTTATCACCATAATAATTAAATGGTTTATAATCTTTACCAGTTATTTCATTAATCTTTTGCATATAGCTATTTACAACGTCTGGCATTCTTTCATAAACTTCATTTCTAGCTTCAGTATTTTGAAAATATATATCATCATTTTGTGTTGTACCACGAATTACTTTTTTAGCAAGTAGGCTGTTATCTTTAAAGTCTTCTAGCGCTTTTCTATTTATTAGGTAATTTAAATCTTTTCCATCTAAAACCTCTATTTTTTTAAGTTCATGAGAAGTTCTAAATCCATCAAAAAAGTTTAAAACAGGAAGCCTATTATCAATAGAAGATAAATAAGATACCGCAGTTAAATCCATAACATCTTGAACACTTGATGATGAAATCATTGCAAAACCAGTTTGTCTTACTGCGTATATGTCTTGATGATCTCCTAAAATACTTAAAGCATGAGTTGCAATAGATCTTGCCGCTACATTTATAACACAAGGAAGTAATTCACCTGCTATTTTATACATACTAGGTATCATAAGTAAAAGGCCTTGTGATGCTGTGTAAGTTGTTGCAAGACATCCTGCTTGTAAAGCACCGTGCACAGCTCCTATTGCACCTGCTTCACTTTGCATTTCAACTACTTTAACAGGATTACCATATAAATTGTTAAATTTCTTACTTGATAATTCATCTACTTTTTCAGCCATAGCAGAAGCTGGAGTTATAGGATAAATTGAAGCAAGTTCACTAAATAAATAAGATATATAACTACAAGCCTCATTACCATCCATTACTTTATACTTTTTCATTTAAATCATTCCTTTACTATATAAATAAATTATACCATTAAATAAAGCTTTTTAAAAGGTTAAAAAAATTTGCAAATATAATATGAATATGCTATAGTATATGCTTACAAAAGAGGTGTTTTTTAAATGGATGACAAAATTAAGACTATTTTAAAAGCTAATCATTTATATGATAAGGATAATAAAAAACTTGAAAATTTTAATATAACCCATAATAAATTGGATGAATTTTATGATACATACAAGCAAAATCATACTAATAAACAATCAATTCCAGAAGTTAAAAGAGATAAAGAAGGAAGAATAATATTAGAAGAAATTCCATTTATAGTATCTAATACTAAAGAGTTATATATAAACTGGTTATTACTTAATAACGGAACTAAATTACTAATAAAAGAAAATAGACTAAAAGAAGAAAATGATTTTGAAATTCTAATGTCATATTTTCTAAAACAACTTGATATGAAACATGCCAGGTATGATGTTGCAACATATAAAGACAAAGAATATTTAATTTCACCATCATTTTTAAGAAATGGTGAAAAGATAAATTTAACATTTGAAAAACATCCTAACATAAAAAATGGATATAACAAAATGAAAGAATATAATGGTGAAACATTTTTCTTAAAAACATGTTTTATAGATAGAATATATGGTAATATTGATAGATTCCCATGTAACTTTGGAGTTATAACAGGTGCTAAAATAAATGGTAAAAATGCACAAACAAGATTATGTCCATTATTTGATAATGTTGATTTAAACTCAGTATTAGTAAGAGAAGAAAAATATGGATTCTTTCCTTATATAAATAATAAAATATCAAGCTGCCAAGATATATTTTCATACCTCTTAGAATATGAAGAAATAATGAATTTTACAAATAAGCAGTTAAGAAAATCTAACATTTATAAAGCACTTTGCGAAATAGAAAAAGATAAAAAAATAACAATGGATAATGACTGGTATAATGAAATCCAAAATTTCTTTAAAGATAGTGAGTATCTAATAAATAATGCATTAAAAGATAAAGGAAAAGCTTTTTCAATTAAATTAACATAAAAAAATAGTTAGTCTTTAAAAACTAACTATTTTTTCTTGCATCAAATTTCTTTCTTTCTTCAGTATTAAGTATTTTCTTTCTCATTCTAAAGTTTTCAGGTGTAACTTCTACTAATTCGTCAGAGTTAATATAATCTAAGCATACTTCTAAAGATAATTTACGTGGTCTTTTTAATACTACTGTATGATCTTTACCAGCACTTCTTGTATTAGTTTGTTGTTTTTGTTTTACAACGTTTACTGCTAAATCATTTTCACGATTGTTTTCACCAACTATCATACCTTCATATACTTCACATCCAGGTTCAATAAACATAACCCCTCTATCTTCTAACTGACCAAGACCATATGCTGATGCTTTACCATTTTCCATAGAAACTAAAACACCTAGTTTTCTTTCTCCTACAACAGCATCTGCCATTGGTTTATAACTATTAAAGGTATGGTTAATAATTCCATAACCCTTAGTCATAGTCATGTAATCAGTCATAAATCCAATAAGTCCACGAGATGGAATAGAATAATTTAATCTTACTTGGTTTTGGTGGTTTGTCATTTGAATCATTTCTGCTCCACGAGTTCCAAGTGCTTCAATTACAGAACCTACATTCTCTTCTGGTACTTCTAATTGTAAATCTTCATATGGTTCACAAAGTACTCCATCAATTTCCTTTACGATAACTTCTGGTTTTGATACTTGCATTTCATAACCTTGTCTTCTCATATTTTCAATTAAAATAGATAAATGTAGTTCTCCACGTCCTGATACAATCCAACTTTCAGTATCATTTTGTCTTACTTTTAAAGATACGTCTCTTTGGGTTTCTTTTATTAATCTTTCTTCTAGTTTTCTTGCTGTTACAAACTTACCTTCTCTTCCTGCAAAAGGAGAGTTATTAACAGAAAACGTCATTTGAAGAGTTGGTTCATCTATTCTAAGAGGTTCTAGAGCTTCTTCTTTTCCTACAGTACACACAGTTTCTCCAACAGATATATCTGGAAGACCTGCAATTGCAACTATTTCTCCTGCGTGAGCTTCTTTAACTTCGATTCTCTTAAGTCCTAAGAATCCAAATAATTTTTGAATTCTAAATTGTTTAATTGTTCCGTCTAATCTAACACAAGATACGTTTTCATTTTCTCTTATAGTACCACGTGCAATTCGTCCAATACCAATTCTTCCAACATAGTCATTATAATCTAATAAAGCAGGTTGAAATTGAAGTGGTGATGATACGTCTTGTTCTGGAGATGGAACATATTTTACAATCATATCTAAAACTGGATCCATGGTATGCTTTTGAGTAGATAAATCCTTTTCCAAGCTTGATGTACCATTTAATGCCGATACATATACAACTGGGAACTCTAATTGTTCATCATCTGCCCCTAATTCTATAAATAATTCTAATACCTCATCTAATACTTCATCTATTCTAGTAGATGGTTTATCTACTTTATTAATTGCAACTATTGGTTTAACTCCTGCTTCTAAAGCTTTTTTAAGTACGAATCTTGTTTGTGGCATAGTTCCTTCATAAGCATCTACAACAAGTAATACACCATCTACCATGTGCATTATTCTTTCTACTTCACCACCAAAGTCAGCATGTCCTGGAGTATCTAATATATTGATTCTATAGTTTTTATAATTAATAGCAGTTGTTTTAGCAAGTATTGTTATACCACGTTCTCTTTCTATATCATTAGAGTCCATTGCTCTATCCATTATTTGTTGATTTTCTCTTAAAGTATCTGATTGCTCCAATAATTGATTAACAAGTGTTGTTTTACCATGGTCAACATGGGCAATTATTGCAACGTTTCTTATTTCCATAAATTACACCTCTTTTTCACTAACTCGTTAATTATAACACAAAATAAGCAAATGTTACAAAAAATGTCATTACACAATAAAAAAAATGTGCACTTTTATCACATTTTTCTAATTTCTATTTAAAGTTTTGTTTTTGCTTTTCCAACAGCATCCCAATTAAAACTATTATCCCCATCTGCTGTTTTTTTAAATTCACCAACTAAAGAGTTATTTTCTTCAAGTAAGGAAATAGCTTCTTCATGTGATATTATTTCAGCATTATGATCTTCTACTAACTCATTTGCCTTTTCTTCAGATGTCCTACCTACTATAACATCTCCTTCAAAAGGACTTCCACTATTAGAGCTTAAATTTCTATCTGCTCCTGATACTGCATAAGAAGCATATCCATATTCATAAAACATATCATCCAATTTTTTATTTCCAATTCCTTCTTCAACAGTATATTCAACACAAACATTACTTGCTAAATTTTCTTGTTTTTTGTTTTGTATATAATTTGTAGTTAGAATAACACCAGTAAGGCCAACCGCAACAATAGTACCTCCTATAATAGCTTTTTTAATTAATTTTATTTTCTTTTCTCTTTTTGTTAATGGAAACTTAACTCCATGTCTTTTTAAATAATTATCGTATTGCTCTCTTCTTTTATGTGTTGTCCCAATATATTCACGGGCAAGTTTTATAAAAGCTTGTTCATTTTTATCTTTAAGATTAATAGCTTCCTGTTCTTTTTTTTGTAACTCTATTATAACTCTCTCATCAGATGCTAAATATGGTATACCAAGTTCTTCATAAAAATTATATAATTCTGGTTCTCTTCTTTCGTAATCTTTCATGATAAAACCTCCCTTATCATAACTACATTAATAATACCAAAAATAAATAAAAAACGCAAATTAAAAGAAGTGCCTATCTACACTTCTTGAATAACAGTAATAATCATAGGTTTACATTCAGTTTCATCATATAAATAATTACTTAAACGTTCTCTAATTCCTAATTTGATTTTATTATAATCAACATAATTATTATCAGTATTTTCATTTATTACCTCAAGAGAAATACGTTTCATTTCATTAATTAAATCAGTACTTTCTCTAACGTAAATAAATCCTTTTGTTAAAACTTGTGGATATGCTAATATCTCTTTAGTTTGTTTATCTAGTGTTGCACATATAATTACAATACCATTATCAGATAAAAGTTCTCTATCTTTTAATACCAAACCACCAATATCTTGAGATGAATTACCATCTATTAAAATATCATCAGTTTTAACTTTTTCACGAGTTTCTTTTAAATTACCATTAATAAATGTTACAACATCACCATTTTGTTTTAATAAAATGTTTTCCTTTTTCATTCCTATGTGACTTGCGGCATTAGCATTCGCTACCATATGACGATACTCACCAATAACAGGCATATAGTACTTAGGATTCATTAAATCAAGCATAAGCATTATATCTTCACTTGAAGCATGATGAAGTAAGTTATCTTTCTTAGACATGGTAACAACTGATGCTCCTGCTTTTGAAATATCATCAATTACCTTAATTGCAAGTTTTTCATTATAATCATTTATAGGTTCCATAAAGAAAACAGTATCTGTTGGTTTTATTTTAACAAACTTATCATAACCATTAATTATTCTATTTAAATTCATAAATGGCTTTTCTCTTTCATTAGAAATTAAAATAACAGCATCCTTATCATTTATGTTACTTAAATCACCTATTCTAGATTTATCAAAATCTATATATTTACTATCTAATATATCATTAATAATTCCTTGAAGCTTATGTCCCATAACAACTACTCTTCTAGTAGTTTTAGAAATCTCTTTAAATAATTCTTCTATTCTAGATACATGAGCTGTAAAAACTGTAACTATAATTCTATTATCAGTCTTACTTAAAGTATCACGAATAAGCTTTGAAATACGGTTTTTAGGAGATGTATAACCTATCTTATCAGCATACATAGATTCACCTAACAAACATAAAACACCTTGTTTTCCAATATATGCAAGTTTACCTATATCTGCTTTATAAGGACCTAACATAGTCGCATCAAAAACATAATTACCAGTATAGAAAATAGTTCCATCATGAGTGTTTAAGGCATAACCAACATTATCTGGTATAGAGTGCGTAAGTCTTACAGGAAAAATACTATTCTTACCAAAGTTAATTTTCTTATGTGGATCAATTACTACAAGATTCTTAAATTTAATATTTTCGCTTTCTAGTTCTTTCTTTAATATATCAGCAGTAAATCTTGTTGCAAATACCTTTATTTTAGGTATTTCTTTTATAATATCACATACTGCTCCCATGTTTTTTTCATGACCATGAGTTATAAATAAACCTTTTATGTTTTTAATGTTTTCCTTTATATAATCAAAGTTTGGTATAACATAATCAACCCCTAAAAGCTTATCACTAGCATACTTTAACCCTGCATCAAAAACAAATATATCATTATCAACCTTAACAACATACATATTCTTTCCTTCTTCATTAAGGCCACCTAATGCAAATATCTTAATCTTACTCATTATATTTCCCTCCTTTCTTTAAATTAAGCTAAATAATTATAGCATATTTTAGAAAAAATATCTAGAGTACTAAAAAACGGTTTAAAAATTTGATTTTTTTCCTATTAATTTTTTATTTTCCTTTTCTAATTCTTTTAAGCTTTTTTTGGGAGTAGGAAGATTTTCAGGCATAGTTCCACCATTTTTGGCAATTACTTCTCTAATATTTCTTCCAATATTATAATGAGTTTCATTAGCATCATTTTCACTAGATATATTATCTCTTTTTAATTTTGATTCAGTTTGAGTTATACGAAAAAGGTTGGCCGCTAATTCTTCACTTCCCATATTATCTAGAATGTCTTCTCTATATCTTAAGCCTTTTCTTTTTGATATATCATTTGCAGTCTCACCACCATATAAACCTTTATATCCAGCATTATGAAATTTATCAAAATTTCTAACACCTACATTTCTTGCAACCATATTTAAAGAATAATTTCCTTTTCTAGTTAAGTTTCTTTGATATAATCTTTTTTCATCTTCTGTTAACATTGAATATTCTTTTTCAGATAATTCTTGTTTTCTAGTTTGGATTGCAAAATAGGTTTGAGCAAGAGCAATTACTTCTTTATTTGGATTACCATTCATTACAATTAAATAACAAGCATATCTAGACAATTTATAATCTATTACTTTTCTTGTTGCACCTTTTGCTAGTTTTATCATTTTGCGTTGTACCGCAAAATGATCATCTACATTATATTTACTTTCTTTGCAAGCAACTTTAGCTCTTACAATTAAATCATTTATACTTCTCCATTGATGATATCCTAAAGTACTTTGTAACTCACGAGCTAGCCAATATTCATTACCTTTTTCATCTACATGTTTTATATCCTCAAATATCTTTTCTGCATATTCTTTAATTTCGTTCATAAACTTCCTCCTTTTTTAGTTTTATATAATAAAATATCAAAAATAAAAAAAGTGTCGTTTTATGACACTTAAAGAATATTTTTATTTCAACATAATCAAGTAAGAGCAATAGCCTTCATATGTGAATCGTCATTTTGCGCTATTAAATAACAAGCGTATCTAGAAAGTTTATAATCTATTATTCTTCTTTTACCAGCATTTACATTTATTGACAATTTGTCCACTTGGACAAATTGTTCATTTATGTCAATATTACTATTATTACAAGCAATCTTTGCTTTATAAATAACATTTTCAAATTTTCTCCATTCCTTATAATCTAATGCAGTTTGCAATTCTCTTGCTAACCAATATTCATTACCTTCTTCATCTATATGTTTTATATCTTCAAATGTCTTTTTTGTATATTCTTTTAGTTCATTCATAAACTTTCTCCTTTTTTAGTTTTA
>OGPT01003756.1_pt1 | contig 10548 bp, 5 predicted proteins | sample 1552951 | NCBI WGS metagenome assembly OGPT01 (sample SAMEA2580224, study PRJEB22360) | human gut metagenome | biome: human gut; feature: human-associated habitat; material: faeces | place: Denmark | collected 2008/2010
GATCGCATTGTACCGCGCATACCAGTTCCGGTATTCGAGCGTCGTCATTCCGGCCGTATCGATCTGCCGGAAGAGCGTCTCGGCCTGGTCGGTCAGTCCGCGTCCCATCAGGACGTCGGTCTCGGCCAGTGCGGCGATCCGTTCGAAGTTGTGCGATTCCCTGCTGCGGGCGAATGCGTAGAGGCTGTCGACGAAACGGGCGGCCGAGTCGAGTTCGTAGGTGACGAAGACCTGTTGCAGGTCGAGCAGTGCCCGAACGCGCTCTTCGTCGCTGCGTGCGGCCGTCAGGTTGCGACGGAGCGACGCGATGCGCCGCTGCCGTCCGGCGTCGTACTCCCCGCCGCGGAGCATCGCTTCGTCCAGCTCGTTCAGGGCGCGGAGCGTCTGCGGCGCATAGCCGTAGTCGACGGTCGGGGAGCAGGAGACGGCGAGAAGGCCGTACAGACATGCGGCCGTCAGAAGCGATAGGGTGCAGTGCGGTCGGATCATGGCGGAGTTCGGGGTTCCGAAGTTTGGGTTCCGACAAAAATACGAATAAGCGAGGGCAATGTCAAATTTTATTCGAACATTGCCGAGACGGAGTATCTAAGACGCAGCCGAAGATACGAAAAGTCGGGTGCAGAAGCAAATGACGATGCGATGCTGTCGGGATGAAATCGTTGAGATGAAGTTGGAATACGGGAAAATAAAGATGGAATCGCCTATTCGGGACACGGCTTTTCGTCGTGATTGTCGGAGATGTCCGGTCGGGATGCCGCGTGTTCTGCGGAAGGGGCCGTACCGTGCGGATGTTCGGTTCCGCAGTGGGGCGGTGCCCTGTTTTTGTCAGCGGCGCTTGGCGGGAAATGGAAAAAATTTTATCTTTGTTTAGATTTATGCGAAAAACTCGGTCTGAACGACAGTCCGGCGTTAAAGAGTTTTAGGGATGCACGACAGGGCCATATGGAATAATTTCGAGCGGTTGTATATCGATTATCAGCCGCGGTTGATCGCCTATGCGCTGCGGTTCGTGGGCGATTCCGTCGAAGCGCAGGACTTGGTGCAGGATTGTTTCGTGAGACTGTGGGACGACTATGCCGAATTGGAGGAGGACGAGGCGCCGATGCTGCTCTTCACCATGATGCGGCATCGCTGTCTGAATTTTTTGAAGCACAAACGTATCGTCAGGGAGTATGCCGACCGTCAGATCTCCCGAATACGTCCCGACCGGAGGGGGGAAGAACGTCTCTATAATCTCTGTTTTTCCTATAACGAGGCCGAATACCCTTATCTTTATCAGGAGTTGGAGCGCGAGATCCAGCGTATCACGGATTCGCTTCCTCAGCGCTGCCGCGAGGTTTTCATCCTCAGCCGTTTTCAGGGGATGAAGAACCGGGAGATCGCCGAGCGGCTGCATATTTCGTTGCAGGCCGTCGAAAAGCATATCCAGAAGGCGCTCCGGATTTTTTCCGAGATGCTCGGCCGCGAGAATTCCCTCTATACGATTCTGATTCTGCTGTGGATGATGAACGCGAACCGCTGAGGCGGCGCGGTCGCCGAACTCCGTCCGATCCCGCAGGGTTCACGCCTGCTTCGGTCGGCGTTCGGAGTCGTCCTTTCATTTTTTTCAGGTCGCGGTCGGCAGCCGCGGCGGCTTGCCGTATCGGGCTTGCGCTCCGTGAATCCCGACCTGTTTCCGGCAGAAAATTTCACAGCTTCTTTCGGGGGGGGGAAGTTCTAACAGCGGATTTTTCCCCTGAACTTTTGATCCCGAAGGGCTTTCGCTGAGGCGTGTGCCGAACCGGACTCGTCCGGATTCCGTACGTGCCTCGTCGTTCGCGCGACCGTTCCGGCGTGCGTCGGCTTCTCTTTTTTTATTCTTTATGTCGTGCGGTCGCGAAGATTGGGAACTGCCGGGACGGGCGGCGAACGGGCGTCGTAATAAAAATAGGTGCAGCCGGCGCGAACGAGCGGACGAAATGCCGGAGGAGCGTTTTTTTTCGATAAGGCAGGTTGGGTAAAGGCTCTTTGAGTTGTTATAAGATTTAGAACGAGCAACGAAAATACGGGCCATGAACGAACGGATCAGAGAGATCGCCCTCCGGTTTTTCGAGGGGACGATCACGGCGGAAGAGGAGTGCGAACTGTATGGATTTCTCAACGGAAATCCGCAGGGCCTCGCGCAGATGAGGGAGTGGGAGAGCTGTTGGAAGCGCGACCATGTTCCGCCGGCCGACGTGCTCGATTCGCTCGATTCGCTGAGGCGGAAGATTCGGCGGCGGCGTCCGCTGCGCCGTCTGTGGCTGCGTATCTCGGCTGCGGCCGCGGTGCTGGCGCTCGTCTCGACGCTCGTGCTGCATCTCCTTCCGGCAGAAAGGCCCGAACAGCTTTTTACGGTCGAGGCGCCGCAGGGCACGCACAGCCGTATCTCGCTGCCCGACGGTACGCAGGTGTGGCTCAATGCGGGATCGGCGTTGAGCTACGGATCGAGTTTCAACGAAACCTCGCGCGAGGTCTCCCTCTCGGGCGAAGCCTATTTCGAGGTGGCGCGCCATGCGGCACTGCCGTTCCGTGTCGAAGCGCGCGGTTGTACGTTCACCGTTCTCGGCACGAAGTTCGACATCTCGGCCTATGCCGAAGATCCCGCCGTGACGGCTGCGCTGCTGGAAGGGGCGCTGCGTTTCGAGTCGGAGGACAAGCAGGAGGCGATGACGCCGGGCGATCTGGTCACTTACGACTGTGCGACAGCGACCGTGCGTCGGGAGCAGGTCGACGTGCGGCAGTACCGGGCATGGATCGACGGGGTGATCCGTTACGACGCCATTACGTTGCCGTCGCTGCTCAGGAGGCTGGCCCGCGAGTACGACGTGGAGATCGACCTGCGCACGCGCAGATTCGACGATACGACGTTCCGCATCTCGCTCTCGTCCGCCCAAAATATCAAATCGGTCATGCGGGCGCTGTGCGACATCCTGCCCATTTCGGTCTCGTGCGAAGGCTGCCGCTATGTGGTGGACGCCCTGCCGCAGTGATGCCGCCGCTCCGATCCAACTGAAACCTGATTCACTAACTAACCTTAATCCTTAAACTTTATGCATTTACATCTACGATTCAGACGGATCGTCGCATTGGTCGCGGGGCTGTTGCTGACCCTGTCGATCCATGCGCAGGTCATTACCAAGTCGTTTCGGGGCGTTCCCCTGAAAACGGTGTTGGAGGAGGTCGAAAAGCAGACCGGCTACTCGTTCCTTTTCGAAAGCAAAGAGGTCGATGTCGACAAACCCGTCACGGCCTCGTTCAAGAATGCAACGATCCAGACCGTGCTCGACAAAGTACTGGACGGATCGCTGCGTTACACGATCAACGACAAGCTGGTGACCATTTCGCAGCGGCCCCGGCAGGGTGCGACCGTGGCGAAGGACGGTTCGGTGACGCTCTCCGGTACGGTCATCTCCTCGTCGGACAACCAGCCCATCGTGGGGGCCAACGTCTATGTCGAGGGGACGACGCTCGGCGTGACGACCGACATCGACGGCAACTATTCGCTTACCGTGCCGGCCTCGACACGGCAGGTGACCTTCTCGTTCCTCGGCTACGACATGAAGAAGATCGCGGTCAAGGACAGCGAACTTTTCAAGCTGGTGACGCTCGTCGACGCCTCGAACGAATTGGAGGATGTCGTGGTCGTCGGCTTCGGCGTGCAGAAGAAGGAGTCGCTGGTGGGTGCCGTCCAGTCGGTCAAGCCCAGCGAGTTGCAGGTGTCGTCGAGCAACCTTTCGACCTCGTTCGCAGGTAAGATCGCCGGCGTGATCGCCGTGCAGAAGACCGGCGAGCCGGGCGCCGACGGGGCGAACTTCTGGATCCGCGGCATCTCGACCTTCGGTTCGGGACAGTCGCCGCTGCTGATTCTCGACGGCGTGGAGATCACCAGCCAGATGCTCAACAACATCCCGCCCGAGACGATCGAATCGTTTTCGGTGCTGAAAGACGCCACGGCCACGGCCCTCTACGGTTCGCGCGGCGCCAATGGCGTGATGATCATCACCACCAAGAGCGGCCGCGACTCGGAGAAGATGACCATCAACCTGCGCGCCGAGGTCGGCATGTCGGCGCCGACGTGTGTGCCCGAAATCGCCGACGGCGTCACCTTCATGGAGACCTACAACGAGGCCAGTCTCACGCGCGGACGTTCGCCGCATTACAGCGACCAGAAGATCATGGGTACGCGGCTGGGGCTCGATCCGTATGTCTATCCCAACGTCGACTGGTACGACATGCTCTTCAAGGACGCTTCGTTCAACCAGAATTTCAACTTCAACATGACGGGCGGTTCCAAGAAGCTCGACTATTTCCTCAACGCCACGGCCTATAACGAGAACGGCATCGTCCGCAAGCCCGATATTTCGAAATACGACACGAACATCAACGCGCAGAAGTACCTCTTCCAGGCCAACGTCTCGGCCGACGCCACGCCGACGACGCGCGTGTCGCTGAAAATGAACACCCAGCTGCACTACCGCCATGCGCCGATCGAGGACGTCTCCGACCTCTTCAAGTATGCGCTGACGGCCATGCCCAGCGAATTTCCGGCCACGCTGCCCGGCGAATCGTCCGACACCTTCACGCGCTTCGGCGTGACCGACGCCTGGAACGGCAGTCTGTTCACCAATCCCTATGCCCAGCTGTGCCGCGGGTACGGCGACCAGTTCCGCGGCCATTTCACCTCGGCGCTGACCGTGGATCAGGATCTCGGGTTCATCACCAAGGGCCTGAGCGCGACGGGAATGGCGACCTTCTACAACCGCGTCTATTCGGCCGTCTACCGCTCGTTCACGCCGTTCCTGTACAAGCTGACCGATTACAGCATCGACGATGCGGGCAATTACAGCTACGTGAGCGAATCGGCCAACACGGGCACGACCTATCTGGGCACCTCGCGCGGCAAGGACGGCTACCGCGAGCTGGCCTTTCAGGTGAAGTTGGACTATAACCGCACCTTTAACGAGAAACACGACGTGGGCGCCACGCTGGTCTACCACCAGAAGGAGCGCATGATGCACATCTCCGACTCGGAGGAGTACGCCGTGCTGCCCTATCGCCAGCAGGGTCTGGCCGGCCGCGTCACCTACGGATTCGACAAGCGCTATCTGGTGGAGGCCAATTTCGGCTACAACGGCTCGGAGAACTTCGCTCCCGGCAAACGCTGGGGTTTCTTCCCCTCGGCGGCGGCCGGCTGGGTGATCTCCAACGAGTCGTTCTGGGACGGCATCCGCAAGACGGTCAGCAACCTGAAGATCCGCGTATCGTACGGTCTGGCGGGCAACGACGCCTTGGGCGAGCGCTTCCCCTACCGCTCCATCGTGGCCATGGGCGAAGAATCGGGATTCTACTACAACTGGAACTCCCAGGGCAAAGGCCCGAAGATCACCACCTACGGCAACCCCAACGCGACGTGGGAGGAGGCCAAGAAACTCGACGTCGGTCTCGAACTGGGACTGTTCAACGCGCTGAACATCGAAGCCGCCTACTTCACCGAAGACCGTACGGGCATCTTCATGCGGCGCACCTCGCTGCCTTCGTCGACGGGCCTGCTGGGCGTTACGCCCTACGGCAATATCGGACGTGTGAAATCGCACGGCGTCGACCTTTCGGCCGTCTACAACAAGCAGTTCAACAAGGACTGGTCGCTGAGCCTGCGCGGCACGTTCACCTTCTCGCGCAACGAAGTGGTCGAGAAGGATGAAGGCGACCTGATGTACGACTACATGTCGGTCGTGGGACATCCGGTCAACGCCATCACCGGCGTGCTGGTCGCCGACGGGCTGTTCACCTCGCAGGAGGAGATCGACAACTCGCCCAAACAGCGGTTCGGCAACTACACGGTCGGCGACATCAAGTACCGCGACCTGAACGGCGACGGCATCGTCGACGGCAACGACGTGACGACGGCCGGCAGCCCGACCGTTCCCGAAATCCAGTACGGCATCGGCGCGACGGTGAAGTGGCGCAGGCTCGACTTCTCGTTCATGTTCCAGGGCGCATCCAACGTATCGCTGCGGATGTACAACATGCACCCGTTCTGCGACGCCTCGCACTTCGGCTACGGCATCACGCAGTACATCGCCGACAACCACTGGTCGGAGGACAACAACCGCGCCGACGCGGCCTATCCGCGCCTGACCTCGCAGTTAAGCTCCAACAACACCCAGAGTTCGACCTTCTACATCCACGACGCCAAATACCTGCGCCTGAAAACCGTGGAGCTGGGCTACACCATCAAGAAACTCCGCGTCTACCTGTCGGGCAACAACCTCTTCGTCATCTCCCCGTTCGACTACTGGGACCCCGAAAAGGGCGGCGGCCACGGCCTGTCCTACCCGTTGCAGCGGATGGCGAAAATCGGCGTTCAATACCAATTCTAATCCAAAAGAAGATACCGTTATGAAAAAAATAGCAATGGCGTTAGCCCTCCTTCTCGCGGCCGCATCCTGCGATTTCCTGGATGTCGTTCCCGAGGGCAGTCCCACGCAGGACGACATCTACAAGACCCAGGCCCAGGCCGAAAAGATGCTCTTCATGGTCTACGGCAAGTGCCCCGACCTGTTCCATGCGCAGGCCATGCCCGACCTGAGCGGCGGCGACGACCTGATTTCGAGTTACTACGGATCGGTGCGTTATTTCTCGTGGAAGAGCCTCGTATACGCCACCTCGCAGGAGTCCTCGACGAACACCTACTTCAACATGTGGGGAACGACCTCGGGACTTCCGACGGGCAACTACTCGTACAACATCTACGAAGGCATCCGTTATGCCTACAACTTCCTGAACAACATAGGTTCTGTTCCCGACATCTCGGAGGCCAACCTGCGCTACTGGTCGGGCGAGGCGCACTTCCTGATCGCCCACCTGCACCAGATCCTGCTGGAGTACTACGGTCCGATCGTACTGGCCCGGGAGGAGATCGACCTGAATGCGCCGGCCAGCAGCGTGAACGTGCCGCGCAGCACCTACGACGAGTGCGTCAATTTCATCGAGGAGGAGTTCCGCAAGGCCGCCGACATGCTGCCCGACTACTGGGGTCCCATCGCGTACGGCCGCGCCATCAAGGCCACGGCGCTGGCCTACCGCGCCCGCCTGCTGCTCTACGCCGCATCGCCGCTGGTGAACGGCAATTCGGAATTCTACGCCGATTTCGTCAACAAGGACGGCACGCACCTGATCAACCAGACCTACGACGCCGAGAAGTGGAAACGCGCGATGGACGCCGCCAAGGAGGCTATCGACTGCGTGGAGGCTTCGAAGGAAACGGGAGCCTACACGATGGACGACCGCCAACTGGGCCTCTCCGTGTCGAAAAGCACCAGCACGACCGACCCGTTCGAACTGGGGCGCGCCAACTACACCTACATCTTCACCGGCGACGGCAACGCGACACAGTTCTTGAACCAGAACGAGTACCTGATGAGCTTGAACAAGTCAGGCTCGATCACCTACACGCAGAAGCAGTTCGGCTGCCACCTGGCCAACAACTACACGAAGGTGTCGGGCGCCTACCGCGGCTATTTGTGCCCGACGTTCGAGGCCGTCCAGATGTATTACACCCGGAACGGACTTCCGTGGGAGGACGACCCCGAGACGAAGGACATCGACCCGCTGGCCTACAACAAGGCGGCCGGGACGGTCGAGATGCACCTCCACAAGGAGCCGCGCTTCTATGCGTCGGTGGGTTATGACCGGGGCACGTACCGCTTCAACGGCGGCAAAATGACCATCAAGGCGCACAAGGGCGAGCCGCAGGGCTTCACCGGCAGCTACGACAACGAATACCAGTCCTACAACGGTTATTTCTGCCAGAAATGGGTCAACGAACAGTCGAAGATGACGCTCAACTCAAGCGGAAACTACTCCGTCAGCACCTACATGAGCTACGTCTTCCCCTACATGCGCATCGCCGAGCTATACTTAAGCTACGCCGAAGCCGACTTCGAGTACGACGGCACGTTGAGCGACTACGGCTACGAGTGCCTGAACAAGATCCGCTCGCGCTGCGGCCTTCCGACGTTCCAGGATTCGTGGAGCAGGGCCGGCGGCATCCCCTCGGGCCAGAAGCTGCGCGACATCATCCGCCGCGAACGTTCGATTGAATTCATGCTGGAAGGACGCCGTTTCCACGACATCCGCCGCTGGAAGATCGCCGAAGAGTGCCTGCGCCCCATCCCGAAGGCCTGGAACATCGAGGGCGACACGCCCGAGAAGTTCTACAAGCTGGTCGACATGAAGGAGAACGACACGCGCATCTTCACCACGCCGAAACACTACTGGCTGGCGATCCCCAACTCGCAGCTCAACATCAACGGCCAGCTGGTTCAGAATCCGGGTTATTAACCATTAGCGAAAAGAAACGACCATGAAAAAGCTATTTTTAGCGCTCGCGCTGTCGGCGGCAGCTTGCCTGGCCGGGTGCTCCGACAACGAAGAGATCGGATACGACATCGGCTCGAAGGTGCTGATCCCGAAAAACGGCCTGCAACAGGTCGCCCTGACGGCCGATGCCGCAGCGATCGACTACGAGGTGTGGATCTACCGGAGCGGCTACAACGAAGGCGGTTCGACGGCCGCACTCTCGGTCGACGCCGAAGCGCTGGCCGCCTACAACAAGGCCAACGGTACGGCTTACGTGCTGATGCCCGAAGCCTGCTACGACCTCCCGACCGCCGCCGTGCGGCTCGACAACAACGCCCACACCGCGAAGATCGGCATTCGGATCGACGTCTCGGCGATCACGGCGGTTGCAGGCCTCGGGTTCCCCGGGGGACAGTCGCTGCTTGCTGCCCGTTTCGGTCGGCAGTCCCGACACGGAGGTGAACGCGGCGGCCGCCACGGTGCTGATCTTCCCGGTCCGCCCCACGACGGAGAAGCCTGAAAACGCCCAATGACCCGGCCGGATCAATCAACTGAAAAATTAACCATATAACCTTCCTAATATGAAAAAAGGTTTTTTATCGTTTTTTCTGTTCACGGCTTTCGCCCTGGCGCTCTGCCCGTCGTGCAAAGACGACGAGACGGCCGAATGGAAAAACGTCGCGTTCTCGGTAGCGTCCAACCTCGCCCCCGAAAACGGGACCATCCCCTACGAAGGGAGCACGGTCGTGTTCACCGTAACGACCGACGGCAAATGGACCTATGCGATAGACCAGAGCAAGACCGACTGGTTCACCCACCCCACCGTCGACGGCATGACGCTGGCGATTCTGATTCCGGAAAACACCGTGAGCAGGGAGCGCTCCGGCGTAGTCCGGTTCATCTCGGTCTCGGACCCCACGCTGGTCGAGGAGTTCACCATCACGCAGGAACCCGGACCTGTGCCGCCCGAAGCGCCGAAAGCCGACCTGCTCGACGTTGTCTTCCACGCCGACGGCACGGCCGAGGACGTATCGCCGCTCAAGAACGAGGTGCTCTCCTACCCCGGCACGGCGCTGACCTGCTATTACCACGACGTCTACAAGCGCATCGTGACCAACTACACGCACACCCCGGGGCAGGGTTCCCGCAAGGATTCCTATTACCGGGTGGACTACTACACGAACGAGACGTTCAAGCAGGGTCTGGACGACGGCCACACGCTGGAGGTCGTCCTGCGTTCGAACCGCAACGACGGCACGAAGGAGTACAAGCCCTTCTCGGCGCATGAAGCCGGCGGCACGGGTTTCCTGATCTGCAAGGAGGGCCAGGGAGGCCATCCGGCCTGCATCACATTCCTGCCCAATGTGAGCACCACGGGCAAAAGCACGTGGCGCTGGGCGCAGAGCGACGTGACGCCCGAACCGGGCCGCTACTACCACGTCGTGGGCGTCTGGGACAAAACCGCCGAGAAAGCCTATATCTACGTGGACGGCCAACTCAAGGGCACGGCCGACGCTCCGGGCGAACTGATCCACGCCAAGGACGGCGCACGGTGGTTCGCGCTGGGCGGCGACTCGGCCGTAGGCTCGATGGGCAACGCATGGAACGGCGAAGTGGTTCTGGCCCGCGTCTTCGACGACGCGCTGACCGGGGACCAGATCGCCCTGCTCTACCAGGATGCGGCGTTCGCCGGCCAGACGCCCGTGGAATTCGCACTCTCGAACCTCACCTACCTGACCAGGTGCGAGATCGGCGCAGGCTACACCTATACGGTCTACGGCAACGGTTTCGCAGCCGGCGACAAGGTGAAGTTCACCTCGTCGGCCAACGTGACCGCAGCGTTCACGGCCGACGCCGCATTCACCGAAGCCTCCGGCGACAATACCCTTCAGTCGCTGGCAGTGACCCTCCCCGCGGGGATTCCCGCCGGAACGGGCCGGTATTTCATGGCGCTCGTCCGCAACGGCAGCCAATACCCGCTCGGCACGGTCGAATTCACCGTCTGCGACAATCCCTCCGTCTCGATGCCCCGGATCATCGCGCACCGCGGCCAGCATCAGGACGGCGTGGAGAATTCGACCGAGAATTCGATCGCTGCCCTGACCAACGCCCAGAAACTGGGCATCCACGGCGCCGAGTTCGACGTCTGGATCACCGCCGACGACG
>OGPT01003759.1_pt1 | contig 10542 bp, 8 predicted proteins | sample 1552951 | NCBI WGS metagenome assembly OGPT01 (sample SAMEA2580224, study PRJEB22360) | human gut metagenome | biome: human gut; feature: human-associated habitat; material: faeces | place: Denmark | collected 2008/2010
AATTATAAAATGATATTTAATATTTTTATTAAAGTAAAACAAAATAAAATTCATAATTGGAAACAATCCACAATATAAAAACGTCCCATAAACATTATATAGATTTGAAGAGTGATGGGCTCCAACATAAAAGTTTGTTACTAACATATATAAACTCTCAAATCCATCAATTTGTATTTCCTTCAAATTATGTCTGCTAAAATTCATAATTTCCATAAATGTTGGTATTAGTAAGAATGAAGCAAATAAACCGGCTAATATAGAGTATTTAATAAAATTAAATATTTTTTTCTTATATTCAGTTTTTTTGTAATTTAATAATAATTCTTGAATAAAATAAATACAAGAAAAAATACATATCATATAACCAATATAAAAATTACTGAAGATTGCTAAAAAAAGGCTAATAATATATAGTAAGAATTTATTTTCTTTTAACAATTTGTCAATTCCTAGCATTACTAATGGTAATAAATAAACTCCATCTAACCACATAATATTAAAATAGTAATTTATCACATATGTCATTAATGCATAACAACATGAAAAAATTAAAGATTCAAATTTTAAATTAAAATGCTTGTTTATATATATATTCATCGTTAAACCACATAAACCGATTTTAATAAACAATATCAGCATAACAAATTCCGGAATATTATTTTCATTAAAAAATATAAGCAATAAATTAAGAGGACTAGCTAAATAGTATGCAAATGTTGCATACATGCTACCACCCAAGCCATTATTAAATGAATAAAATAATGATTCTGTTCCATTTAATACTCTTTTTAAGTACAAAAATAATGTCACATATTGTGAATGCAAATCACTCACTAATATTTTTTCAGCATTAAAACCAATTTCTTTAATAAATAATACAACTATCAATACTAATATTGGTATCATAAAAGATAATAAATATATTATTTTTTTATTTTTCATCTTACCACCTATAATGATTATATCATTTATTATTAAATTTAAATAGAAAAAAATAAAAAGAAGCTTATTTAGCTTCTTCTGTTGCTCTTGTTTCCCTGATAACTGTTACTTTAATTGTTCCTGGATATTGCATTTCATTTTCAATTCTTTCCTTAATATCACGGGCAACTTTATAACTACCTAAATCATCAATTTCTTCAGGTTTAACAATTACTCTAACTTCTCTACCAGCTTGAACAGCATAAGTTTTATCTACACCTTCAATACTGTTAGCAATATTTTCTAAATCTTGTAATCTTTTTACATAATTTTCTAATGAATCATTACGAGCACCTGGACGAGAAGCAGATAATGCATCTGCTACGGCAACTAATACAGCAATTATACTTGTTGCTTCAACGTCACCATGATGTGATTCAATAGTATTAACGACAACGTCGTTTTCTTTGAATTTAATTGCTAAATCTCTACCTAAAGTGACATGACTGCCTTCAACTTCGTGATCAATAGATTTACCAATATCGTGAAGTAATCCTGCTCTTTTAGCTAACACTTCATTTTCACCTAGTTCAGCTGCTAATAAACCAGCTAAAGTTGCAACTTCAATTGAATGTTGTAATACATTTTGACCATAACTTGTTCTAAAGTGTAATTTACCAACTAATTCAATTAATTCAGCATCCATTTTAGAAATACCTAGTTCAAACATAGCAGATTCGCCATATTCTCTTATTTTAACATTCATTTCCTTGGATACTTTATCATATAATTCTTCAATTCTTGTAGGATGAATTCTTCCATCTTTTATTAAAGATTCTAAAGTAACTCGAGCTATTTCTCTTCTATATGGGTCGAATGACGAAATAACAATTGCTTCTGGTGTATCATCAATTATTAAATCAACGCCTGTTACGGCTTCGATAGTACGAATGTTTCTTCCTTCTCTACCTATTATTCTACCTTTCATCTCATCGTTAGGTAAACTAACGACTGTTACAGTTTGTTCGTTAGCAACATCACCTGCATATCTTTGCATACATGATACTAACATTTCTTTTGCTTTACGATCTGCTTCTAATTTAGCTTCTGATTCTCTATCTTTGATATAACTTGTTATTTCTAAATCCATCATATCTTCCACTTTTTTTAGAACCAATTCTTTAGCTTCTTTCTTTGAAAAACCAGATATTTTTTCTAGTAAATCAATTTGTTCTTTTTTGATTTCTTCTATTTTTACTTGTTCATTTTGGATATCTTTTTGTTTATCAATTAAATTGTTTTCTTTTTCTTCTAGCATTTGCTCACGATTTTGTAATGTTTGATCTCTACGATCCATGTTATTTTCACGTGTAATAATGCGTTCTTCGGATTCTTTTAATTCATTTTTCTTTTCTTTTATTTCATTATCAGCTTCAATTTTTAATTTATGAATTTCTTCTTTTGCTTCAAAAATACTTTCTCTTTTTGCTTTATCTGCTTCTTTTTTTGCATTTTCAATTATTTTTTCTGCTTTAGAAGAAGCCATATTTCCTTTAATATAATTAATAATAAATACTATTATAATTCCAACAAAAAGTCCAATTAAGACTAGTAAAATGGAGAAAATCATATTATCCATAATATAACCTCCATTCTAATATATACATAAGTAAAATATTTTTTTACTTATTATCATTGTAAATAAATTTTCACAATAAGTCAAGGTGAAAAGAAAAAGAAACAAATTATTTTGTTTCCTTTTTTAATATTCCATAGTGTTCACGAACTTGGTTTTCAATTTCTTCTCTCATTTCAGGTTTTTTCTTTAATATTTCCTTGACATTTTCTTTACCTTGTCCAAGTTTTTCACCTTTATAAGCATACCAAGATCCTGTTTTATCTAATACCGCAATATCACTTGCTAAATCAATTAGTTCTCCCTCTTTAGATACACCTTCACCATACATAATATCTACATTGCAAGTTTTAAATGGAGGAGCCATTTTATTTTTAACGACTTTAATATTTGTTTTATTTCCAATAATTTCGCTTCCATCTTTTATTTGTTCACTTCTTCTAATTTCTAGTCTAATTGAAGAATAGAATTTTAAAGCTCTACCACCTGTTGTAGTTTCTGGATTTCCAAACATTACTCCAACTTTTTCTCTTAATTGGTTAATGAAAATACAAACTGTATTTGTTTTATTGATAGCACCAGCTAGTTTTCTTAGAGCTTGACTCATTAATCGAGCTTGAAGTCCCATATGAGAATCTCCCATTTCTCCTTCAATTTCTGCTTGTGGTACTAAAGCAGCTACTGAGTCAATAACTATTACGCTAATGGCACCACTTCTAACTAGCGCCTCACATATTTCTAGAGCTTGTTCACCATTATCTGGTTGAGATAATAATAACTCATTAGTATTAACACCTATTTTTGCTGCATATGTTGGATCTAATGCATGTTCAGCGTCTATAAATGCTACTCTACCTCCTTGTTTTTGGGCTTCGGCAATGGCGTGAAGTGCAAATGTAGTTTTACCACTTGACTCTGGTCCATATATTTCAATTATTCTTCCCTTAGGATATCCACCTATTCCTAAAGCTATATCTAAAGATAATGAACCACTTGGAATTACTTCGATATCATTATGTTCATTATCGCCTAATTTCATTACTGATCCCTTTCCAAATTGTTTTTCTATATCTGCTAAAACTTGATCTAAAGTTTTATCATTTGATGATTTTGTCATTTCTTTTTCCTCCTTATTGTAACTTAATTATAAATCAAAATTTTGTCAATGTCAACAAAAAATCGAACATTTGTTCAAATTGTTTGTTTTTATCCTTCTATTAATATTATACGACGAACTTTTTTGATTTCCTAAAAAAAGAAAACAATTTTAATTGTTTTCAAATATATATTTCTTATTCAAATTATAATATTCTATTGCAGATATTACAGATAGTACACAAGCTAATATCAATAATACATCTGATACTTTAATATTCCATAGTTCAAATGGCAAATTATAAAATAAAGTTAAAGTAACGCCCGTCATCATACAAGCTGTTTTATATTTACCTGTTTTAATTGCTGCAACAACATGTCCTTTGTTTCCAGCAATCATTTTTATTGAATCAACTACTGTATCTCTAAAAATTATAACTACAGGAATTATTGCAGAAATAAATCCTAGAGATGCTAATATAATTAAAACTGAATTAACTAATACTTTATCAGCAATAGCATCAATCATTTTTCCAAAATCAGTTATTAAATTGTATTTACGAGCTATTTTTCCATCAACAAAGTCTGTTAGCGAAGCTATTACAAATAGTATTCCAGCAATTATATACTTAATTTCTACTACTAGAGTTTCATTCACAAATAGTTTAGGTAAATAAATTCCAGCTGATTCAAATGGAAATAATAATATTATAATAATTATTATTGTTAAAAATATTCTACTCATCGTTATTTTGTTTGGTAAATTCATAAAATCCTCCTAATTAATTATTGTTGGTTCATTTGTTTTGGTATCATTTTGATTTATTTTAATAATTCCAATTACACCAACAATTAATAATACTACTATACCTGCTATAATTATATATTTAGTTGCAGGTTTGATTTTTCTATCTATTGTATAAGGTGAGGCAATTCTTTCTTCTTTTTTTTGTTTTTTTTCGGCTTTCTTTTTAGCCTTTTTTATATCGTCTAATGAAATTTTTGAAGTTCGATCAAACAAGTACTCATTAAATTCATCGACCATATCTTCGTAACTCATTCCTAAATATTTAGCATATTCTTTAATTAATGATTTTAGAAAAAATATATCTTTGAATGCATCAACATTACCCGCTTCAATATTTTCTACTTGAGTTGGTCTTAGTTTTAAATCACTTGCTACTTCTCCAATTGTTAAACCTATATTTTCTCTTGTTTCTTTTAAACTTTCACCAATTTCCTTCAATTGTTCACCTTCTTTATTAAAAAAAAATAATATTTTATAAGCCATGTTCTGTTCCTATTGCTAGGCGACAAACATTTATCTACCCGTTTCCAGGTCCCATAAGAGATTCTTAATTCTCTCTTATTAGGTTCCCCTACCATAATTTGGGTTTCTCACTCGCGGGGTTTACCACGTTCCACTTCCATCATTTCTGATTTCTTCGTCACTTTGGCACTTTTACACCTAATCTAACCATATATTTCTACTTAGGTTATTTCGGAGCCGTTCTAAATTAGACCTTAGGTTATTAATTCCCTAAGCACGAACACTACAATCATCACAGATTGTGTGAGCATGGACTTTCCTCTACATTACTTTGAATGCAGCGTTTGTCAAAATATTATTCTTTTCCATATATAATTTTTTCTAATCTTGATATTCTTCTTAGAACATCAGCAGTTGATGTTGAATCATCATTGTTCTCTCTTAGAACTTCTATTTTAGTTCTAAGATTTCTAATTTCTTGTTTCAATTTAATGTTTTCATCAATCAAATCTTTTTTATCATTTTCAATTTCATTTATAATGTTTGCAAATTCTTCATAATCTCTTATAATTGCATCCAAAAATTTATCTACTTCTTGCGGTCTATAACCTCTAGTATCAATTTTAAATTCTTTTTCTAAAATGTCTTTACCTGTAAGTAAGATTCTATCTTGAAACATTATATTACCTCACAATCTCAGTAATATTTTCTCAAAAAAAACGAATTTTGTCAATCCGTTTTAATACTTTTTAAGTGTTCCAATAAATGTTGCTTTTTTGATATATTTGATATCATCTAACATATCTTCAAACATCTCATTTAAAACATTATAATTTTTCAAGTTTGATCACCTCTTGACATTACTTTAACAGAAAAGAAATATGATTTGTTGATATTCGACAAAACTAGAAAAAATTAGAACTTTGAATATAGTATTTTTTTTAAAAATATAGTATACTTATAATGGTGATATATATGAGATATCCTGGTGGTGTCACTCAAAGTATTAAAAATAATATAAATTATGGTAATAGAGGAATGAATTTAGAAAGTGATTTAAATATTACTAATGAATATTATTTAAATAATGATATCGCTGTTATATACAAAAAGCCAACACCTATCACTATAAATAGAGTTGATTATCCGTCTAGAAGAGATGCTGTCATTAAGGAAGCTCATTTTAAAATTCCTTCTACAACAGATTATAACGGAATTTATAAAGGTAAATACATTGATTTTGAGGCTAAGGAAACTGCAAAAAAATCTTTTCCTTTATCAAACATTCACAAACATCAAATTGAACATCTAAGAAAAATTATTAATCATGGTGGTATTGGTTTTATCATAGTAAGTTTTACTAAAGAAAATAAAATATTTTTACTAAATGGAACTAGTTTTTTTAATTTCATTGATAATAATGATAAAAAATCTATTCCTATATCTTATTTTGAAGAATATGGTTATATCATAAATTATAATTTTAATCCTAGATTGGATTATTTAAAAATTATAAATAAAATATATTTTGAAGGAGAGAATGTATGAAAAAGTTTTTTAAAGATAAAGACAATATAGTAATATTAGCAGTTAGTTTAGTAGCGTTTATCGCAGGAATCCTAAGTATTGGATTTGTTAAGTCACTTTTAATTATTGGTTTAGCAGATTTAATATTCTTCCTTCCTAATCTAAAAAAGAGAAAGAAAACTAGTAAACCTAAAGATAAAAAAACTACTAAAAAACAAAAGAAAAAAGTTATTCAAATCATATTAATCATTTTTATAATCGGAATATCTTTATGTATAATTGGAGGCATTGCTTTTTGTTCTTACATTGTAAGTCATGCGCCAAAATTCAATCCAAATGAGTTGTATGCTAAAGACTCAAGTATTTTATATGATGTAAATGGTAATATAATGGCTAAATTAGGTGCTGAAAAAAGAACTAAAATTTCTTTTGATGAATTACCTGAAGTTTTAATCGATGCAATCATAGCTACTGAAGATTCTAACTTTTTCGAACACAATGGATTTGATTTACCTCGTTTCTTAAAAGCTAGTGCAACTCAAGTTTTATCTGGAGGAACAAGTGGTGGTGGTGCTTCTACCTTAACAATGCAAATTGTAAAAAATACTTATACTTCTACTGAATCTCATGGTATTGATGGTATTATAAGAAAATTTACTGATATTTATATGGCTATTTTCCAAGTAGAAAAAAAATATTCAAAAAAAGAAATTCTTGAGTTCTATGTAAACACTTATAACTTAGGTAGTGGTGCTTATGGTGTTGAACAAGCAAGTCAAACATACTTTGGAAAATCTGCTAAAGATTTAAATTTAGCTGAAGCTGCTTTAATTGCCGGATTATTTCAAGCACCATCTGCTTATAATCCTTATACAAATCCAGATCTTGCCGAACAAAGAAGAAATACAGTTTTATATTTAATGAAACGACATGGCTATATTACTGATGAAGAATATAAAATTGCTAAATCGGTTACTGTTGAAAAAATGTTAAGTAATAATGAGGTTAAAAGTGGAAATGAATGGCAAGCATTTATTGATACTGTCGTAGCTGAAGTTATTGAAAATACTAAAAGTTCTGAACATCCTAATGGCCTAGATCCAGCTAATGTTCCAATGGAAATATATACTACAATGGATCCTGATAAACAAAGTCTAATAAATGGAATTATGAATGGAGAGACTTATAAATGGCCAAATCCTGTTGCTGAAGCAGGTATTGCTGTTACTGATGTAAAAACTGGTGCAATTGTAGCTGTTGGTGCTGGCCGTGATAAAAATAAAAAAGGTGAAAGAACTTTAAACACTGCCACTCAAAATACAAAACAAATTGGTTCTACTTCAAAACCTTTATTTGACTATGGTCCAGGTATTGAATATGAGAACTGGTCAACTTACACACTATATGCTGATGAGCCTCATGCTTATTCAACTGGAGTTGGTGTCAGCAACTGGGATAGAGGATATAATGGATTAATGACTATGAGAACTGCCTTAGGTCAATCAAGAAATATTCCAGCTTTGAAAGCTTTCCAAGCAAATAAAAATTCTAATATTCAAAAATTTACAAAAAGTGTTGGATTACATCCTGATATCGAAGGAAACATTATCCATGAAGCTCATGCTATTGGTGGTTATACTGGTGAAACACCTCTTACTATGGCAGCCGCTTATGCCACATTTAGTAATGGTGGATATTATATTGAACCATATAGTTATACAAAAATAGTATTTAAGGATAGCGGGGAAACTATCGAAACAAAACCTAAAAAAGAAAAGGTAATGAGTGAAGAAACTGCTTATATGATGACATCACTATTACAAAGTTCAGCTCAAATGGGATTATATAGTAATTATAATATTGGTGGTGCTGTCTATGGTGCTAAAACAGGTACTTCAAATTTCGATGATGCAACTATTGCTGCTTGGAAGTTTGGACCAGACGCTGTTAATGATTTATGGGTAACAGGAATATCTCCTGATTATGCAATATCTGTTTGGTATGGATACTTAAAAATTAACAAAGACTATGTAAGTAACTCTTATACTGGAAACCATAGATCGCTATTCCAAGCAGTAGCTCGTGGGGTATTTAAACAAGGAAGCAACTGGACTAAACCGGATGGAGTTGTAGAAGTTGAAGTTGAATATGAAACATGGCCTGCTAAATTACCTAGTGAATATACTCCTGATAATTTAAAAGTTACCGAATTATTTAAAAAAGGAACTGAACCTACTGAAGTATCAGACAGATTCAGCAAGTTATCTAGTGTTACTGATTTAAAAGGAACTGTAAAAGATAATAAATTAACTCTTACTTGGACTGGAATTAAGCCTAGTGCTATTGATGACACAAAAATTAATGAATTATTTACTTCTTTATTCCAAGATGAGGGTTATAGAAATAATGCAATTCAAGCAAGAAAAAGTTATAATAATGCTAATATCGGGAATTTAGTTTATAAAGTATATTCTAAAGATTCTAGTGGAAATTTAAGTTTAATTAAAGAAACAAGTGATACTACACTTACAATAGATGTTACGTCTAGTTCGCCAACAAAATATGTTGTAATTGCTAGTTATACAATATTCACTGCAAATGCAAGTGATGGTGTAGAAGTAAATGTAACTCTTAGTAGTGTAAAACCTAATGTAACTGTTACATTAAAAAGTGATACTACTCAGTTAGCAGTTGGAGAAACATATACAAAACCAACTGATTATTCAAGTATTTTTACAGTTTTAGATGGAGCTCTAGATGTTACTAAAAAAGCAACAATTACAGAAAAATATAGTAAAAATGGTAGTGATGTAACAACTATAAATACTACTAGTGCTGGGGAATACAAAATAACTTACACAATTGTTTATAATGGTGTTACTACAACAAAAAGTAGAACCCTTAAAATAACAGAATAAAAGTGAAGAAATAATTCTTCACTTTTTGCATATATTTTTTAATTTACAATTAGTACAATCAGGATTTATTGCTTTACAATAATATCTACCAAACAATACTAATTGATGATGAGTTTTATTTAATCTATCTTTCGGTATTTTTTTATATAATTCTTTTTCAATTTTTAATACATCTTTTGTCTTAACTAATCCTAATCTGTTAGCAACCCTAGTAATATGAGTATCGACAGCTATGTATGGTTCATTATATAAAGTACTTAAAACTAGATTAGTTGTTTTTCTGCCAACCCCTGGTAATGATTCTAAATATTTTCTATCATTTGGAACATAACCAATTTCTAGTATTTTTTTAGATATTTCAATTATATTACTCGCTTTTTTATTAAAAGTCCCAATTGGTCTTATTATATTTTTAATATCATTAATATCGGCTTCACTTAATTTTTTTAGTGAATCATATTTCTTAAATAAAATATTTGTTACTTCATTAACTCTTTTATCAGTTGTTTGTGCTGATAACATCACAGCTATTAGAAGCTCATAATCTAAATTATAATTTAATTCACATTTTGGATTAGGTATTAATTCATCTAAATATTCAAATATTTTATTCATCTTCAAGCCAGTTATAATCTAATAGTTCTTTCTTTTCAGATTTTCTATTTTTAAATTCTGTGTCATTTTTTATTTTATCTTCTCTTGATTTAATACCTTTTTTATTCCATTCAAATAATATTTTATCAATATAATTCAATTTATAAACACCATTATATACAGCCTCATCTAAAGCCATTAGTATTAATTCATCAGAATAGTTTAAATCTTGCCAACCACCTATAATTGCATATTCCATAGGTGATAAAGTTCTACCAAATTTTTCTTCAAATTTATCATAAATTGTGCTTGTTTTTTCTTCTTCTTTTTCACTTATAATTAAATGTGACAATTTAATATATAATTCATCTAGATTTATATTTTCAGTAATAATTCCGTCTATCTTTTTATTATCTAAATTTAATATATCTTTCGTTATTAATGATTCAAATAGATTCATTACTTCCTCTAAATTGAATTCCAATTCAGAAGATATTTTTTTTGGATTAAATGTTACATCACGATCATTAATTATATATATTAGTAATATTAATTCATCAGATGTTAGTTTTAATTTT
>OGPT01003760.1_pt1 | contig 10539 bp, 10 predicted proteins | sample 1552951 | NCBI WGS metagenome assembly OGPT01 (sample SAMEA2580224, study PRJEB22360) | human gut metagenome | biome: human gut; feature: human-associated habitat; material: faeces | place: Denmark | collected 2008/2010
AAAATATAAAGGAGCGGATGACATTCCCGTCAGTGCCCACCCCAGTATCCGTTCCGTTCCGGCATGTTATGCCTCTTCCGAACTGGCTGTCCGTCTGGCAAAGATTGCCGGAGCGCGCCTGCACATCCTGCATGTTTCCACAGCCAAAGAACTGCAACTGTTCAGTGACGAACCTTTGGCAAACAAGAACATCACCGCTGAAGCATGTGTAGCGCATTTACTTTTTACGCTGACGCACTACAACAGTCTGGGCGCACGCATAAAGTGTAATCCTGCCGTTAAACGAAAAACAGACCGGGAAGCACTGCGGACCGCCGTCAACTCAGGACTGATTGACGTTATCGCCACCGACCACGCCCCTCACTTGTTGAGCGAGAAAGAGGGCGGGGCTTTGAAAGCAATGTCCGGTATGCCTATGATACAATTCTCCCTTGTCAGTATGTTAGAACTGGTGGACGAAGGAGTGTTCTCACTGGAAACGGTTGTTCAGAAAATGTGTCATGCACCTGCCCGGATATACGGTATTTGCCAGCGTGGATATATCCGTGAAGGCTATCAGGCGGATTTAGTGCTGGTACGCTCTAACTCTCCCTGGGAAGTCACTACCGACAAGATTCTGAGCAAATGCGGCTGGAGTCCTTTGGAAGGGCATACGTTCAACTGGAAAGTAGAAAAAACGTTTGCCAACGGACATCTTATTTACAACGGCAATACTGTGAACGATTCTTACCGCGGTGAAGAGCTGCGGTTTGATTATCCGTCAGCAGGAGCATAATATAGTATTATCTATTCAGAGCATAACCTTATATAGAGATTATCAATTGCCAACTATCAATTATAAAATCCATGAAGTAAGCCCCTATATCAACTGGATTTATTTTTTCCATGCCTGGGGCTTTCAACCCAAGTTTGCAGCAATCGCCAACATTCACGGTTGCGATTCCTGCCGCGCCATGTGGCTTGCGGCTTTTCCGCAGGAAGAACGCTCCAAAGCCGCCGAGGCTATGCAATTGTTTAAGGAAGCCGGCAGAGTACTCAACCGGTTGGATGAGAAAATTTCGGTGCAATGTATTTACAGGCTATGCAGTGCCAATGCAGAGGGAGACAATCTCATCATCGAAGATACGGTGTTCCCTCTGCTCCGCCAGCAGACACCTCATCCGGATGGAAGTCCGTTTCTCTGCCTGAGCGATTTCATACGGCCTCTTTCATCCGGAGTGCCGGATACGATAGGGCTTTTTGCATCTTCCGTCAGTGCGGAGAGTGAAAACTACTACAAAGACGACCCTTACAAACATCTCCTCGTACAGACCCTGACAGACCGGCTGGCCGAAGCCGCGACAGAAAAGATGCACGAACATGTGCGCAAAGCGGTCTGGGGATATGCTCCCAACGAATCGCTTTCCATTCCGGACTTGCTGGCTGAGAAATATCAAGGTATCCGTCCGGCGGTAGGCTATCCTTCCCTACCCGACCAATCCGTAAACTTCATATTGGATGAACTGCTGGATATGAAACAGATAGGTATCACGCTCACCGAAAACGGGGCCATGTATCCACATGCTTCTGTATGCGGTCTTATGTTTTCACATCCCCGGTCACACTATTTCGCCGTAGGCAAGATTGGTGAAGACCAACTGGAAGATTATGCCCGCCGACGCGGTAAGCCGATTGATGAAATGCGAAAGTTTCTTGCAGCCAACCTGAAGAGTTAAGAACCGGGAGTGTGATTTTCCGGTTTCCGTTACGACAAACAAATTAAAAGCGATTCGAGAAACAATACAATGGAAAATATAGAACAAGAGTTTATGTCCGTCATACGGGAATATGAGCGCGTCATCTATAAGGTGTGTTACCTGTACACCACTCCGAACGCGACTCTTAGCGACCTGTACCAGGAAGTAGTACTCAACATCTGGAAAGCTTTTCCTAAATTCAGAAAGGAATGTAAAGTCTCGACGTGGATTTACCGTATCGCCTTGAATACCTGTATCAGCTTCATACGGAAAGAAAAGAACATTCCGGAGATTGTAACCCTCACACAGGAAGCCGACCGCAGCGAAGAGGACGACGAGACACAAGCCATGTTACGGCAACTCTACCGGATGATAAACCGGCTGGGGCAACTGGAAAAGTCTATCATCCTGCTTTATCTGGAAGAGAAGAGTTATGAGGAGATTTCCGAAATCACCGGACTGACCGTAACCAATGTGGCTACCAAACTCAACCGTATTAAAGACAAACTGAAAAAGATGAACAAGGAGGAATAATATATGGAACTGGACGAACTGAAAAAATCATGGAATGCATTGGATGCACAGTTGCAAAAGGAACCTATCGCCGATGAAAAACAAATAAAGGAACTGCTTGCGAGCTATAAAACAAATACCCGGCGCAGCCTGAGGCGGCTCGTTGTCCTGCAACGCTTCTCGCTTGGAGTAGGTGCGGTGGGGCTGGCCGTCATCCTGCTGATATGGCTTTTGCTACCTACTTTCGGCTTCAATGAGCACTTGCAAAACAAGACTGCCATATTTCTGGCTTTCATCACCGTCACCATCCTCGGCGGTATGTGGTGGGACCGGAAAACTTACCTTTGGAACAGGAATACCCGGGTGGATGAGATGTCCGTAGCCGAAGTAAGCCGGCGCATGGCCACGTTCCGTTACTGGACCCGCTACGAAGTGTGGGCAGTGGCTGTCTGGGCCGTTATCTTCACCGCACTGTTCTACTGGGTAATGGATTACTACACGATGCCTCTCATAGCGCAAGCCGCCATGCTGGGATTCTGCGTCATCTGGGATGTAATTCTCATTTATTTCATCTATAAAAAGGTTGTTTATAAGCACCTCGACAGTATTAAAAAGAATATAGAAGAACTCGAAGATATATGCACCGAATAACTCTTATACTCATTTTATTCCTGCTTCTGCCGGATATGTACATCTACCTGGTGTACATCGTAAAGAAAACGCGTAATATAGTCTGGCGCAGTACATATTGGCTTCCTACCGCTATGTTGGTGGCCATATACATGTATTATATCTATATGGCAGGGGATAATGTCCTTTCACATCATCCGCAAGGCATCGGCAGGCTGGCGGTGGCCGTGATGCTGTTCGCCGTTCCGAAAACGGTGTTCATGCTTTGTTCGCTGCTGGGTATACTGATGCGGGGAATCAGCCGGCTTCTGTCGCTCGTCATTTTCCGCACGCCGTTCAGAAGCCCCCGCTCTCCTTTCGTCGCACACCGGCTTCCTTACACACTGCTCGGATTGATATTGGGGGTAATCAGTTTTGCCAATATTCTTTACGGAGCCATTGCGGGTATCACACGCTTTGAGGTAAAGGATGTCGAATATCGCTCGGCCAACATACCCAAAGGCTTTGACGGTTATCGCATCCTTCAGCTGTCGGATATACATATAGGCAGCTGGCTGGGGAATCCGGAAGCAGTCCGGCATTTGGTGAAGCTGGTGAATGAGCAGAAAGCAGACCTTATTGTCTTTACCGGTGATTTGGTTAATCAGCAAAGCCACGAGCTGGACGGTTTCAAGGAGATACTTTCCCGGCTCCATGCTCCCGACGGAGTATATTCTATTCTCGGCAATCATGATTACGGGACTTACTACCGCTGGCGTAACCGAAAAGAGGAAACGGCCAATTTGGAGTATTTAATAGAACAGCAAAAAGAGATGGGCTGGAAAATGCTGAATAACGAACATGACATCCTATATCATAAGGGTGACAGCATAGCATTGATAGGTGTCGAGAACGATGGGGAGCCGCCTTTCTCACAATTCGCCGATTTGCCCAAAGCCATGCAGGGCACGGAAGGCATGTTCCGTATCCTGCTCAGCCACAATCCTACGCACTGGCGACGCGAAGTCCTGTCGGGCTCTGATATAGAGTTAACCCTTTCCGGACATACGCACGCCATGCAGATGGAAATGTTCGGACATTCGTTAGCTTCTCTCATCTACCCGGAATGGGCAGGCATGTACTACGAAGGCAAACGATCCCTGTATGTCAATGTCGGCATAGGATACGTGGGACTGCCTTTCCGCTTCGGTGCATGGCCCGAAATCACCGTTATAAAATTAGTTAGCGAGAATGAGTGACAAAATCTAAAAAAGGTCTATCTTTGTGGCAATAAAATCCAAAACCTATGAAGATACTCTATAATATTTATCAGATTTGCTTTGCACTGCCTATATTATTGGTGCTGACTATTCTTACCGCACTGGTCACAATTGTCGGTTCCTTATTGGGTGGCGCTCATTTCTGGGGATATTATCCGGGTAAAATATGGTCACAACTGATTTGCTATCTCCTGCTTATTCCGGTAAAAATAAACGGACGGGAGAAGCTCCATAAACGTACTTCTTATGTATTTGTCCCCAATCATCAGGGGTCTTTCGATATTTTCCTGATTTATGGCTTTCTGGGAAGAAACTTTAAATGGATGATGAAGAAAAGCCTGCGTAAGATTCCATTCGTGGGCAAGGCTTGCGAAAGCGCCGGGCATATTTTCGTAGACCGTTCCAGCCCCCGGAAAGTACTGGCTACCATGCGTCAGGCAGAGGCTTCTTTAAAGGACGGAGTGTCATTAGTGGTATTCCCCGAAGGTGCACGCACATTCACCGGACATATGGGGTACTTCAAGAGAGGAGCTTTCCAATTGGCAGACGAACTGCAACTGGCAGTAGTGCCTGTCACGATTGACGGTTCGTTCGAGATACTTCCCCGTACCGGCAAGTGGATACACCGCCACCGCATGACACTGACGATTCATGAACCGATTGCTCCCAAAGGACAAGGGGCGGAGAATATCAAAGCGACTATGGCGGAAGCTTATACAGCGGTAGAAAGCGCATTGCCTGAGCAGTATAGGGGAATGGTGAAGAATGAGGACCAGGATAATTTATAAACAGTCATTATATTTCCAATACTAAATTTTGGTCCAGACATTATCTCTTGCAAAGGGAATTGTATGAATCCTAAGAGGAAAAGGGCTGTGGCAAAATTCAAATAGCAATTTACACCTAGCAATAAAGTTTCATCTACTGAAGTAAAAAAAAAGAAAAAATATTACCGATACAAGATGATGATATCACTAATTTCATCAACTACAACTCAAGACGATATATCAAATAATTTAGATAAATATTAGTAATATGTTCGATATTAGAGTTAAATTCAGTGATGAAAAATAAATAGGATGTAATTAACTTACCTTTTTCCACAAATCTCCACTCTAATCACCTAATTAATACATATTTCGAACATTTTCAATGTAAAGAAAAGCATCTTTACGCTGAAAAAAAGAAGACTATTTGTCACTCCATTATGACTATTCATACACTCTCATTTTATTATAAAGGCTATTTTTGCGCACAATATTTAAATGAAACAGAGTGACTATGGCTAAAGTAAAAAAAGAATTTTATCAAAAGCCCACAATAAAAGTAGTTGAATTTGACCTAAATAAGGCAATATGCAACAACGTGGCAACAATGAGTACATGTCTAAAAATAGACCAAGAAACAGGAAATTATAACTATACAAAATTCAATCCAAGGGGTAATAGTGATAAATGGAAAGATTGGCCTGGTGTATCAGAGTAAAAAAGAATTGTTAGGCAGAATGACATAAATAAGAATAAGATGAATACAAAAAATATATATCCTATTATTATTTTAATTTTTTTATGTATGGTGCCGCTCTCTTTCAGCAGTTGCAATAAAGATAAAGACCAGAAGGTGAGCAACTCAGAACGCCTTATCGGTGAATGGATTTATCGTACAACACAGGAAAAGACAAACGGGGAGTGGAAAGATATGCCTACACAGGTAGGTGCTGAAGGCACGCAGACATTCTATAAAGATGGAAAAGCACTCATCACAATGACGTTTAAAGGTGAGTACATGGAGCAGAAATTTGAATGGAATTTGAAAGATAACAATGATTATATCATCAATGGCACTGTGAGAGGACAAATCTTGTTTGAAAGTAACGATTGCTTCTATCTCTACTCGGATGAAACCCTCGATCCGGAAACAGGCGGGAATATTAAAGGAGAGTTTCGCGATATTTACGACCGTAAGAAATAGTCTATGAAACAGGTAGTTTGCAGTGCACTTTTACTTCTTGTTTGCTTTGTGAAAGTACTAATGTTGCATGGCCGTGGTTTCCGAACTCTGCTGCAAGCGCTTATGCTCTTCCAGCAGCTGCATGTTTTGTTTGGCTTTGGAAAGGAAATCTTTTACAAAAGCGTTTTCCTTAAAAATCAGGGGAGCGGTTCTCATTATATCTTCAATCTGGGGTGTCATTATAGGATACGGCAGTGTACTGCACATCATCATAAACACTCCCGGACCAAGCACATTCTCATAGTTTTCAATGATGAAGTCTTTCACATAATCATTCATCTCTTTGGCCAATGTTTCTTCCTCCTTAGCCAATTGTTCGTGTACATCTTCCAAGTTGGCGCCATCCAACACCATACGCGCTTCTTTTCGCTCCAGTTCTCCCATTTCAACTTCCATTGCATTACGCTTCTCTATAAACTCATACAACGCGTTGTTCAACAAGGTTCCCTTAGCCGACAGCTGTGAATTGGAAATGATTATCTCAATCCTGCCATCTTCCAGAATCAAAGGCATAATACCCTCGTCATCCATATACAGCGTCACCATCATTACCGAATCTACGGGGCCTTTCATCGAAAATAGTCCATGAACCACCTCGGACGAGTCAATTGTTACCCACTGCCCGTTTTGCAGTGTTTTAAGAAATAACATTTTACCATCGAGACTGGTTACCGAAGAATTTCCTTCAATCTTATATTTGCGACTACAAGAAGAGAAAGACACAAGTAACAACAAAAAAGGCAAGATATAGTTTACATTCATTCTAATCATGCAGGAAACGATTTATGAATTACACGCGGCAAAGGTATTAATATTCCTTATAAACCGGATAGAAAGAAAGGAATTTTCATTTGGTTTACGTATTTTTGCACAATCATAAATCATAAAACCGGAGAAATATACATGTCAACCTATGCTCCTTTCGCCAAACCTCTTTATGTAATGCTCAAACCCGTAGGGGCTGTATGCAACCTGGCATGCGATTATTGCTATTATCTGGAGAAGTCCAAACTGTATGTGAACAATCCCAAACATGTGATGAGCGATGAACTGCTGGAAAGGTTCATTGAAGAATATATCAATTCGCAAACGATGCCGCAAGTATTATTCACCTGGCATGGCGGAGAAACCCTGATGCGCCCGTTGGCCTTCTACAAAAAGGCTATGGAACTGCAAAAAAAGTACGCTAACGGCCGGACGATTGACAACTGCATACAGACAAACGGTACGTTGCTTACCGACGAATGGTGCGAGTTCTTCAAAGAGAACAATTGGCTGGTAGGCGTGTCCATCGACGGTCCGCAGGAGTTTCACGACGAGTACCGCAAAAACAGGCTTGGAAAGCCTTCTTTCGTCAAAGTGATGCAAGGCATCAACCTGCTGAAAAAACATGGGGTGGAATGGAACGCGATGGCGGTAGTGAACGACTTCAACGCCGACTATCCCCTTGAGTTCTATAATTTCTTTAAAGAGATAGGTTCCCGCTATATCCAGTTCGCTCCTATCGTAGAACGGATTATACCGCATCAAGACGGACGTCATCTGGCTTCACTGGCCGACAAGGAGAAGGCTGCCGAACTGGCTGATTTCTCCGTCAGTCCGGAACAATGGGGAAACTTCCTCTGCGCCCTGTTCGATGAATGGGTGAAACAAGATGTGGGGACTTATTATATCCAGCTCTTCGACTCCACCCTTGCCAACTGGGTGGGTGAGCAACCGGGCGTATGCTCTATGGCAAAGACCTGCGGGCATGCCGGCGTAATGGAGTTCAACGGTGATGTATATGCCTGCGACCACTTTGTATTTCCGGAATATAAATTAGGAAACATCTATCAGAAAACACTGGTTGAAATGATGTACAGCGAGCAACAGCAGGCTTTCGGACTGATGAAACAAAAATCACTCCCTACCCAGTGCCGGGAGTGCGAATGGCTGTTCGCCTGCAACGGCGAATGTCCTAAAAACCGCTTTGCACATACCGCAAACGGTGAGCCCGGACTGAACTACCTTTGTGCCGGTTACCGGAAATTCTTCAAGCATGTAGCTCCTTACATGGACTTTATGAAACAGGAATTGCTGAATCAGCGTCCGCCTGCCAATATCATGGACGCCATCCGGGAAGGAAAATTCAAATAACATATAGTAAATTAATTAATAACAAGGATGAAATTAACGAAGTATTTGATTGCGGCTATTGCCGTGCTGACAGTCTGCTCCGTACGCGCAGACGAAGGAATGTGGTTACTGCAACTCATGAAGCAGCAGAACTCCACCGACATGATGAAGAAACAGGGATTAAAACTCGAAGCCGATGATTTATATAACCCGAACGGTGTATCACTGAAAGATGCCGTAGGTATCTTTGGCGGCGGTTGTACCGGTGAAATCATCTCACCGGAAGGATTAATCCTTACCAATCACCACTGCGGTTACGGAGCAATCCAGCAACACAGCTCGGTAGAACACGATTACCTGACAGACGGTTTCTGGGCTAAAAGCCGCAGTGAAGAACTGCCTACTCCGGGATTAAAATTCCGTTTCGTACATCGTATCGTAGACATCACCGACCTCGTAAACGAGAAAGTCAAAGCCGGAGAAGTGACGGAAGTCAATGCGCTGACAGCTCCGTTTCTCAACAAACTCGCCAAAGAAGAGCTGGAAAAGAGCGATTTGAACGGCAAACCGGGTATCGAGGTAAAAGCATTGCCCTTCTATGCAGGAAATAAATTCTACCTGTTCTACTATAAGGTATATAGCGATGTACGGATGGTAGCCGCTCCCCCCTCCTCAGTAGGAAAGTTCGGTGGTGAAACAGACAACTGGATGTGGCCTCGCCATACGGGCGATTTCTCCATGTTCCGCATCTATGCCGACAAGAACGGAGAACCTGCCGAATATTCCAAGGACAACGTACCTTTGCAAACTCCTAAATATCTGCCGATTTCCATCAAAGACCTGCAAGAGAACGACTATGCCATGATTATGGGTTTCCCCGGCAGAACCAGCCGTTACCTCACCCAATCGGAAGTGAAAGAACGCATGGAAGCAGACAACCAAGCCATGATTGACATGCGCGGCGTCCGCCTCGATGTGTTGCGCAAATATATGGATGCCAGCGATAAAACCCGTATCCAGTATGCCAATAAGTTTGCCGGAAGCAGTAACTACTGGAAGAATTCCATCGGCATGAACAAGGCAATCATCGACAACGACGTATTGGGTACCAAAGCGGAACAGGAAAAGAAATTCGCCGAATTTGCCAAAAGCAAACCTGAATACGAAGGCGTGGTAGACAAGATGGACGGTATCATCGCCAAAAGAATGCCCGTTACCCGCCAGCTCAATTACCTGTACGAAGCATTGAGCGGCGCCATTGAATTTGGCAGCCCGTACATGATTATGGACAAGATTAAAACCGCGCTGGAAGAGAAAAACGATTCACTGCTCACCGCAAGCACGGCGCAACTGGAAGAAGTATTCAACGACATCCACAACAAAGACTACGACCATGAAGTAGACCGCGCCGTAGCCAAAGCCATTTTGCCGGCTCTCGCCCAAAAGCTGAAACCGGAAGAGCTTCCCGCTTTCTATCTGACCGTTCAGAACAAATACAAAGGCGACTACAACGCTTTTATAGATGATATATACGACAACTCCATCCTCTCCAACCGTGCCAACTTTGACAAGTTCATGAAAAAGCCAACCATAAAGGCTATCGAGAAAGACCCCGCCACAGCTTATTCCCGTTCAAAAGTAGAAAAGTTAAGAGCTGTCGCCATGGAAGAAAAAGCGCTGAGTGAAGGCCTTGACCTGCTGCACAAAGCATACATCCGCGGTTTAGGTGAAATGAAGCTGCCCGTACCGTCTTATCCGGACGCTAACTTCACCATCCGTCTGACTTACGGTAACGTGAAATCATACAGCCCGCGTGATGCAGTGCACTACAATTACTACACCACCACAGACGGTATTCTTGAAAAAGAGAATCCCGAAGACCGTGAGTTCGTAGTACCTGCCAAGCTGAAAGAGCTTATCCTTAATAAAGATTTCGGACGGTATGCCATGGCGGACGGCACAATGCCCGTTTGCTTCCTGACGACCAACGATATTACCGGCGGTAACTCCGGCAGCCCGGTCATCAATGGTGAAGGCCAACTTATAGGCTGCGCGTTCGACGGCAACTGGGAATCCCTGAGCGGTGACATCAATTTCGATAACAACCTGCAACGTTGCATCGCACTGGATATCCGCTACGTACTCTTTATTCTGGAAAAACTGGGAGACTGCGGACACCTGATAAAAGAAATGAACATAGTCGAGTAACCGTTATTTTCCCGGCCACACACAATACGACTGAGGTACCCTAAGTATACTACTTAGATACCCTCAGT
>OGPT01003774.1_pt1 | contig 10510 bp, 10 predicted proteins | sample 1552951 | NCBI WGS metagenome assembly OGPT01 (sample SAMEA2580224, study PRJEB22360) | human gut metagenome | biome: human gut; feature: human-associated habitat; material: faeces | place: Denmark | collected 2008/2010
CTTCCATGTAGCTTTCCATTTCTTTTTCATCTGCATCACCTAATTTATCGCAGATCTCATTCATCTGTGCTTCCATTTCATATAAAAAATCAAAAGCTGATGCTAAGACACTTTTGATCGTCATTCCTTTTTCTAAGGCTGTATGCTGGTCTAAATATCCGATACGGACATTTTTTGCCCATTCGACCGTTCCCTCATCCGGTGTCAGTTTTCCGGTGATGATATTCATAAACGTGGACTTGCCTTCTCCGTTTGCACCGATCAGGCCGATATGTTCGCCTTTGAGGAGACGAAAAGAAACATTGTCGAAAATCGCACGGTCACCAAAACCATGCGTCAGATTTTTTACATTTAAGATCATAATTACTCCTGTCAAATTTTGTGAAGTTATGAAAGTTATGAGATGCCATATGAATTGTTTCGTACTTCGTACTTTCACAATTCTTTCTACGCTCCGCTTCGGTCGGGGCGGGTTTCAAGGTCTTTCATCCACTTATGAGCAAGCTCATGTGGATTTAGATCTTTTGATCCTGGCATCTTATTATCTTACCATAAAAGAAAGGGGTTGCACAATCGAAAAAAAAGGAATATCCTTACTGCGATTCTTGTGATAAAATAACGGGTACAAAAAGATTTTTGAAAATATATAAGGAGGAGCATATGACAAAAAAACAGCTTGCGCTGGAAGTGATCGAGCGTTTAAAGAAGGAATATCCTCTGGCAGACTGTACGCTTGATTATGATGCGGCATGGAAACTGCTGGTCAGTGTCCGGCTTGCGGCACAGTGTACGGATGCCAGGGTAAATGTTGTGGTTCAGGATCTCTATGCGAAATATCCGGATGTAGATGCTCTTGCGGAAGCAACACCGGAAGAGATCGAGGCGATCGTAAGGCCATGCGGTCTTGGAAAAAGCAAGGCACGTGATATCAGTGCATGCATGAAAATGCTGCGTGATGAGTACGACGGCAAAGTGCCGTGTGATTTTGATGCGATTTTAAAGCTTCCGGGCGTGGGAAGAAAGAGTGCAAACCTGATCATGGGCGATGTTTTCAAAAAGCCTGCGATCGTCACGGATACGCACTGCATTCGTCTGACAAACCGTATCGGTCTGGTAGATGGGATCAAAGATCCGAAAAAAGTCGAAATGGCACTCTGGAAGATCATTCCACCGGAAGAAGGTAGTGATTTCTGCCACAGACTCGTTTATCATGGCAGAGAGGTCTGTACAGCGAGAACAAAGCCTTACTGTGACAGATGCTGCCTGGCGGATATCTGTGCAAAAAATGGAATTTAAAATATGGAGGTAATTAAGGAAATGAGAAACGCGGAAACAGATCTGACAGAAGGTACACCTTGGAAGATTATCATGCGATTTTCGATTCCATTGTTTTTTACGTTTTTACTGCAGCAGTTTTATAACATGGTAGACACGATCATTGTCGGAAAATGTCTGGGAGTATCGTCTCTGGCGGCGGTTGGATCGACGGGGTCGATCAACTTTATGATCATCGGTTTCTGTACCGGTGCCTGCAGCGGATTTGCGATTCCGGTGGCGCAGAAGTTCGGGGCGAGGGATTATGTTACGATGCGCCGTTATGTGGCGGTCAGTCTGCAATTGGCCGTGGTAATGTCGGTGGTGCTTGCCGTGGTCACAAGCGTTTATTGCGCGGATATTCTGCGCATGATGCGTACACCGGAGAATATCTTTACCGGAGCTTATTATTATCTGCTTGTCACTTTTATAGGTGTTCCCTGTACTTTCTTCTATAATTTGTTGTCCAGCATTATACGTGCTTTGGGGGATAGCAAGACGCCGTTTTGGTTTCTGCTTTTTTCCACCGTCCTGAATATTCTGCTCGACTTGTTTTGTATCCTTGTTTTGGACTGGGGCGTGGCGGGAGCGGCGATCGCTACGGTCTTTTCCCAGGGAGTTTCGGCGGCGCTGTGCTACATCTATATGATGAAGCGTTTTGAAATTCTGAGAACTACTTCTGCCGAACGTAAATTCGACGGCGCGCTGGCGCGTACGCTGATGTATATCGGAGTGCCTATGGGGTTGCAGTTTTCCATCACCGCTATCGGCAGTATCATGCTGCAGAGCGCCAACAACGCATTGGGTACGGCGTGTGTAGCGGCTTTTACGGCTGCCATGCGTATCAAGATGTTCTTTATGTGTCCCTTCGAGAGCCTGGGTATGGCGATGGCCACTTATAGCGGACAGAACTACGGTGCGGGCAAGCCCGAACGTATATGGCAGGGTGTCAAGGCAAGCGCTCTGATGATGATTGTCTACTGGGCGTTCACTTTCGCGGTGCTGATGCTCGGAGCCGGAACGTTCGCTCTGCTGTTTGTAGAGGCTTCGGAAGTGGAAATACTGAGAGATGCGGAACTTTTTCTACATATATCTGTCTCTTTCTTCCCGATACTGGGGTTGCTTTGTATCCTGCGCTACACGATTCAAGGAGCGGGCTACACCAATCTGGCTATGCTTTCGGGCGTTTCCGAAATGATAGCCCGTATTCTGGTCAGCTTGCTGGCGGTTCCGGCATTCGGCTACATCGCCGTTTGCTTCGGTGACCCGACCGCTTGGATTTTCGCGGATTTGTTCCTCATTCCCGCTTTTATTTATGTCTACCGACGTATACTTCGGATGAACAAAAAATAGTGTATCTTTGTACCGGTAGTTGGTACGATGATGGCCGAACGGAAGATTATACATATCGATATGGACGCTTTTTACGCATCTGTGGAACAGCGCGATAATCCGGAACTGCGTGGCAAGCCCGTGGCAGTGGGGCATGCCGAGGAACGGGGCGTGGTGGCTGCCGCCAGCTATGAAGCCCGCCGGTTCGGGGTGCGTTCGGCCATGTCGTCACAGAAAGCGAAGCGGTTGTGTCCGCAGCTTATTTTCATTCCGGGACGCATGGATATGTATAAATCGGTATCCCGCCGGATACATGAGATTTTCCATGAGTATACGGATATTATAGAGCCTATCTCTTTGGATGAGGCTTTTCTGGATGTGACGGAAAACAAGCCGGGTATGCCCCTCGCTGTGGATATAGCCAAAGAAATAAAACGGAAAGTACGTGAAAGGCTGAGCTTGGTGGCGTCTGCGGGAGTTTCCTATAATAAATTCCTTGCCAAAATAGCATCCGATTACCGTAAGCCGGATGGTTTGTGCACCATTCATCCCGACCAGGCTTTGGAGTTTATAGCACGTTTGCCGATAGAGAGTTTCTGGGGAGTAGGACCGGTGACGGCAAGGAAAATGCATGCTTTGGGGATACACAATGGAGAACAGCTGCGGGCCTGTTCGCAAGCAATGCTGCTGCGCGAGTTCGGGAAAGTAGGAAGTATCTATTATGATTTTGCCCGTGGGATAGACCTTCGTCCGGTAGAGGCGGTACGCGTTCGCAAGTCCATCGGGTGCGAACATACTTTGGAGAAAGATATCAACCGGCAGGCGTCGGTGATTATCGAATTGTATCATACCGCGGTGGAACTGGCAGGCCGTTTGGAACATAAGAACTTCCGGGGGAATACATTGACGCTGAAAATCAAGTTTCATGACTTCAGCCAAATCACCCGCAGCATCACGCAGTCCAAAGAGTTGACTGCCCTTGATGTGATTCTGCCTTTGGCAAAGCAACTTTTGAAGGAAGTCGATTACGAACATCATCCCATCCGCCTGATAGGGCTTTCCGTTTCCAATCCTCGTGAAGAAAGTGATGAAAAAGGTGTCTGGGAGCAGCTGAGTTTTGAATTTAGTGACTGGGAATCCAATGAATAAGGAAGAAAGAATATTATCTTTGCAATGTCGAACATAAAAACGTAATACAATGGGATGTCTGATGAATATTTTGTGGCTGGTATTCGGCGGTATTTTTACCGCGGTGGAGTATATGATAGCCAGTTTGTTAATGATGATTACAATCGTCGGTATTCCTTTCGGCATGCAGACAATAAAAATGGCAGGCCTTGCTTTGTGGCCTTTCGGCAAGGATGTGCGTAGCGGAGTACGCTCCGGCGGGTGTCTGTATATACTGATGAATGTGCTGTGGATTTTTCCGGGTGGAATATGGATTTGCCTTTCACATTTGGGGTTTGGCATATTGCTGTGCATCACTGTCATAGGCATTCCTTTCGGTATGCAGCATTTCAAACTTGCCGCTTTGGCATTGGCTCCTTTTGGAAAAGATATTGTGGAGGCGTAAGCATGCTGTCTTGCATAGGCAGAAGACCGATAAAAGAAGAGGGCGGGAAACTGAAAAATTTCCCGCCCTCGTTCATTTTATTTAAAGGTGTGATTTACATGGTCATGGTGGCTTGCTTTGCCAGCAGTTTTTGTAGTTTGCCGTTTAAGGTTTGGCACATAGCTCCGTTACCCATTGCTTGATAGCGTTTGATACGGTACTGTAACATAAAAATTTCATTTGCATTCTTTTTCATAATCGTCTTCTTTTTTGCCTTCCGCGTTTCGGAAAGCGATTAAACATCTTTTATTGTTTTCTCTCTTATTAACGCTGCAAAGATACAAAATGTTCGCGAGAAGTATGTTTTATAACATAGAAATTTGCGTCTACCCTTTCATTTTCTTAAAAAACACATCGTTTTGCTATCCGGGTATTACAAATATATGGCGGAACGTGCGGTTGCTACGTGATCGGAAAGAGGCGACAGGGATGAGTCCCTCCCTTTACGGGAACATATCTTCGGAGGATAAGGGGATTTCTTCGGAGGGAAACGATATCTCCCCGGAGCGTTCGGTTTCTCCGGCAATACGAAGGGTGGCTTAGGGAAGATGCCGCCTTGATAATACATTCGGGATAAATAAATTTTCTTTTGCACGTGATTTATGTTACTTTTGCAACTCAACCTTAATGATATGTACCTTATGAAACGTACCACTCTTCTTTCCGGAATAATCGGCTTGCTGTGTTTGCTGGCTGCTTGCGGCGATTCTCATTTCATGACGGATGCCGCTTATCGCTCGCGTGTGGAGCAAGATTTTCAAAAGAAAAAGACTTTGATGCCGCAAGGAGACTTGTTTACCATATTCGATGCTTCTCTCACTGCTTACGAGCGTGAAGCTTTGGAGTTTCTTTATGCTTATATGCCCTTGGCGGATATTGCGGATTACCCCGGAGAGTTTCACTTGATGAATGTACGTGCTTCTCGGCGGGCTGCCGATGAAATGCCTTGGGGAAAGATTATCCCTGAAGATGTATTCAGGCATTTTGTTCTTCCGGTGAGGGTGAATAATGAGCATTTGGACAGCGCCCGCGTCGTATTCTATAAGGAGCTGAAAGACCGGGTGAAATCTCTTTCTTTGCGGGATGCCATTTTGGAAGTGAACCACTGGTGCCATGAGAAAGCCATTTATATGCCTTCCGATGCGCGTACGAGTTCGCCTCTGGCAACGGTACGTACGGCTTACGGCCGTTGCGGGGAGGAATCAACATTTTTGGTTGCCGCACTCCGTTCGGTAGGTATTCCGGCACGTCAGGTATATACGCCCCGTTGGGCTCATACCGATGATAATCATGCGTGGGTGGAGGCATGGGCAGACGGTAAATGGCATTTCTTGGGAGCTTGCGAGCCCGAACCGGTTCTTAATCTCGGGTGGTTCAATGCGCCTGCCAGTCGGGGGATGCTGATGCATACAAAAGTTTTTGGACGCTATGAGGGGGAGGAAGAGATAATGTCCGTTACTCCCACTTATACCGAAATCAATGTGATTGACAATTATGCACCTGCTGCAAAAGCTTCCGTAACCGTAGTGAATGCGGACGGTACGCCCGTGGATAGCGCCTGTGTGGAATTCAAACTTTACAATTATGCGGAATTCTATACGGTGGCTACCAAATATACCTCTGCCGGCGGCACTTGCGGATTGACCGCAGGAAAGGGAGATATGTTGGTGTGGGCATCGAAGGACGGATGCTTCGGTTTTGCCAAACTCTCTTTCGGCAGGCAATCGGAACTGACGGTGAAACTTGATAAAAAGAAGGGCGATGCTTTTGCCATGGATATAGATATCGTACCGCCACCGGAAACAGCCAATCTGCCCGAAGTGACACCGGAGCAACGCGCTGGGAATGATTGGCGGCTGGCGCAGGAAGATTCTATCCGTAATGCCTATACGGCGACATTTATGACCGAGGATTCGGCGCGCGCCTTTGCCCGTAAGTATAAGCTGGATGAGGAGGCCGTCGCGAAGATATTGGTTGCTTCCCGCGGCAATCATAAGGTAATTTGTGACTTTATGACCCGTTTGCGCTCTGACAAGTCAAAGAAAGGCGGCATCGACCTCTTGCAACGGATTTCGGCTAAAGACCTTCGGGATGTCGGTCTGGAAGTACTGATAGACCATATGCTCTCCAGCGTGCGTACCGATGCGGAGACTTTCCGTAACTATGTACGTAACCCGCGTGTAAGTAACGAAATGCTGACTCCCTACAAAGGTTTCTTCAGGAAAGTCGTTTCAAAAGCAGATATGGAAGCCTATGCGGCACAGCCGATGAAATTGGTGGAGTGGGTGGCGGAAAACATCCGTGTGGATAAGAATTGTAATTTAGGCGGCGACCCTGTTTCTCCCGAAGGCGTGTGGAGAGCGCGGTTGGCGGATGCGCATAGCCGGGATATCTTCTTTGTATCCATGGCGCGTAGCATGGGTATACCTGCACGTATAGACGAGGTGACGGGCAAGGTACAGCTGATAAGGGCGGAAGGCGCAACAGATGTCGATTTGGACTGCAATCCGCAAGACCTTGTATCTATGGAGGAAATTATTCCTCTGAAGGGTAAGCTTGTCGCTGAATATCCGCCTATCAAGTCTTTGGACGATCCCAAATATTATTCTCATTTCACCCTTTCCAAAGTAACTCCGCAGGGGAAGTTGCGGTTGTTGGCTTACGATGAAGGTGACCTTGATATGGGCGGCGGCACTACTTGGAGCAGCCTGTTGAGGAAAGGGACATCATTGGATAGCGGAGATTACCTTTTAGTGACCGGAACCCGTTTGGCAAAAGGCGGCGTGCTTTCCCGTATCACGGAATTCAGTATCAAACCCGGGCAGACGACTCATCTCGAGTTGGCGGTACGTGAAAGTAAGGATGAAGTGCAGGTGATAGGTAATTTCAATTCGGAGTCTCTCTTTACTCCGCTGCAAGCGGCCGGTTCCAAGCAAAGCCTGTTGGAAGCCTGCGGACGGGGGTACTTTGTTGTCGGAATCTTGGGAGTTAACCAGGAACCTACCAACCATGCGTTGCGTGATATAGCCGCTTGCAAAACTGATTTGGAAAAGTGGGGACGGAAGATGGTATTGCTTTTCCCGAATGAGGCGCAGTCCGGGAAATTCGTTCAAGAATCTTTTCCCGATTTACCTTCTACCGTTATCTATGGTATAGATACGGACGGTATTCAATCTCAGATTGCGGAGACGATGAAGTTAAGACATAAAGAAACCTTACCTGTATTTATCATTGCGGATACATTTAACAGGGTAGTCTTTATCTCGCAAGGTTATACAATAGGATTGGGCGAGCAGTTGACGAAAACGATTGGTAAGTTGTAAGTAGGTGAGGGATTTAACTCCCGGCTCTCAATTTTCCAATTGTTTTTTTCACCCGTTCTTTAGTTGTCACGTTGCGTTCAAATTCATTGATTTGTACGGTTGCGCCCATCGGCACCCGTTCTTTGCGGTATTGCATACGGCTTGCTACTGTTTCTCTGGCCGAGAAATGAAATTCGTTGATACCTGTCTCTTGGGCTATACGTGCGATATTTGTTTCATTTACTCCACAACCGGCAAGCAAGGTGATACGTCCTGCCGCCTGCTGTTGCAGTTCTTTCAACAGGGGAATGCCCAGTTCGGCTGTGGCTTGCTGTCCCGAGGTCAGGATACGGTCGCATCCGAGACTGATAATGTCTTCCAGCGCTTTTTGCGGATTGCGGCAAACATCGAAAGCCCGGTGAAAAGTGACCGATATATCTTGAGCGGCTTCCATGAATTGCTTCATTAGCGGAATATCGATTTCTCCGTCATCCGTCAGACAGCCTAAAACAACACCGTCTGCTCCTAAGCGGCGGGCATTGTCTATGTCCTTTAGCATGATGCGTTGTTCGATAGGAGAGTATAGAAAATCACCGCCGCGCGGACGGATAATAACATGTAGTTTGGTTTTTTGCAGGACTTCTCTTGCAATGACAATATCACCGTATGAAGGGGTAGTTCCCCCTTCGGGTATTCCGGCGCACAGCTCTACCCGATCGGTTCCACCCGCTTGGGCGGCAATGCAGCTCTCTACCGAGTTTGCGCAAACCTCAAATAAATATTCCTTCATGGCTTTTATCTCTTTTTATAGTCACAAAAATAAGAAAACTCCGTGAACTCCGGAAGCGGATAAAATAAAAAAGGAGCGAATGGCCTGTTGCCAACGCTCCTCTCATGGTTTTAATTCTTTTGTTTACTTAGCGTAGCTTACCGCACGTGTCTCACGGATAACGGTAATTTTCACCTGTCCCGGATAAGTCATCTCATCCTGTATCTTCTTGGCTATTTCACCGGAAAGGTTTTCTGTCGCCTTATCGTCAATCTTGTCTGCACCGACGATGACGCGCAATTCACGGCCTGCCTGGATAGCGTAGGTCTTTGTTACGCCCGGATAAGACATCGCCAGTTGCTCAAGGTCGTTGAGACGCTTGATATAGGCCTCTACAATTTCGCGGCGGGCTCCCGGACGCGCTCCTGAGATGGCGTCGCATACCTGTACGATAGGAGCCAGCAGACTGGTCATTTCCACTTCATCGTGGTGAGCGCCGATAGCGTTGCAAATATCCGGCTTTTCCTTGAATTTCTCTGCCAGTTTCATACCGTAGAGTGCGTGCGGCAATTCCGGCTCTTCATCGGGCACTTTACCGATATCATGCAGCAATCCGGCACGTTTTGCCTTTTTGGGGTTCAAACCGAGCTCAGATGCCATTACAGCACATAAATTGGCTGTTTCACGGGCATGTTGCAACAGGTTCTGACCGTAAGACGAACGGTATTTCATCTTACCGATGATACGGATAAGCTCGGGATGCAGACCATGAATACCTAAGTCTATGGTAGTACGTTTACCGGTTTCTATAATTTCCTCTTCCACCTGCTTACGTACTTTGGCTACTACTTCCTCGATACGTGCAGGATGGATACGTCCGTCTGTTACCAGCTGGTGCAATGCCAGACGGGCAATTTCGCGGCGAACCGGGTCGAAGGCTGATAATACGATGGCTTCCGGAGTATCGTCCACAACGATTTCCACACCGGTGGCAGCTTCCAACGCACGGATGTTACGTCCTTCACGACCGATGATGCGTCCTTTGATTTCATCCGATTCGATGTGGAATACGGTAACGGAGTTTTCGATAGCGGTCTCTGTCGCTACACGTTGGATGGACTGTATAACGATACGTTTGGCTTCTTTGCTTGCTGTCAGTTTGGCATCGTCCATGATATCATTGATATAGGATTGCGCCTGCGTCTTGGCTTCTTCCTTCAAGGATTCTACCATGCGCTCTTTGGCTTCTTCGGCGGAAAGGCCTGAAATAGCTTCCAGCTTTTCGATTTCCTGGCGTTGCATGTGTTCCAGTTCCTCTTTCTTTTTGTCAACGATTACCAATTGGGCTTCCAGATTCTCTTTCACCGCCTCGGCTTCCATCTTCTTACGCTGAATTTCTTCCTGACGCTGGTTCAGTACCAGTTCGCGTTGTTTCAACTTATTCTCTGCCTGCTGTATCTTTTGGTTACGGAGTGATACCTCTTTCTCCAAATCCGCTTTCTTGTTCAGGAATTTTTCCTTTACTTCCAGCAACTTATTCTTTTTAATCACTTCCGCTTCAGTCTCGGCTTCTTTAAGGATGCTGTCGTATTTGGACTTCAATCCATGCTTGAAGAACATATACGAAGCAAATCCGCCGACGATGAAACAGGCAATGGATACTACTATTGTAACTACTGTCATTTTATTAATTTGTTTTTAAGTATATAAATAAAAAGCACTGCATAAAAGCCTGTCCGTTACCGGACGGGGCTTTTGTACAGTGCGCGATATTGTCTCTCTCGTAAAAACGGAACAGAAAATTGTTTCCTTATCTTTCCTTGAAATAGGATTCCAATACTTCTGTCAGTTCTTTTATCTTGGCTGTATAGGGCTCAGTATCATTACGGTCTTTCAACTGAAGGGTCTCCAAAGCAAATTGATAAGCCACCATGGCTATAATCCTCTCTGAAGAGATGTTCTGATAGTGTTCCCGATACGCATTGATCCGGATATTGACCTGTTTGGCAGCTTCCCTTACTATTTCCTCGTCCTCACGGTTGATCGTGAGAGGATAGGTGGCTCCTGCCATTTGCAGGTTTATCTTTATCTTATCGTTCATACATCCTCTTTTTTATTCATTCAATAAAGCGATGCATTTATCGACTTCACGCACTAATTTGGACAATCGCAGTTTCGTCT
>OGPT01003776.1_pt1 | contig 10507 bp, 10 predicted proteins | sample 1552951 | NCBI WGS metagenome assembly OGPT01 (sample SAMEA2580224, study PRJEB22360) | human gut metagenome | biome: human gut; feature: human-associated habitat; material: faeces | place: Denmark | collected 2008/2010
TATACCCATCTTTCCGGTCAATGTTTTAAATCTTATATGAAAACTCAAATGTAAATCATAAAAAGCGAACATTCATGTCCACTATATTATTTTTTAATTACATATATAATTCCACCAACAAGTGCAAATGCTACCATTGAAAGTCCAAGTATTATAAGAGGATTTTTTTCTGCAGTAACGCTTGTTACATTTTTTTTCTTATTCGTTTCCTTTATTATATTTAAAGTATAAACTTTCTTTGTACCATCTTGTGCAGTAACTATTAATTTTACTATAGAACCATTTTTAAGTTCTGAATTTCCTTCTATATTAATAGTAGAATTTTCGTCTGATAATTCATAAATAATTGTTAAACTCTTTATATTTTTATCTATCTTTACATTATATGTAAACTTTTCTTTATCAAATTCAAATTTTTCTGCTTCTTCTATTTCTAGACTTTTTAAAGTTGCATCAGAAGTTAATGCTTCTCTTTTTATATTTATGTTATATGCTTTTTTTGCTCCATCTTCCGCTGTTACAGTAATAGTTATTTTATTATCTTCTCCTGCCTTTAATTCTTCATTAGCATTATTACTTATAACCGCATTTGCTTTAGCATCCTCAAGTATTGGTGTTATTGAAACAGTTTTAACATTACTTGCTACCGTAGCTTCATAATCATATACCCCTGGATTAAATACTGGTGATAAAACAACATCACTATCATCGTTTCCTTTAATTGTTAAAGATTTTATATTAGCATTATTAGATTTTGGCGCTTCTTGCGTCTTAGTTGTTTGAGGTGCTTGTGTTGTAGATGGTGCTTGCGTTTTAGGAGGAGTGCTTGAATATGTTCTAGACACAATATCTAAATCAGTATCATTCCCAGTCAAATCCTTAGATAAATAAATAGTACAAGTAACCGTTTTAGATGTCCCAAACTTAACACTACCATTTGCTTTCATTAAAACATTTCCACCAGTAATATCTCCACCTGTTATACCACTTGTGCATTTTAACTTACAACTAGAATAATTATTTATTCCGCTCCAAGTAAACGTATCTTTTGTTATACTTGCTTCAGCCTTAACATCAATAATTTTAAACGTTAAAGCAACCATTATCACTAGCACCAATCTTAAAAACTTTTTCATATATAAACACCTCGTTATTCTAAATATAATTTTAATATAAATAAAAGGATAAGTCAATTTCAACTTATCCATATTTACATATTATCTATAATGTTTTTTATCTCGTTTTGTATATCTTCTATACTTCTTAAGTTTCCATTTAAATCACATTTTACAACATCAAAATCAAGATACCCTGCAACAAACATTGAATTATCATACACTTTTTTCATTAACTTTATATCACGCTCATAAACGTCTTTTTTAACCCCATCATTACTTTTTCTTTTATTTCTCATATCAGTTACCAAATTAAAGTCTGCAGTTAAAAATATTACTTTATCAGGCTTTTTTATACCAAGCTTATTATATTCATAGTCAGCAACATAATCTATGAAATCTTTTTTTTCATAATAGTCATCCATTAATGATGATTGATAAATTAAACTAGATGTTGTATACCTATCAAGTAAAATAATATTTCCTTTATCATAAGCATCTTTTAACTTATCTTTCCATGTAATTGCTCTATCTACTGCGTATATACTATTTACTAAGTATGGCGATAAATCGTTTGGATTTCCAAAATCTCCATTTAAATAATACTCCGTTAATTTTCCTTGTTTTGAATCATACGTTGGAAAGTGGTGACTACACACATTATATCCTTTATCTTCTAAATATTTTTTCAATAATTTGTACTGGGTTGTTTTACCTATTCCGTCACAAGCACCTTCTATTACAATTAATTTACCCTTCATATAAGCCTCCTATAATAAAAGTATAACAAAAAAAAGAACCTAAATCTAGGCTCTTTCTACATCTAATTTAACATTTAATCCGTTTAGATCAAACTCTAGTGTTAAATCATTTTTCTTAATTAATTCTACACTTAAAGTTTCCTTCTTGATCATATCTTCAAAAGAATCAATTACCTTATCAAAAGTATCATCTGCTTCATAATATAATTTTATTCTATCTGCAACATCAAAATCTTTTTGTTTTCTTAAGTTTTGAACCTTAGATATTAATTCTCTTGCAATACCTTCATTTACTAAATCACTAGTTAACGTAGTATTTAAGATTATGAAGTTATTAGCATCTTTTTGAGCGTCATATCCTTCTTTAGCAGAAACTCTAATATCAACCATCTCTTCTGTTATATCAAATAATTCTCCGTCAACAGTTATTGTTACAGCTTCACCATTTTGAATAAACTTAATATCTTCGTTAGTTAGTTTTTTAAGTTCTTCTTGGTATAATTTTATTTTAGGTCCAAATATCTTACCTACTATCTTAAAGTTAGGTTTAACTTCAAAGTTCATATAAGTAGATAAATCATTTATATAAGTTATTTTCTTAACGTTTAACTCTTCTTTTATAAGTTCTTCTAAATTGCCAATTAATTCTTTATCTTTACCATCAATTAAAGCTTCACTAATTGGTTGTCTAACCTTTATTTTAACTTCTTCACGAGCATTTCTACCAAGTGAAATTAAGTTTCTAACTAAGTCCATCTTGTTTTCTATTCTATCATTTACAAGTGATAAATCACATTTTGGAAAATCGCTTAAGTGAACTGACTCTTCGTTTGTTAAATCTTTATATATTTCTTCAGCTGTATAAGATGCAATTGGAGCGATTATCTTACATAGTCCAACTAAAACTTCATAAGTTGTTTTATAAACAGACTTCTTAGAATCATCTAAAGTGCTTGACCAGAATCTGCGTCTATTTCTTCTTATATACCAGTTAGATAAGTCTTCTGATACAAAGTTAGTAACACTTCTAACTACCTTAGTTAAGTCATATTCATCATACGCTTTTGTTACATAATCAAGCAATTTATTATATTTAGAAATTAACCATTTATCTATTTCTTCTCTTTTTTCATAATCAACTTCAAAACTTAATGGATCAACGTTATCAGTATTTGCATAAAGTGCAAAGAATGAATAAGTATTTTTTAAAGTTGAGAAGAATTTTGAGTATACTTCCTTTAAGCCTTCCTCATCAAACTTAACAGGAGTCCAAACAGGAGATACATAAGGTAAATACCATCTTATTGTATCTGCACCATACTTTTTCATGGTTGTAAATGGTTCTACTACGTTACCTCTTGATTTATGCATCTTTTGGCCATCTTTATCTAGTAGTAAATCATTTACCAATACATTTTTATATGGACTTTTACCAGTTACAAAAGTAGATATTACAAGTAGTGAATAAAACCATCCACGGGTTTGGTCGATACCTTCACAAATAAAGTCTGCTGGAAATTGCTCTTTCCATAACTCTTTGTTTTCAAATGGATAATGATATTGTGCAAAAGGCATTGCACCAGAATCAAACCAACAGTCTATTACGTCACTACATCTTGTCATAACGCCACCGCATTTAGGACATTTTAAGTGTACATCATCAACGTATGGTCTATGTAATTCTATGTTTTCATCAATATCTTCTATCGCGTTTTCTACTAATTCTTTTCTAGAACCTATCATAACTGAGTGTCCACATGAACAAGTCCAATAAGGAAGTGGTGTACCCCAGTATCTTTGTCTCGAAATAGCCCAGTCTTTTAACTCTTCAAGCCAGTTTCCAAAACGCTTTTCACCAACGTAAGCTGGATACCAGTTAACCTTTTTATTTTCTTCTATTATCTTGTCTTTAAACTTAGTTACTTCTAGATAATATGATGGTTTTGAATAGTATAAAAGTGGTGACTTACATCTCCAGCAGTGAGGATAATTATGCATTATTCTTTGCTTTTTAAATAACTTGTCATTAGCTTTTAGCCATTTAATTACTTCGATATCAGCATCAAATACTTTCATACCTTTCCAAGGACCCGCATTATAACATCCATCTTCTCCTACTGGATTTAAATATGGTAAGTTATATTTTTTACCAACTGCGGCATCATCTTCACCAAAAGCTGGTGCAATATGAACTACGCCCGTTCCATCTTCCATTGTAACGTAAGTATCACAAGTTACAAAAAATGCTTTTTTATCAACGCTTAAGAATGGTAATAATTGTTCATACTCAGTATATTCTAAGTCTTTACCTTTATATTCCTCAAGTACTTTAACATCATCACCTAAAACCTTGCTTACTAATGCTTTGGCTAAAATAAACTTATATCCCATAGATTCTACTTTAACGTATGTTTCGTTAGGGTTTACACATAACGCAACGTTAGATAAAAGCGTCCAAGGAGTTGTTGTCCAAACAAGGAAATATGCATCTTCATCCTTCTTCTTCATTGGAACAATAACAGTATCTACCGATACTTCTTTATAACCTTGTGCAACTTCATGAGATGCAAGAGAAGTACCACATCTAGGACAATATGGAGTTATTTTAACACCTTCATAGAATAATCCTTCATCAAAGAATTTCTTTAGTATCCACCATTCTGTTTCTATGTAGTTATTATCGTATGTGATATATCTATTTTTAGTATCAATAAATTGCCCCATTTGATCAGTAAGTTCGGTAAATGCTTCCTCATTTTCCCATACTGCTTCACGGCATTTTTTATTAAATGCTTCAATACCAAATTTTTCAATGTCTTTTTTACCATTAAATCCTAATTCTTTTTCTACTTGTACTTCAACTGGAAGTCCGTGAGTATCCCATCCTATTTTACGTAATACTCTTTTTCCTTGCATTGTTTTGTACTTACAAAACGCATCTTTTAAGAATTTTGCTACCATGTGATGAATACCTGGCTTACCATTAGCAGTAGCAGGTCCATCATAGAATACCCAGTTTTCCTTACCCTTTCTATTTTCTATCGTTTCATTTAATATATCTTCTTTTTTCCATTCTTTTAAGATATCTTGTTCGTTTTCCCAAACATCTTTTTTAGAAAGTTCTCTAAATTGTTTACTCATATTTCTTCCTCCTTAAATATAAAAAAATCATCCTTTAATAAAGGACGATTTGATAACTAACCGCGGTACCACCTTAATTCACATCATAATGATATACACTTAAGTAGTTTTAACGCTTACAAGCGATATATCTTACTATTATTTCAGATACATACATCAGAAGTGATTCTTATAATGTTTCCTTAATCTACATCTCACCAAAAAGTAGAATCTCTTATAATTTCACATTATAACGTCTTCGTCTTTTGCTCTATGACTTATATTTTATCATAATTTATAAAATAATCAAGACCTAAAAGTCTTCAGAAATATTTTTTGTTCTCCCTCTTTTAGGTTCTTCTTCCTCTGTCATTTTACCTTGAACATTTATGTTTTTTGGAGCACATAAAAATATACCATCACCTAATTTTTGCATAGTTCCACCAATTGCATATAAACATCCTGATACAAAGTCTATTATTCTTTTACCTTGATCTGGAGTTACTCTTTTCAAATTAACTACAACCGTGTTTCTCTTTTTTAGGTAATCTGCAATTTGTTGTGATTCAGAATAAGCTCTAGGCTCAAGTAAAATCATCTTAGAACCTTCCTGAGTTTCTTCTCTTGTTGCTTCTTCAACACTTAAAGTATAGTATTCATCTTCACTAGATACGTCACTTCCACCTAAAAATTTCTTTAAATTAAATGCCATTTTTATCCCTCCAAATATTTTACTACTATCTATAAGAATATTCTATCACATTTATTTATATTTTTAAATAGCTAATACAAAAAAAGAGAAATTTTTACAATTCTCTTTTGTTTTTAAAATCATATTTTATAATTTTAGAATTATTATTACGATTGATAAGTTCTTGCTTTGTTATATAATCACTATCAAAGTTTGATGGATCTGATAAATCATTTTCATCATCGCCATAGTCTAAATCGTCATCATCCTCTAAAGAACCTAATCCTATAATACGCGCTATTGTTCCTATCGGATTTTCAATAAACATCATCCACTTTTCATCTTCCTCTGTCAAAGGTTCTTCATCTTCGTAATCATCTTCTTCTGTCATGATTTCATATATTCTTTGTTTTATCTTTTCTAACATTTTCATAACATCACCCCATAATATTTCTCTTTGTAACAGATATTATAATATTATTTTATAAAATGTCAATAAAAAAGAGCATTTACTTATGCTCTAGATACATACTTACCATCTTTAGTAGATACTAAAACTGATTCCCCTTCACCAATAAATAATGGAACTTTTATAGTCATTCCGTTTTCTAGCGTTGCATCTTTTTGTGCACCTTGTGAAGTATTACCTTTAACAGCTTGTTCTGTTGCAGTTATTACATAATCAATTTTTTCAGGTAAGTTAAGTCCAATTAATTCTTCTCCATAATAAATTAAACTAACTTCTAAATTTTCTTTTAAATACTTTAAGTCATCACCTATTTGATTTGCATTTAATTCAACTTGTTCATAAGTATTCATATCCATAAAACTATAAGAATCACCAGCTTGATATAAATATTGCATTGGTTTTCTTTGTACCATTGCTTTAGCTAGTTTTACACTACTATTATAAGTTTTTTCAACTATTGCACCAGTTCTTAAGTTCTTAAGTTTCATTTTAACGAATGCGGCACCTTTACCTGGTTTAACGTGAGAAAAATCTAAAACTTGATATAAGTTTCCTTCATCTTCTACCGTCATACCATTTTTAATATCATTTACGTTTACCATACTAAAACTCCTTTCTACATAATTAAAAAATAAGATTAAATCTTATTAGTTTTTAGTTTCTTTGTGTGCAGTATGAGTTCTACATCTTGGGCAGAATTTATTTATTTCCATACGTTCAGGACTATTTACTTTGTTCTTTTCTACACGGTAATTTAACTCACCACATTTAGGGCATTTTAAAGTTATGTTAGCTCTGTTTTCATTCTTTTTTGCCATATTAAATTCCCCTCCTTTTCGGATAACTACAGGTATTATACCAAATTATTTGTAATTTTCAAAGAAAATATTGCAAATTCTTGATACAATTCTCTTATTTACGTTACTTGCATACGTAGAATTTGTATTTTTATACCTTACGTGAGGAGAAATTGCAACAATACTCATTACCGGATCATCTTTTGGAGCATACCCGATAAATGACTTGCTATACGTTTCTGTATCTACTTTTCCGTCCAAATCGCTATCATAAAAAGTTTCTGAAGTTCCTGTCTTTCCAGCTGGATCTGGACTACCACCCATATAACCACGACCCAGCATTCCTTTCATAACGCTAGCAAATCCTTCTTTTACCCTTTTAAAGTATATGTTATCTATGTTGCTATTATTAAGTACCGTTTTTTGATACGTACTTTTTGTTTTACCTATGCTATTATCTTTTGTTGCATATTTTACTTCCTTTACTAAGTTTAACTTTAATCTTTCACCCTCATTTATAATAGTATTTACGTAACTTGCAAGCTGCATAACAGAATACGTATCATACTGACCTATTGAGTAGTTAAGCAAAAGACCTGCGTTATATTCTTTTCCTTTATATCCTTCTGTTTCAAATGGTAGGTCAATACCTGATTTAACACCTAAGCCTAAGGAGTTAAAGACGTTTCTATAAACTTTAAATGGAGCTTCATCTATTTTTACCGACATATTATCATAATACTTTACATTAGCTACCTTAAGTGCTACTTGAAATTGATATGAATTAGAAGAAAGTTCTAGTGCTTTTAAATCATTTAAAGCCCCAAGTGATGTTTTCCAAGAACATTTTCTAGGTGTATTTTTAAACTTTATACATTTATCATATAATACCTCACCTATTTTTAAATTACCAGATGAATATCCAGTTAACATAGATGCTCCCTTAACTATAGAACCCGGAGCAAGACTTCCAGTTAATAAATTAGTTGTATAATCACTTATTTTATATCCTTCAGCGTTTTCACTTATCTGCTTTGATGCCATTGCAAGTACTCCACCTGTTTTAGGATCAGTTATTATAACTGACGTGTGATCATAATACTTAGTATTAGGCTCTTTTTTAGCATTTATAAGTTCTTCTTTTATTATTTCTTCAAGACTTTGTTGAATGTTAATATCAATTGATAAGACTATGTCATTACCACGCCTTCCCTTTTCTATTAAAGTCTTTTTACCATTTATTATTTGGTATTTATCTTTTTTACCCTTAAGTTCATCTTCATACATTTTTTCTAGATAACTAATTCCTACTCTATCATTTAAAGAGTAACCTTTATTTAAGTAACTTGCAGCATCACTTTTTAAAATGCCCTGCTCACTAGTTGATACATTACCTAGTATTTGTCTTAAAGTATCGCCATACGGATATGTTCTCTTCCAAGATGAGGAAACACTAAAACCTTTTAAATTATTTTTATTTTGCGCTACAAAAGCATATTCTAAAGGAGTTATGTCTTCTTTAATTACTTTATCATCATATGAGTATCCATGATTCATTAAGTAATAGATGTACGCGCTTTTTTTATCAATGTCAGAATAAATACTAAGGTCTTCATCTGTTATTCTCATCTTTTTTAAAGCCTCTAAATCCTTAGCTTTTAATTTTCTTCTTTTATATAGTTCGTATTCTTTATCAGTTATTTTTTTATCCGCTTTTTCTTTATTATTTACAATCCAAAAATCTTTAAGGCTGTTTTTAGTTAGCTTTGCATAATTAATATCTATCTTACTTGCTAATAAATAAGCATAATCAATTTCATCTTTTACGCTTACGTTAGCTTCCTTTTTATAACTTATTATGTTTGTACCAACGTTATCTACTATTACGTTATAATTTCTATCTAATATTCTTCCTCTTGGCATAGAAGGGCCATATACTATTTTGGTAGATAATTTTTTAAGATTACCTAAAGAAGCTTTTAAGTTATGTGTTTGCATAAATGATAATTTTATGATGATAATTAAAAACATTAAAAACATAAATATAAGTAAAAATAACATTCTTTTTTTAGATGTAACGTCTTTATTAGTATTATTCATAATTATCTCCTCTATTTTATTATGTTAATTTTTATGTGTTCATATTCATATAATAAATAAGGAGGATTTATATGTATGAAGTTATAATTAAAGAGTATTTAAAAAGACTATCCTTAAAAGATATTAATGATTTTGCAAATAAAAATAACGTTTCATTAAAACCTGGTGAAGATAAAGTTTTATATAACTTTATAATGAATAACTGGATGGAAGTTTATAAAGGAGATAGCAATAAAGCATTTAGCAAATTAAAGGGAAAAGTATCAGATGAAACTTATAATAATGGAATAAAACTATTTAATGAATTTAAAAATAAATTTAGGAACTAAAAAGAACCGACTGGTTAAGTCAGTTCTTTTTAGTTTATAAGCAATTAAATCTTTTTATATGAAATAACACTATTGTTCTAAATCATAATAATTACTTTGTACGTAGTTAATTGTTATAGGTGTATTTTTAATACTTGTTATTTGCATTCCATCTGGAAGTAAGAATTTTGATCCACTTAAATACTCAACCACTAATTTTGCGTGTTTTGTCTCACCTGCACTTATCGTATCTCCTGATTTTATTTCTTTATTATTATCAGTGTAATATAATCCATATTTTATACTTGTTCTCCAAACATTGTAATCAATTGCAGTAACATTCCCATCACTATTAAAATCATATATCTTACATTCTGGATGATCACTAACTCTACTTCCAGAGCAATCTTGATATCCACTTCTAAATACATAATCATCAACTAAAGCATCAACGGTACCACTATTAACTATATCAAAATAATATGTCACGCTGTCACCTGGTTTTGTTACAATAGCCTTAAATCCTAAAATAGATGTATCAGATAATGTTGGTTCTGTAAAAGATGCATCTCCTGTTGTTTGTGTTGGCATATCTAAAGTCTTTGCAAAATGGATGTTCCATGAACCTCCTTGTGCTTTTGCACTACCATTTATCGTAAGACTACTTGATAAAGCTGCAAACGCAATTCCTAATCCTAACACCGCTACTATTAAAACTATTAAACTTAACGATTTTATTTTCCTTTCTTTTTCCATAATATTCTCCTTCTTATTATTAACGCATTAATTATACCATATTCCCTCATCTTAAACAATACCATATTCTCTCATCTTAAACAATTAAATAAGTAGTCCCCTTACGTAAATTGTGTTTTCGTAATATAAAATCTAAAGTACACAAATAAGTGCATTTAGTTTTGTAGTGGTATATAATACTTGCTCGGATGATTTATTTGTCAAATTGATATTTATAATTTTTTTATAAATATCTTTTTTATTTATTTTTTAACAAGTTTTTATTTAAATGAACTTTATCTAGTTCAATAAAATCTATTATGAAGAAGAGATGGAGAAATTCATCTCTTTTTAAGTGTGATAATATAAAGAAAATAATAATCAGAAGGTAGTAGATTATTATTTATTAAA
>OGPT01003777.1_pt1 | contig 10505 bp, 8 predicted proteins | sample 1552951 | NCBI WGS metagenome assembly OGPT01 (sample SAMEA2580224, study PRJEB22360) | human gut metagenome | biome: human gut; feature: human-associated habitat; material: faeces | place: Denmark | collected 2008/2010
AAATGGATGGTGGGTATATTGAAAATATTTGAAAAATCTTTAGGTATTGGACTTTTATTAACATTTATTTTTAGTTTTACTGGTTTTGCCAACAATTGCGACAATCTTAGCTCAAAAGTTTTACGTTTACATATTCTCGCAAATTCAGATTCTAAAGCTGATCAGAAACTTAAAATTAAAGTTAGAGATAAAATTATAGAAAAATCAGGAGATTTTTTGAATGGTGCAACGGATAAAGTTTCTGCACAGAATTTGACTGCAGAAAATTTAGAAAATATTAAAAAAATTGCTTTGGAGGAAGTTCAAGAACAAGGATATTATTATCCAATTAGTGTAGAAATAACGGATATGTATTTTCCTACCAGGAAATATGGTAACACCACTTTTCCTGCGGGGCATTACGATGCGTTGAGAGTATTGATTGGAGAGGGCAAAGGCCAAAATTGGTGGTGCGTAATTTTTCCACAGATGTGTTTAGGAAGTGCAAAAAAAATTGCCACTACTGACACTATTCTGAATGACTCAGAAAAGGATATAATCAATAGTGGCGAAAAATATAAAATTAAATTTAAAATGGTTGAATATTTTTATGCGATTAAAAATGCTATTTTAAATTGGTTTAAATAAGGATTATTCTTGTGATTCTTCCCAGTTATGCCATACATTTTGAACATCGTCGTTGTCCTCAAGGGCTTCCAGCAGCAGACCCATCTTCTTGATGTGATCCTCGTCGGTAAGGGTCGTGTATGTGGAGGGAACCTGCTCTGCCTCTGCGGAAACAACCTTGTAGCCCTTCTTGCCGAGTTCCTCAGCAACGGTTGCTACAGCGGAAGGATCAGTTGTTATCTCAACAACGCCGTCCTCAAAGCTGAAATCGTCGCCGCCTGCTTCGAGGATATCCTCCATTGCCTTGTCCTCGTCGATGTCGCCGTCCTCGTTGTCAAGAACAATAACGCCCTTCAGCGTGAACAGGAAGTCAACGCAGCCGGTAGCGCCCATGTTTCCGCCGAACTTGTCAAAGTAATGGCGGATCTCGCCTGCGGTACGGTTTCTGTTATCGGTAAGGCACTCAACTATAACTGCAACGCCGTTCGGACCATAGCCCTCGTATACGCAGTCCTCGTAGTCGTTCTTCTCTGCGCCGCCGGCAGCCTTCTTCAACAGACGGTCAATGTTGTCGTTCGGGATATTGTTGCTCTTTGCCTTCTGCACGAGGGCGTAGAGTCTGGAGTTGTTAGCGGGGTCAGCGCTGCCGGTCTCCTTGATGCATACGAGGATCTCACGGCTGATCTTTGTAAAAACCTTTGCTCTTGCGCCGTCCTTCTCGCCCTTCTTACGCTTGATCGTACTCCATTTTGAATGTCCTGACATAACTTATTCTCCTTGTTTTATTAGTTTTGATCCAGCCTCTGGAAGCCCTTTCCCAGGACTTCGCTCGCGCCGGTTATAATTACAAAAGCGTCCGGATCGATCTCTTTTACGATCCGCTTTACCTTAACATATTCGTTCTTGTGTACTGCAATGCACACGACCAGCTTTTCCTCGCCGGAATAGGCTCCCTCGCCGTGGAGCAGCGTAACTCCGCGTTTCTGCTTCAGGAGCTTCTCGGATATCTCGTGCGGCTTCTCTGAAAAAATCATCAGGAATTTCCCCTCGAGACCGCCGTAAACCAGCACGTCAATCACCTTTGCCTGCACAAAAACAGCGATTATCGCGTACATTACAACGTCAAGGTTCTTATAAACGATATAGCCGCTGACGGCTACAGCCGCATTTACCAGGAACGATATCTGTCCCAGCTTTATTTCGGGTCTGAACCTGTTGATTATCTTGTTGACGATATCGGTGCCGCCCGTCGTTCCCTCGCGGACGTACACGATGCCGATGCCGGCACCCATCAGAAGCCCGCCGAAGATTGAAGCCAGGATCCCGCCGCCGTTGTCCGCGATGTACACCGGAATGTCCTTAAAAAGGTAGTCGGTCATTACGGAAAGCGCCGCAACTGAAATCAACGTCTTTATCATCGTCCGCTTGTTAAGCAGAACAAATCCGGCGATGAGAAGCGGCACGTTTATCGCAGCGATAAGCGTACCGACATTAAGATCCGTCACGAAGCTGATTATCGTTGCAATACCCGTAACTCCGCCGGGCGCGATGTTATTCGGCGCCGTGAAGCAATGAACTCCCAGTGCGTACACGCCGGATCCAGCAATAATTATCAGGATATCCAGCAGCCAGCGCCATCGGTGTTCTGCGCCTGCTTTGCACGTATCAGCTCCTCGATCGCGGAGTTGATCTCCTCGACCTCGTCGTTGGAAGCGTTGATCTGACCGCGTATATTGTTCACCTGATTCTGGAGGTCCTGATTGTCGCTCGCAAGGTCGTAAAGGTCGCTGGTGCGCTGGTCTACTATCTGCTGCACCTCGGATTTCTTGCCCTCAAGAGCGGTAAGTTCTCCCTCAAGCTCGCTCTTTTTGTCGATAAGCTCCGACTTATCCGTGTTGAGCTGGTCTATATCCGCTTCAAGCCCCGAAATAAGGTCCTGCTGCTCGTGGATATCGTCCAGCAGTCCGTTCATGAAATCCATGTTCTGCTCTGAGATATTCTGAACAACGTCAACATATGTAAAGAAGTTGTACCAGTCGTCCGAACCCTCAAGTATAGGAAGCGTATCCGATGTGTTATTCATGTAAAGAGCGCGTATCAGCTTCGAGAATTTCTTCAGATTCTCGTCGTTCTGGGCTTCAAGCTCGGATATCTTGATTTCCGTCTGGCTTATTTCTTCCTGCTTGGATTCGATGTCCTGCTCGGTAAGGTATATCTCGTTTTCCTTTTCCGCGATCTTTTCCTGCTGCGTGGTTATAAGCTGACCGTAGGTCTTTACTTCGTCGTTGATACCATTGATCTGCTCCTGCAAAAGCCCCATCTTCTGCTCGTTTTCCGCAACGTCGCTTTTCAGGCTGCCTATCTGCTGCTCGCGGGCTTCGTTGTCTTTTTTGATCTGCTCCGCTTTCGGCTCAAATATCAGCAGATAAAAGAGCAATGGCAGAAGTTTCATCACTTCCTCCACCACCGGGGCGATCTCTGTGGTAGCTGCAAAGGTGTCCGCTTTATAAAGTGCAACGAAAAAGGTGTTGATGTAAGCGGAAAGCAGACAGGCACCCATCCCGGCAAAGCAGAACAGAAAGAATTTTCTCTGCCGCTTTCCCATGCACATAGCAGCGATCAGCAGGGGTGAGGCCATGCAAAGAAATACGTTTTCAATATATGTCATACCTGCACCGCCTTTCCTGTGGCTGGCAGCAGTGCAAACAGGCAGCCTGTAAGCAGAAGATCAAACCAGCAATAGGGAGCGGAAATGGAATAGCCCGGCCACAGGCAGCCGGAGATCCAAAGGACATACTCCATCGCCACATAGCACAGTACCCCAATGTGGAAATACCGCATCTTACACGCTGTTCCCGTCTGTATCTGCGCATAAGCAAGACCCCGGATGGAATGATAAGAAACAACAATCATCATGCCACACCAGAGCAGATTGGAGAGAACATCCCCAAAGGTACAGTAAAACACACAAAGCGGAACACCGATCAAAGGAGCAATCAGGGCTTTTCCTGTCGAAAATCTTCTTTCCTCATCAGAAGAAAGGGTGTATTGCAGAAGATAAAGGAAAACCACACTGGCTACCCAGCCGAACTCTGACACATAAAAGACCTGTGGTGTTTCAGAAAACAAAAGCAGATACAGCGTCCAGTAAAGAGAGCCAAGGGCAAAGCATCCGTAAAAGCAGGTCAGCAGGAAATATGCCTGTTTTCGATCTTTCAGATACCGAATGCCACTCATACAAAAGCCCAGCAGGGTAACAGCAATTTGAAAAAAGTTACTGAACAGTTCCATCCCCATTGTCCTCCTTTTGTTTCTCCGTCTGCTCCTCTTTGTTCAGCTGACGGATGCGGAAGCACAGAACAGTCACGCACACGCCGAGAATAAAAGCCAGCAGTCCGATCACCATATATCCCAGTGCGGTGCTGCCACCCAAAATCGTTGCCGCAGTTTCAAAGCCTGAAGAAGTACCGGGTTCGATCTGTCCGACAATACCGGGCATGGCAAAGGAAACCCCAACGATCACTGCAAAGCATGCCGCTATACAGACAGCAGAGATAATCCGTCTGCGCCGCAGTCTCTGCTGTTGTTCTTTTTTTGCAATACGCCGTTTTACCTCCGCAATCCGTTCCTCATCTTTCAGCATTTGTAATACCCTCCCGTTTCAATAATCCGCGTAAACGCTCTTTCCCCCGGTACACCATATTTGTGATCTGCTTTACACTTTTCCCCATAACCTCAGCTGCCTGTTGATAGCTCATACCCTCAAAATAGGTCAGATAAAGGGCCTCCCGATAATCTGGATTTAACTCGTCCATGCAGAGATGCAGGATCTGATTCCGTTCTTTTGTGCGGACGATCTCCTCCACCAGCGTTTGTGCCTCCGGTTCTCTGGTCAGGTCGTCAAGACTGAAGATAATCCGCCGTCTGCTTTTGTGGCGTAAAGCCATGTGCCGCGCTGCTTTATAGAGGTAAGCCTTAAAACATCCATCCCGGATGCGGGGCTTTTTCGTAAACAGCCAGGAAAAGGTTTCCATCATTAAGTCCTCCGCTTCGTGGACGTCATGCAGATAACCATCAATGTATAAGGTCAGCGGATCGCCGTATTTTTTTATCAACAGTTCAAGTCCTGTCTCATCACCGCACAGATATTGCCCATAAAGTTCTTCATCAGTGGCCATATCGTTCTTCCTTTCCAAATATTACTCCTCTGTTGTCAGATGAAATCTCCTGGTTCTTCAATCATTTTTGTCCACAAAGACATACAACATGTCAGGGGAAATCCCTGACAAAAAAAATAACCAGAGCTTAAGCTCTGGTTAAATTCTCACTATTTCGTAGCAGCCAGTACGGGAATCGAACCCGTGTTTTCGCCGTGAGAGGGCGACGTCTTAACCCCTTGACCAACTGGCCATTTGTTTGTCTGTCGTTTGCTCTTCGCTGTCGACTCATTTAATATACACCATCTTTTTCTAAAATGCAAGTACTTTTTTTAAAAAATTTAAATTTTTTTATTTTTCGCGAATTTTCCCCTCAGAAAAGCCCGTACTTACAGGTTTTCTGCGTAAAAAAACTTTTTATCAATCTATAATAATCGAAACATAGCATAAAAGGAAATGCCATGTTTCATATAATCACATGGCATTTCCCAGTTATTTATTTCTGTTTCTGACTGTTTCTTGTTTCTTATTCCTCTATATCCTCCGCAGGCTCTGCCGGAATGAATACGCGGGATTTCTTTTCTTCGTGTTTATGAAGTGCTGCTTTCTCAGTTGCCTCAATACAGAATTCCATCTGAGAGTTAATCTGGGCTTTGCCTCGTTTATCCGGTTTCACATAAGTTCCATCCGGCTGCAGGATATGAGCTTTTACATTATCCTTAAACTCCAGATCAAGTACGTGCTCCAGCTCTTTCTTAATCTTCTCATCTTCCACAGGGAAAACAATCTCTACCCTGCGGTCAAGGTTACGCGGCATCCAATCCGCACTTCCCATATAGATTTCCGGGTTTCCGCCGTTTTCAAAATAGAAAATACGACTATGCTCCAGAAATTCCCCTACAATAGAACGGACATGAATATTCTCACTGATTCCCGGCACTCCTACTTTCAGACAGCAGATACCCCTTACCAGAAGCTCCACCTGAACTCCGCAGGAAGATGCATAATACAATCCAGCAATAATCTTCGGATCACAGAGAGAATTCATCTTTGCGCGGATTAACGCCGGAAGTCCTTTCTTCGCATTCTCTGCCTCACGTTCAATCAGGCTTAAGAACCTGTCCTTCATCCAGATTGGTGCTACGATCAGCTTATTCCAGCTTTTCGGTTCAGAATATCCGGAGAGCATGTTAAATACTGCTGTTGCATCTTCACCAAAACGTTCATCGCAGGTAAAGATACCGCAGTCTGTATAGAGTTTGGCAGTGGAATCATTGTAGTTTCCGGTTGCCAGATGCACATAACGGCGGATTCCTGTCTCTTCCCTGCGCACAACCAGTGTGATCTTGCTGTGTGTCTTAAGGCCTACCAGACCATAAATTACATGACATCCTGCCTTCTCCAGCTTCTTCGCCCATACAATATTATTTTCTTCATCAAAACGTGCTTTCAGCTCTACCAGCACGGAAACCTGTTTGCCGTTTTCTGCTGCCTGCGCAAGGGCAGCAATGATCGGTGAATTGCCGCTGACACGATACAGAGTCTGTTTAATAGCCAGAACATCCGGATCTTTTGCTGCCTGACGTACGAAATTTACAACAGGATCGAAGCTCATATAAGGATGATGCAGGAATACATCGCCCTCACGTATCACCTGGAAAATATCCTTCTCATTCTGAAATTCCGGTACAGGTGCCGGCTGATATCTCGGTGTCTTGTAAGCATCAAAGCCCTCCGCACCATATACTTTCATCAGCATGGTAAGATCCAGAGGTCCGTTTATCTCAAAAACATCTGCCTCTTTGATGTCAAATTCCGTCTTCAGGATCTTCAGCAGGCGTTCGTCCATCTTATCCTCTACTTCCAGACGGATAACTTCGCCCCACTGGCGTTTCTTTAACTGACGCTGAATCTCCACCAGCAAATCCTCTGCCTCATCTTCATCGATGGTAAGATCCGCATTACGCATAATACGGTAAGGATGGGCACATATCACATCATAACTCAGGAAAAGTTTGTCAATATTTCTTTCAATAATCTCTTCCAGCAGGATCACTGTGGTATCTCCATCCTTCTTTGACGGAATCTGCACCACCCTTGGAAGCACAGACGGAACCTGCACTGTAGCAAACAAAAGCTCTCCTGCTTTATCTTTCTTGTTGAGTTTATCACTCTTCTCCTTCTTGGAGATCAGAGCGCCGATATTCAATGTTTTATTTCTGATCAGTGGAAACGGTCTGGAAGAGTCCATTGCCATCGGTGTAAGTACCGGATATACATTATCCTCAAAGTATCTGTCTACAAATGCACTCTGTGCTTCTGTAAGATTCTCATGGGCTGCCACCAGGTGCATTCCGGCTTTCTCAAGCGCAGGGATCAGAGAACGGTTCAGAGTATTATACTGTACATGAACCAGTTCATGGGTACGGACACTGATTTCTTTTAACTGTTCCTTGGCTGTCATTCCTGCAATGTCTGTTTTATGATATCCTGCATGCACCTGATCCTTAAGAGACGCCACACGCACCATAAAGAATTCATCCAGATTGGATGCGGTAATGCTCAGGAACTTCAGTCTGTCAAATAAAGGAAGATTTTTATCTCTTGCTTCACTCAGAACACGCTCGTCAAATTTGAGCCAGCTCAGCTCACGGTTTACGAAATACTCTTTTTTTTCAAATTTTCCAAGATCCATAAGTTCATCCTCCTTTATGCTCTGCCCTTACGCCTGAGAACCAAACGAATGCCAAATACTTCTTCAAAAAATGCGACTTTATCTTTCAGCAGTCCTAGTTCCAGGGAAATATCCTGTGCGGAATCCACGATCATCTGCAGTTCTCTGTCCTTGAGCGCTGTCTTGATCCCTTTTACTTTCTGATAATGGCTTCTGTCCATGGCATTTGCCAGACGAAGGATCGCAGTCATCTTTGCTACCTTGATATAGCTCTCTCTGTCAATCGCTATTCCCATACTGTAAAGTTCATCGTAGTGAACAAACGCAGAATTATTGAATCTGACCGCACATGCGATCATCTGGCGTTCCAGAGAGGACAGACCGATAATATCTGTGGACATAATGATCTGATAAGAACACTCAGAAACATTTTCCATGCTGATATATTTGCCGCAGTCATGGAGCAGTGCCGCGATCTGCAGTAACAGACGTTCTCTTGAACCCATGCCATGAACTTTCTTCATGCTGTCAAAAATATTCAGGCAGAGATTCATCGTTCCCTGAATGTGACTCTTACTGCTGGAATAGCGTTTCGCGATATTCTTTGAAGTAACCAGAATATCATTCTCGAAATTATGCACACTCTTGATAAATTTCTTTTTCTCTGCAAAATCATAGGCAATTCCATCCAACAGAGAAACACCCGGAGCCCAGAGAGATTCTGCGTTAAAAATATCGATAAAGTTTCTGCACACTACCATAGTCGGCACTACAAGGGACGCATACTCCGGATCGATCTCCATTTCCTGAGCCAGCAGATCAACAGATTTTCCTACCGTATCCTCATAGCGTTTCATAAATTCTTCCCTTGTAATGATCTTATCTTCCATTTCCTCCTGGAAGATCATATCTGTAATAAAATCTCCCATCAGGATCACATTCCTGATATCCTTATCCTTCAGATACAGACGCTGAAAGCTCATCAGGTCATTTCGGATAAATTCCTCAACCAGCTTGTCATAATGAATGGTTGTTTTCTCCAGTTCCTGCAGACGCTGGCGGATTCTTAAACTTCCCATTTTAAGTCCCTGGGTAGTGACCAGCGCATCTTTGTCAAAGAGGGAAACCTGAAGGCTGCCGCCGCCCACATCCAGGATCGCGGTGCCTTTCTGGATCATCTTTTTGAATCCCTTTTCTATGGCAGCAATTGATTTGTATCCAAGGAAATGCTGTTCTGCACTGCTTAATATTTCAATTTTCATTCCTGTACGCTGATAGATCTGTTCAATGATCAGCAGCGGATTCACAAGTTCTCTGAATGCACTGGTGCCGCAGGCACGATATTCTTCCACCCCAAAGTCCTGCATCAGCCTCTTAAAGTCGTTCAGCACCTCACATAAAACATTCAGCATTTCTGAATCGATCTTTCCGTCAGAATAGACACCCTTTCCGATTTCCAGACTGTATCTGACATCATTCAGTTCACGAAAACCAATTCTTTTTGACATCTCAAAGATCTTCATGCTGACTTCATAAGATCCGATGTCAATGGCTGCAAATGTCATGACTGCCATATGCGTTCCCCCTTTACCATTCATCTATTTGCTTTTTTATTCCTTCTCCACACCCAGCAGATGGTCGATAAACTGCTGTGCAGTTCGTCCTGTAAGTCCTCCATGGGAAAGCTCCCACTTATTTGCTTCCAGAAGCAGCTCGTCCTCCGGCATAGTAATTCCGTTTCTCTCTGCGAGAGCTTTCACAATTGTCTGGAATTCCTTTTTGCTCGGTGCACCATAGTAAATACGGACACCAAAACGATAAACCAGTGAAAGCTTCTCCTGCACTGTATCGGAGGAATGCAGATCGTCATCATCCATGATCTCCAGCTTGTCACTGGATTTCTCTCTTACCAGATGTCTTCTGTTACTTGTTGCATAGATCAGGATATTGTCCGGTTTCTTCTCCAGGCCGCCCTCGATCACTGCCTTCAGATATTTATATTCGATTTCAAATTCCTCAAATGACAGATCATCCATATAAATAATAAATTTGTAGTTTCGATTCTTAATCTGGGCGATCACATCATTCAGATCCTGAAACTGATGCTTATACACCTCGATAATACGAAGTCCCTCATCATAATAACGGTTCAGGATTCCCTTGATACTTGAGGATTTACCTGTACCCGCATCACCAAAAAGCAGACAGTTGTTTGCCTTTCTGCCCCTTACAAAGGCTTCTGTATTCTCGATCAGCTTCTGCTTCGGAATTTCATATCCTACCAGATCTTCCAGTTTCACATGAGCAATTCTTGTGATCGGCTGGATTTCTACATTGTCATTCTCATCATGTCCAACACGGAACGCCTTATGTAAGCCCAGTTTGCCTACGCCGAAATCTTTATAAAACTGTACCATATCCTTCATAAATTCCTCTGTGGACTCCGCTGCTGCCAGCGTTTTGCTCAGATCACAGATACGGTCCCTGATGCGGGAATTAAACATCTTGCTGTTACTTCCGGTGTTGGTATAATCACCGAGAACCTTACAGCAGGAAATTCCAAATGCCTCATCCAGTACAGTCAGATCAAAATCATACAGTTCTTTAAACACACCGAAATCATTCAGTGCCAGTTCATTAATACTTCCGTTGACAGCCCCTCTGATCTCACAGGCTGTACTGAATGCATTTTCATTATTTACCAGAAGAAATGTCAGATAACAGTGCCATAAATTTCCCGAAAAACCATAAGAGCCGGCAGTTTCCACCAGTCTGTTGGCACATTCAAAGAACAGTCCTTCCTTTTCTTTCAGATCAGGTGCTTTCTGTTCCCAGGCATTCATCAGTTCTGCCATTTTATCAAGGATTTCTCCATGTTCAAAGTTACGGTATAAGATGCATTCATTTAATCTAGCCATTTTTATTACTTCCTTCTTACCTTGTTGTTTTATCTTGTTCTGTTGATCGCTGTCTATATCTGTGGATCGTTTACCATCGTCCGCTTCATTCCTGACTGAGGCTTTTAGACCTGTGCAATCGGATTCGCAGACAAGTGAGTGGTATAGTTA
>OGPT01003780.1_pt1 | contig 10501 bp, 6 predicted proteins | sample 1552951 | NCBI WGS metagenome assembly OGPT01 (sample SAMEA2580224, study PRJEB22360) | human gut metagenome | biome: human gut; feature: human-associated habitat; material: faeces | place: Denmark | collected 2008/2010
GATTTACGGTGCGACCTTCATCGACCACAACGCAGGCATCGTTGCCAACGGTTCGGTGCTGGGCAAAGAGTTCTCGGCAAACGTGTTCGACGAATTGTATCCGACACTGAAAGAGGAGAGGCGGGACTACTTGCTTCCGAAGCGAACCACCACATTTCGGACAGAGTAAATCTTGCATCATAATCTTCTATTATTTAAAACAAGTTTTTAATATTTCACCTAATAATAGTTTACCCTCTAGCGACAATACAATCAACGCAAGTTAAAAAGATTAAATAATAGCAAGCGTATAAACCTTAAATAAAGAACAAATTGAAAAAACTGCGGCAGTAGCAAATTTCAGTATCATCATTAAACGGCTATGTACTGGAACTTGGCCCCAAAGTGAAGATACTCGGAAAAATGTTCAGAGGCGCAGTCCTCGGTGTCACAGATGGCGAATTTTCTTTCCTACTCTTCCTGCCAAGTACGATGCACAAACAACATAAGGAACTGAATTTCCTCCTCAAGGGACGAGTTACAAGTGGGCAGGTCGGTATCTTTCCATGCAGAAGGACAGTACGCTACGCGCGGTTCCCGATGGAAAGCGAAGTATGCGGAACAATGGGACAGTTTTGCTCGGATACTCTGCGCACAATATCGCGATAATACATTCACCGTCGCAAATGTGTCTGACGGAGTAATACAGAACAAACCCGTCAAGTGGTAAGTTCCGCCACCACCATTTATTATCTGTCGCAGATTTTGCAATCAGTCACGGGTAAGGAAAAAACATATAGTAAAACCGAATATCAGAAACGTGTGAGAAAACACGGCCAACGTCCTATCCGGAAATAAGGATGATTATAATCTTCATTCCTGGTGGCAAAATTTATATTTCAACAATTTGTAGTTGTAGGGCTCAATCGATCTCTGATACTTAAAAAATAATTCCACTGTTCAACTAATAATGTACGACAATCCCTCCAACATTGCAATTTGCCAGAATTTTATCTTAAAACATCTTTTTTAGTCGTTATTACAACATATACTTCTAATTTCACTATTGTTTATTAACATTTTTTATACTTTTGCTTTTTGAAAAACTTTCCGACAATGTTTATTCCCACCACACCGATTTATGCATAGTAAGTTTATACGATCTGAGTTCGAGAAACTGTATATCAACTATCATCCCCGACTGTTAGCTTATGTACAACGTTTTATTAACGACAACTCCACAGCACAAGATTTAGTGCAAGACAGTTTTATGGTCTTGTGGAATAAGCAGATTTCGCATGACACAGAAGAAACTCGCCGGTTATTGTTCGTCATCGCCCGCAACCGATGTCTCAACTATCTGAAGCACAAAAATATTGTTGACAGACACCGCTACCAATTGCAGGCACAAGTAAAAATTGGAGAAGAGCGTTTGTATAACTACGATTTTTCGTTCATTGAAAACGAGCATCCTTTCTTGTATCAGGAATTGGAATGTCAGATACAACGTATTATGAATTCTCTGCCGGAGCGCTGCCGAGAGGTGTTTGTCCTCAGTCGGTTTGATGGGCTTAAAAACAGAGAAATATCCGAACGCCTTCATATCTCACTCAATACAGTTGAACGGCATATCCAGCGAGCCTTGCGCATCTTCATCAAAGCGCTTGAATATGAAAAATCTGCCTACCTGCAAAGCTTGATTCTGATATGGTCGTTGGGACAGCTTTCTTGAAGTTCTCCGACATCGTCAAGGTCTGCAACCCATAATAACAATTAATTTTCAAGATTAGGGGGGGGGTAAAATCCGCCCCGATTGTTGTATGTATGTATGCGCACAACAACCGACCCCATGAACGAAAGCCTGAAAGAACTCGCCGTCCGCTATTTCGAAGGACCCATCGCCCCCGAAGAAGAGTGCGAACTCTTCGGATTCCTCGCCGCCTCGCCGGAAAACGCCGCCCTGATGCGCGAATGGGAACGCGAATGGAAGCAACGGCACGTGCCGTCGGCCGACGTCCTCCGTTCGCTCGCCCGGCTCAACGGAAAAATAGAACGGCGCGAGAACCGAATCCGCGCCCGCCGGCGCTGGCTGCGGGTCTCGGCGGCAGCAGCCGTGCTCATCCTGATCTCGGCCTTCACCACCCGGCACCTCATACACACCGAAGACCCCGTGCAAATGTTCTCCGTACAGGCTCCCCAGGGAACCAACAGCCGCATATCGCTGCCCGACGGCAGCCAGGTGTGGCTCAACGCCGGATCGACCTTGAGCTACCGGTCGGATTTCAACCGCTCGTCGCGCGACATCGGCCTTTCGGGCGAAGCCTACTTCGAGGTGGCCCGCAACGCCGACCTCCCCTTCCGGGTGCAGGCCCGGGGCTGCACGTTCACCGTGCTGGGCACCCGGTTCAACATCTCGGCCTACGACGAAGACCCCGACGTATTGGCCGCGCTGATGGAAGGCTCGCTGCAATTCGAATCGTCCCGCAGCACGGAAACGATGGTTCCGGGCGACCTGATCACCTACGACTGCCGGACGATGGAGGCGTCGCGCAGGCAGGTCGACACCGACCAGTTCCGCAGCTGGATCGACGGCATCATCCGCTACGACGCGATCTCCCTCCCGGCCCTGCTCCGGCGGCTCGCCCGCGAATACGACGTGAAGATCGAACTCTGCACCGACGCGTTCGACGACAAGACCTTCCGCATATCGCTCACCGAGGCGCAGGACATCGAATCAATCATGGGCGGGTTGTGCGACATCCTGCCGATCAGCGTCAGGCGCGACACCTGCGGTTACCGCGTCGACAGCCGCCCCCGAAAAACCGAACCCTGAAAAAACTTCTTTCCAAACAAACCTAAATCTTAAAACTTATGCATGTAAATCTCCTATTCAAGAAGATTGCAGCGTTGATCCCGTGCCTGCTGCTGACAGTCGCCCTCAACGCGCAAACCGTCACCAAAGCCTTCCGGAGCGTTCCGCTGAAAACGGTGCTGGAAGAGGTGGAGCGGCAAACCGGCTACTCGATCCTCTTCGAAAACGAGGACGTCGACGTCAGCAGGCCGGTCACGGCAACGTTCAAGGACGCGACGCTTCAGACCGTGCTCGACACGGTGCTCGACAAATCGCTGCGCTATACCGTCAAAGGGGGGGGGAAACTGGTCACCATCTCCCGCCGCTCGCCGGTCTCCGCCCCGACGGCCCCGAACGGGGAGATGACCGTCGCCGGAACGGTCATCTCCTCGGCCGACAACCAGCCCATCGTCGGAGCCAACATCTATGTTGAGGGCACGAACGTCGGCACGACCACCGACGCCGGCGGCAACTACAAACTGACCGTGCCCGCTTCGGCCAAGACGGTCACCGTTTCGTTCCTGGGCTACGACACCAAGAAAATTTCCGTCCGGGACATCCACCTCTTCAAACTCATCACGCTGGCCGACGCTTCGAACAAACTCGAAGACGTGGTGGTGGTCGGCTTCGGCGTGCAGAAGAAAGAGTCGCTCGTGGGCGCCGTGCAGTCGGTCAAGCCGAGCGACCTGCAAACCTCGTCGAGCAACCTCTCGACCTCGTTCAGCGGCAAGATCGCCGGCGTGATCGCCGTGCAGAAATCGGGCGAGCCGGGCGCCGACGGCGCCAATTTCTGGATCCGCGGAATCTCGACCTTCGGATCGGGACAGTCGCCGCTGCTGATCCTCGACGGCGTGGAGATCACCAATCAGATGCTCAATAACATTCCGCCCGAGACCATCGAATCGTTCTCGGTGCTCAAGGACGCCACGGCAACAGCCCTTTACGGATCACGCGGCGCCAACGGCGTGATGCTCATCACCACCAAGAATGGCCGCGATTCGGAGAAGATGACCGTTAACGTGCGGGCTGAGTTGGGCGTGTCGGCCCCGACACGCATTCCTAAGATCGCCGACGGTGTAACCTTCATGGAGACCTACAACGAGGCCTGTGCCACGCGCGGCGAGAATCCACGTTATAGCCGCGAAAAAATCATGGGCACTAAACTGGGGCTCGATCCCTACGTTTATCCCAACGTAGATTGGTACGACATGCTTTTCAAAAACAGCACCTTCAACCAGAACTTCAACTTCAACATGACGGGCGGGGCCAAGAAGATCGACTATTTCCTCAATGCCTCGGCGTTTAATGAGAACGGTATCATGCGCGCCCCCTCCACCTCGAAGTTCGACACAAACATCAATTCGCAGAAATACCTTTTCCAAGCCAACGTCTCGGCCGACGCCACCAAAACCACGCGCGTATCGCTGAAGATGAACACCCAGCTGCACTACAATCATGCACCCATCGAAAGCGTTGGTTCGCTTTTCACCTATGCGCTTTCGGCCCTGCCCTGCGAATTTCCGGCCACGCTACCCGGCGAGGAGACTGACACGTTCGTGCGTTTCGGCACCGCGAACGCTTGGGATGGCAACACTTTCATCAACCCCTACGCCCAGCTCTGCCGCGGTTACAGCGATAAGTTCCGTGGCCATTTCACCTCGGCACTGACCGTCTGCCAGAACCTCGACTTCGTCACCAAAGGGTTGAGCCTAACCGGCATGGCCACATTCTATAACCGCGTTTATTCGGCTGTCAACCGCTCGTTCACGCCGTTCATGTATCAACTCTCTAGCTACGACGTAGACGCTGACGGCAATTACAGCTACACGAGCTCCTCGACTAATACCGGCACAACCTATCTGGGAACCAGCCGCGGTCGCGATGGCTACCGGGAACTGGCGTTCCAGGTCAAACTCGACTATGCACGCACTTTCAATAAGAAGCATGACGTGGGCGCAACGTTTGTTTACCATCAAAAAGAGCGCAACATGAATATTTCCGATGCCGAGGAGTATGCCTCGTTGCCCTACCGGCAACAGGGCCTCGCGGGCCGTGTTACCTACGGATTCGACAAGCGCTACCTGATCGAAGCCAATTTCGGTTACAACGGTTCGGAGAATTTCGCTCCGGGCAAACGCTTTGGATTCTTCCCCTCGATCGCCGGCGGATGGGTGATCTCGAACGAGCCTTTCTGGAAGGGGATCAAAGATAAGGTCAACCTCTTCAAGGTGCGCGCTTCATACGGTCTGGTTGGCAACGACGTAATCTCATCGAACTACAAGGACCGCTTTCCCTACCTAAGTACCGTGGCCATGGATCAGTGGTACGATGTGATGATTGGAACCAACTTCGACCAAAAACGAGGCCCTATTCTTTCAATCTACGGCAACGAAAACGCCACCTGGGAGGAGAGCCGCAAACTTGACATCGGCGTGGAGATCGGTCTATTCGACAGTTTGAACATCATCTTCGACTGGTTTAAGGAGAAGCGTTCGGGCATCTTTATGCAGCGTTCGTCGCTACCCTCGTCGTTCGGCATGTCGGGCATCACCCCTTGGGGCAACATTGGTAAGGTGGACAACCGCGGCGTAGACATCTCGATCGACTATAACAAAGCTTTCTCCAAAGATCTGATCCTCTCGCTGCGCGGTACGTTCACCTACGCCCACAACGAGATCGTTTCGATGGACGAACCCCAATACAAGTGGGGCTACCAATACAAGAAAGGCCACCCGATCAACTCGATTAACTGTCTGATCGCCGAGGGACTCTATCGGGATGAGGAAGATATCGCTTCGTCACCCAAGAGCGTCTACGCGACCCGCTATCCACTCCAGCCCGGCGACATTAAATACAAGGACTTGAACAATGACGAGGTCATCGACGACAACGACAAGTGCTGGAATGGCAACCCGACAGTCCCGGAGATCATATACGGATTCGGATTCTCGCTCAAATACAAGGGTTTCGACTGTTCGGCGTTCTTCCAAGGCCAGGGAAAAGTTTCAATTATCATGTATGATGCCCATCCTTTCTCGACTAAGGCCAAGCCGGGATTCGGGCTGATGCAATGGATCGCTGACGAACATTGGAGCGAGTCGAGCCCTGATCCCGACGCCAAATATCCGCGTCTCTCCTCGCAATGGAACGAACACAACGGCCAAGCCAACACGCTCTACGTGCGCAACGGCAAGATGCTACGTCTGAAGACCGCTGAAATCGGCTATTCCTACAAAATGATGCGTGTCTACGTTTCAGGAACCAATCTGCTGACTTTCTCACCATTCAAATACTGGGACCCCGAAAAAGGTTCGGGCAACGGATTGAGCTATCCGCTCCAACGGACGTTCAACCTCGGGTTCCAATTCAACTTCTAAACAATACCGCACGACCATGAAAAACATACTGATCACGCTTTCATTCCTGTTGCTGCTCACCTCATGCGAATACCTCGATGTCGTTCCCGAAGGCAAGGCCACGCAGGACGACATTTGGAAAACGACGCAACAGGCCGAGAAATACCGCTACTACATGCGCACTTACATGCCCAACCTGATTGGATATGACTGGTCGCCCGATCAGTTCGCCGGCGACGACATGATAACCGGCGGTGTGGGTACAACCTACTGGTTTTCCAGCAAGAGTCTCATCTACGGTGAGGAGAATGCTAATGTCACCTATTTCGGCAGATGGGCGCCTTACAGTACGAGCGGCGGTACAAACTATGACATCTACCGCGGCATCCGCTATGCCTTTTACTTGTTGGACAACGTCTACAAGGTACCGGCTATCAGTCCGGAGAATGCCGCCCGTTATGCCGGCGAAGCATGGTATTCGATCGGGTACTACCACCAATTGTTACTGGAATATTATGGTCCTATCATTCTGGTCAAAAGATACATTCCCAACGACGCCCCCGATTCGGAAATCTTTGTCCCCCGCTCGCCCTACGACGAGTGTGTGAAATACATAGCCGAATGCTATGACAAGGCAGCCGAACTGCTGCCCGAAACGGTCATCGATACCGAATTAGGACTTCCGACCAGGATGTCGGCACTGAGCTACAAGGCCCGCCTGCTACTCTATGCCGCCTCTCCGCTGGTCAACGGCAACTCCGACTATGTCGGATTCGACAATCACGACGGCACGCCGCTGATGAACACGACTTATGATCCCGAGAAATGGAAAAAGGCGATGGAGGCTGCGGCTGAAGCCATTTCTGTAGCCGAGAAATTCAACTCCGAACTCGGCCGGCAAAACTTCATGCTCTACACTTCGGCCGATTCGAGTCTGCCCAATGACGAGCGCGGTCGCCGCAACTACCGTGATGCCTTCACCAAAGAGCATTGGAACGGACTCGAATTTATCGAAGCCAAAGGCGACCGTGGTGGCTGTCAGACCCTGCAACAGTTGATGGGGCCCCGCCCGATCGCCAACAACATGTCGTTAGGCTGGAAGACCACTTCGGTTCCGACTATGGAGGCCGTCGAAATGTACTACACGAAGAACGGACTTCCGTGGGAGGACGACCCCGAAACCAAAGATATTGACCCCTATGCCTACAACGCCGAAGCCGGCACGGTCAACCTGCATCTCTACAAGGAACCGCGGTTCTATGCCTCAGTGGGTTACGACCGCGGCACGTATGAGATTGACGGCAAAGAAATCACGCTCTATCTGCGCGGCGGTGAATTGCATGGATCAACGCTCAAGGAGACCGATGAATATCAGAGTTGTACGGGTTATCTTTGCCAGAAATGGATTCCCAAGGCTTCAACCTACAGCATTCCGAGCAATTCGTTCAGTTTCTACTATTACGCTTACCCCTATCTGCGTCTGCCCGAACTCTACTTGAGCTATGCAGAAGCCGATTTCGAATATAACGGATCGCTGAGCACACAGAGTCTCGAATATATCAACCTGGTGCGCAAGCGTTGCGGCCTGCCTACGTTCCAAGCTTCGTGGGCCCTTGCCGGAGGCATTCCCACGGGTCAAAAACTGCGTAAGGTACTCCATCAGGAGCGCTCAATCGAGTTTCTGTTCGAAGGTCGCCGTTTCCACGACCTGCGCCGCTGGAAGGAAGCTCCCGAAGTGATGAACAAACAACCTCGCTCGTGGAACCGCGACGGAAAAACCGCCGAGGAGTTCTACCAGGTGATCGAAGCCAATCAGGGCGGACGTGTCCGTATCTTCGAGTCCCCGAAGAGCTATTGGATGGCAGTACCGATGAGCGAAATCAATAAGAATCCGAATCTGGTGCAGAATCCCGGCTATTGATCGTTTTACACGCTAAAAATCAAATCTCATGAAAAAATACTTTTCGATACTTTACTGTCTCGCCGCGCTTGCCGCCGGATGCGACGACAACAACAAGGAGGCCCTCGCATTTGACCTGTCGACCGACGAATGGTCGTTTGCCAAGGAGGGCGGCACGCAAAACCTGATCGTTTTAGCCCCCGGAGTGTGGAAGGTTTCCGAGAAACCGGATTGGTGCACGCTGATCCCGGAGGGTGCCGAAAGATCGCGGGAAGTCAAGATCAACTGCTCGGCCAATACCGGAAAAAAGCGCGAGGGAACGCTTGTGCTGACCTGTGGCGATGAAACCCGCACGATTGCCGTGTTCCAGCAGGGAGCCTACATTGTAAAAGGCTTCCCCGTCGAATGGCTTTTTACGGCCGACTACTATGCCACAGGGAAATATACCAATGCCTTCGTCTTCGACAACGCCCTTCCGGCTGAAATCGGCGAAGGAACGATCAGCTATGTCCAAGATGCCGCGAATACGCGTACCATCCAAAAAGTTGTCGGCACAACCGGCCACCCTTATCTCTCAGGTTCTCTGACGGGCGATTACTGGCTTTTCCAGATTCCGGTCAAGGAGACGCTGCCTGCCGGTACAGTGATGCACATCAAGTTCATCACCCGTTCAGCGGCTGGAGCAGCCCGCTACTGGTCGCTTGAATACCTTGACAACGAAAGTTGGAAACCCATTTCTGCACAGCGCACCGCCCAAGTAGCCGGAGAATCAGTAATCTATACGCTCGATTTGGTCACAGACCTCACGGGCAACAAGAGAGTAGGTTCGGACAACGCACAGATCGACAATGATTTCACACTGAGCGCTCAGATCACTGCAGGCAACCGGTTGCAATGCCGGTTGCGCTGCGCTGCCGACATCGCCTGCAACGGTGAGAATCCCAACACAGGCAACCACCGTCTGGCAGGTGCCGTGGGAACCTCGCCGATAATCAGCGTCGTCTCCATTGACTGATTTTTTGTCACGAGAGCGGGCGGGCCGGGCCGAAGCCCTTCCGCCCGGTCTCTTAATAACCGAACTTATGGAACCGAACGAAAGACTGCTTTCATTGGATACCCTGCGGGGTTTTGACATGCTTTTCATCATGGGTTTTGCAGGCCTTATTACCGCAATATGTGCCCTTTGGCCCAATCCCATGACCGACGCCATAGCCCGGCAGATGGGTCATGTATCGTGGAACGGGCTGACCCAGCACGACACGATCTTCCCGCTATTTCTCTTCATCGCCGGAGTATCATTTCCTTTTTCGCTGTCCAAACAACGCGCCAGTGGAATCAGCGAAAGACGGATTCTGTTCAAGGTCATCCGCCGGGGAATGACGCTCATTGTTTTGGGAATGATCTACAATGGACTATTCCGCTTCGACTTCGCATCGCTGCGCGTGGCGAGCGTGTTGGGCCGGATCGGACTGGCGTGGATGTTCGCCTCCCTGCTTTACATGTATTGCAAAGTGCGCACACGAGCTGTTTTCGCGGCCGTCGTGCTGATCGGCTATTCGCTGCTGATGTACCTCGTCGTCGCACCCGACGCACCCGCCGGCACCGATCCGCTTTCGGTAGCCGGGAATATCGCCGGATGGGTAGACCGCCAATGGCTTCCCGGGACATTCGCCTGTGGGTCGTTCGATCCCGAGGGATTGCTAAGCACGCTTCCGGCCATCGTCTCGGCATTGTTTGGCATGTTCACGGGCGAATTTCTGCTCCGGAAACGGTCGTCGCTCAGCGGCAAACGGATTGCACTCTGCATGGCACTGGCCGCGGTGGCCATCACGGTAATTGGAATCATCTGGAATTGCTGGATACCCATAAACAAAAAACTATGGAGCAGTTCGTTCACCTGCGTGGTAACGGGCTATTCCTTGGGATTGTTTGCATTGTTCTACTACCTGATCGACGTGCGGGGCTGGAAACGGTGGACTTTTTTCTTCCGCGTAATCGGGTTGAATTCCATCACGATCTATCTGGCGCAACGAATCGTCGGGTTCGGCGGCATTGCGAATTTCTTTTTCGGCGGGGCGGCTTCCCATTGTCCCGAAGCGATAGCACGGGTGATCAGCAACGCAGGCTATGTCGCCATATGTTGGCTGTTTCTCTATTTTCTCTACCGAAAAAGCACATTCTTGAAAGTTTAACCCATCTAAAATGGCCAGCTGTATCTTCCAATACAAGCCAACGTTCGTCTGCCGAGATTTCAATAAAGGCTAATTACACAGGGGATTGGGAGATTCTATCTTCCGCATTGCGACTAATCCAAAATCACAAAACGAACCAAAAAGTGAAGGTTCTTAATTAAAATAAATCACGAACTATATTAAAAAATGCGGAAAAAGGGTAAACATATCGGAAGATTGTTCA
>OGPT01003794.1_pt1 | contig 10460 bp, 9 predicted proteins | sample 1552951 | NCBI WGS metagenome assembly OGPT01 (sample SAMEA2580224, study PRJEB22360) | human gut metagenome | biome: human gut; feature: human-associated habitat; material: faeces | place: Denmark | collected 2008/2010
ACAGTCAATAAGGGTTATAGGTTACCTTTATCAACCTAAATACATTATATAAGGAGGGAGAAAAATGGAAGCTTTATATGATTACTTGTTGAAAAACTTTGAGCCTAATAAGCCTATCTTCTTAAGTGATGTTAAGACTAGCGGTATCAATTATGCTAATATCAGAAAACAGATGAAGAATCTGGTTGATTCCGGGAAAATCAAACGGTTTGATAGTGGCATTTATTTTCTTACGACTAAGACTATTTTTAAGTCAGGTTCTGAGCTTTCTCCTGATGATGTTCTTGAATACAAATATCTTTTGAGTGACAATAAGCGCTGTGGTTATATTAGCGGCCTTATGTTTTTTAATCAGCTGGGACTGTCGACGCAGCTGCCGATGGTTTATGAGGTGGTTTCCAACAAGGCTACAAAAGATCGCCGCGAGACTACTCTCGGAGGCTCAAAGGTTGTTGTTCGTCGCCCTAAGGTGGCTGTAACTGAGGGGAACTATAAGATCCTGCAGTTTTTGGATCTTCTCAGAGACATTGATATGTATTCTGAGGTTACTGGCGATTCTTTAAAGGAAAAGCTTTACCGGTACATGGATAAGTCTGGGCTGACTGTCAACGAAATGAAACCTTATTTTTCTTATTATCCCGATAAGCTGTATAAGAATCTTGTGGAAACGGGGGTTATCTTTAATGGTATATTTGCATGAGGATCGTGAACAATTTCTTCAGGCGCTCAGATTAACATATAAACAGACCAGGCAGATGATGCAGATTATAGAAAAAGATTATTATGTTACTGTATTGCTTAAACTGCTAGCCGAAAAAATTCCTTTTATTGTTTTCAAAGGCGGGACTTCACTCAGTAAATGTCATAAGGTGATTCGTAGATTTTCCGAGGATATAGATCTTACAATTGATGTTTCTTTATCTCAAGGACAGAAAAAGAAAGTCAAAAAAGCAATACTTGATTCAGCTGAAGAACTGGGAATGGTAATTGAAAATGTCGATGAAACCAGAAGCCGTCGTGATTATAATCGTTATGTTGTTGCGTATGATTCGGTTTTGGCTTCTTCCAGTTCCGTTGTGAAATCTGCGGTTTTATTGGAAACATCTTATACGGCAGTATCTTTCCCGACTGTTTTACTGCCTGTATATAGTTATGTTGGTGATATGATGCGGCATGAGGCTCCTGAATTTATTGATACTTTTGGCTTAGCTCCTTTTATGATGAAAGTACAGGGAGTAGACCGTACTTTAGTTGACAAAGTTTTTGCTGTTTGTGATTATTATTTATCTGGAAAGGTTGCCAAGCATTCTCGTCATCTTTATGACATTTATAAATTATTACCATTGGTATCGCAAGATGATACGTTCAAAGATTTGATTAAGGAAGTGCGCGAAGTTCGAGCACAATCCTCTATTTGTTTTTCTGCTTTGCCAGATGTTGATGTAAGTGGATTGCTTAAAGAAATAATTAAGGAAAATGTTTACAGGAATGATTATGAAAATCTGACAATACAGTTATTAGAAGAAAATATTTCGTATGATATGGCTATAGAATCATTAAAAAAATTGGCTGAAAGCAAGTGTTTTGATTCTTAGCTTCCCCAAAAAACTCAACACCGCCCGACAGTATGACCAAGTGATGCTGCCGGGCTTTTTTTACGCCTGTTAATTTTTTTACCTAAATTTAACAGGAAAAAATTCGGCTTTGCGTATATAATAATGCATAAGAGTATTGATTGGTGGTGTTTTGCATGATTTTCTGCGTGGAGGATGAACAAAATATTTGCGAGCTGGAGGTTTATACCCTGCAGTCCGTTGGCATGGAGGCACAGGGCTGCGGCAGCGGCCGAGAGCTTTTCGCTTTGCTGGAAAAGCAGGTGCCGGAGCTGATTGTTTTGGATATTATGCTGCCGGATGAGGATGGCGTGAGCATATTAAGGCGTTTGCGTGCTGATAAACGTTATGCGAATATCCCAGTAATTATGGCTACAGCCAAAGGCTCGGAGTTTGATAAGGTCAAGGGCCTGGACAGCGGTGCCGATGACTATATCGCCAAGCCCTTCGGTATGCTGGAGATGGTGGCGCGCATCAAGGCTGTGCTGCGCCGCTGTGCAGCACCACGCCCCAGTGAGGACGAGAAAGAAATCATCCGCATCGGTCGCCTGGAGGTCAACCAAATGGAGCATAAGGTGAGCGTAGGTGGCAGTGAGGTTGTACTGACGCTGAAGGAATACGAGCTGCTGCGTAAGTTTTTGCAGCATCCGGGCATTGTTTTTTCACGTGATAAGCTGCTTAACGATATCTGGGGCTATGAATTCAGCGGTGAAACCCGTACCGTTGATGTACATATCCGTACTCTGCGCCAGAAGCTGGGCGATGCAGGCGAGCTGATTGAAACTATCCGTGGCGTTGGCTACAGAATGGCGGCCGTAAAATGAAGCAGAGGCTTTTTCGCAGCATACTGTTGCTGACAGGGGCAGCGGTAGGTCTTGTTTTGCTGCTGTTCTTCTGGGTTTCCTGCCAATATATTACGCAGGACAGCTTCGCCAGCCTTAAGCGTGAGGCTAATCTGCTGATTGTGGCCGACGGCGAGGGTAATGTGCCGGTGAGCGAGCTGCAGCGCTTGCAGCTTGCCGACCGCGTAACGCTGATTGCACCTGATGGTCACGCTTTGTACGACAATTATGCGGATGCCGAATCTATGGAGAACCATCTGCAGCGCGAGGAGGTGCAGGAGGCGCTGAAAGGCGGTGAGGGGCGCAGTCGGCGTGCATCCGAAACCATCGGTAAGAATATTTTGTATTATGCAGTGCGTCTGCCGGATGGCAATGTACTGCGCCTGTCGCGCACGAATGATGCCGTTTTTCAACAGTATAAAATCATTCTTGGTTATTTTGTGCTGCTGGCACTGGCTGTTTTGTGCGGTGCCTTTTGGGCAGCCAAAACCATTACCGCCAGAATACTGCGACCATTGGAAAACCTTAATTTGGAGCAGTCTGATTCGGAGGCGACAGTATACCCTGAGCTGAAGCCGATTGTGGAGTATTTTGAGCTGCAGCAGGAAAAGCTGCAGAAGGAAATGCGCCGCTACAAAAATAAAAAGCAGGAGCTGAAGGCCGTAACCAATAATATGGATGAAGGCCTGCTGTTCCTTAATCCAGTTTGGGAAATCGAATCGATTAATAAAAGTGCCGTAAAATTCTTCGGCAAGGAAAAGCAGGAGCTTTTGGGAACGAGCTTTTTTATGCTTGATGATAGTGACGAAATCCGTCAGCTTTTGGCAAAAATTGAGCAGGAGGGCAAGGGGCGTCTGGTAATCAACCGCGGCAGCAGCTATTATCAGCTCAACGGCAGCAGAATTACCGATAAGGGCTTTGTGCTGCTGATTATGGATGTAACAGCGCGTACTGCTTCGGAAAAAATCCGTCGTGAGTTTTCGGCTAACGTTTCGCATGAGCTAAAGACACCGCTGCAGTCGGTGCTGGGCTATTCAGAAATTATGCTCAGCGGCCTGGTGAAGCCGGAGGATACCAAGCGCTTTCTGCAGAAAATCAACGATGAGGCGCACAATCTGCTGCGTCTGATTGATGACATCATGCAGCTGTCGAAGCTCGATGAGCTGACGCATGATATGATGGAGGAATTTACCCTGCAGGATGTGGCGCAGAGTGCGCTGGCGCGCCTGAAGGATAAGGCAGGCAGATTGCAGGTCAGCCTGCAGCTTGTTGACAGCACCGGCGGCGACAGCAAGCTGCTGGGAATTTCTTCGCTGATGGAGGAAATTTTCTTTAACCTGTTGGATAATGGTCTGAAGTATAATCATCCCGGCGGTGAGGTTACGCTGCGCCTGAGCGAAGGAGAAAATAAGTATACGGTGAGCGTAGCTGATACCGGTATGGGTATTCCCGGCAGCGAGCTGCCGCATATTTTCGAACGCTTTTACCGTGTCGACCGCAGCCGTCATAAGGCGATTGAGGGTACAGGCTTAGGCCTTTCCATCGTCAAGCACGGCGTCGGCTTCCATGGCGGCAGCATACGCGTGGTGAGCACTGTGGGGCAGGGGACGGAGTTCATCATGAAGTTCCCCAAGCCGAAGTATGAGGCGGAAAAATAAGCGCGTTATTTATGTATACAACACAGAGCTCCCAAGATGTGATACAATAGGAGCAGTACTATGAGTGCTGCTCTTAATTTATTTTGAAGGAGGACGCAGATATGCGAGTTGTTTTAACTATCGTAGGCAAGGATAAGGTAGGTATTACCGCTAAGGTGAGCAATGCTTTAGCAGAAATGAATATTAACATTATCAACATCAACCAAAATATTATGCAAGGCTTTTTTAACATGGTGCTGATTGCTGATATGGCAGAGGCTAATGTGCCCATTGCCGACGCACGCGACAAAATGGCTGCGCTGGGTGTAGAAATCGGCGTAGAAATCCGTCTGCAGAGCGAAGAGATTTTCAGCGCAATGCATCGTATATAGGAGGCTGTCATGTTATTCAATACTGACGATATTTTAGAAACTACGCGCATGATTACCCAAAACAAGCTGGATGTGCGTACTATCACCATGGGCATCAGCCTGCGTGATTGCGGTCATCCGGATATCAAGGTAACAGCGCAGAAGATTTATGATAAGATTTGCCGTAAGGCAGAGCATCTGGTAAAAACCGGTGAGGATATCGAGGTTGAGCTGGGTGTGCCCATCATCAACAAGCGTATTTCCGTAACACCGATTTCCATGGTGGGCGAAAGCTGCGACAGCAACGATTATGTACCGCTGGCACAGGCTTTGGACAACGCAGGCAAGCAGGTTGGCGTTAACTTCATCGGCGGCTTTTCAGCTCTCGTTGACAAGGGCTATACCAAGGGCGACCGCAATCTGATTGCGGCCATTCCGGAAGCATTGGCAGTTACCGATATTGTTTGCTCGTCCGTAAGCGTTGGCTCTACCAAATGCGGTATCAACATGGATGCTGTAAAACAAATGGGCGAGGTTGTGAAGGCTGCTGCCGAGCGTACTGCTGACCGCGATGCAATCGGCTGTGCTAAGCTGGTAGTATTCTGCAACGCTGTGCCGGATAATCCGTTCATGGCAGGCGCCTTCCATGGCGTAACTGAACCGGAAAGCGTTATCAACGTTGGTGTCAGCGGTCCCGGCGTTGTTAAATATGCACTGGAGCAGGTACGTGATGGTGATATCGGTATGGTTGCCGAAACGATTAAAAAGACTGCCTTCAAGATTACCCGCGTTGGACAATTGGTAGCACAGGAGGCTGCACGCCGCCTGAATACCCAGTTCGGCATTATCGACTTGTCTCTGGCTCCGACTCCGGCAATCGGTGACAGTGTTGCGCATATTTTGGAGGAAATCGGTCTGGAAAGCTGCGGCGGCCCCGGCACTACCGCTACCCTGGCTATGCTGAACGACGCAGTTAAAAAGGGCGGCCTGATGGCTTCCAGCTATGTTGGCGGCCTGAGCGGTGCGTTTATCCCCGTAAGTGAGGACGCCGGTATGATTGCTGCGGTAGAACGCGGTGCTCTGTCCTTGGAAAAACTGGAGGCTATGACCTGCGTATGCTCCGTTGGTCTTGATATGATTGCTATTCCCGGTGATACCACGGCAGCAACTATCTCCGCAATTATTGCCGATGAGGCTGCTATCGGTATGATTAACAATAAAACTACTGCAGTACGTCTGATTCCTGTTCCTGGTAAGGACGTAGGCGACCGTGTTGAATTCGGCGGTCTGCTGGGTTATGCGCCGGTTCTGGGCGTGAAGAAGTTCAGCGCTGAAAAATTCATCAACCGCGGCGGACGTATTCCTGCACCGGTAAGGAGCCTGACGAACTGATGCGTAAGGCTCAAAGAGAAGCTATTCTGGCCAAGCTGGAGGAAACCTACAAGGGCAGCAAGACGGCGCTGAATTATAATTCACCGTTTGAGCTTTTGGTAGCGGTAATTCTTTCGGCCCAATGTACGGATGAACGCGTAAATGTGATTACGGCGCGTATGTTTCCGCGTCTGAACACGCCGGAAAAAATGGGTGCTCTGACGCAGGAGGAAATGGAAGCGGAAATCCGCGACTGCGGTCTGTACCACGCTAAGGCCAAAAACCTGCTGGGAATGTGCCATATGCTGACGGAGCGCTTTAACAGCGTGATTCCGGATGACATCAAAACGCTGATGGAATTGCCGGGCGTGGGGCAGAAAACGGCAAACGTTATTGCCAGTATCATCTATAATATTCCGGCGCTGGCAGTAGATACGCATGTTTTCCGTGTGTCGCACCGTCTGGGGCTGGCGAAGGGCAAGGACCCGCTGGCTACCGAAAAGGAGCTGGAAAAAATCATTCCGCGTGAAAAGTGGAGTGATGCGCACCACTGGTTTATCTGGCACGGGCGCAAAATCTGCAAGGCACGCAAGCCGCTGTGCCGCGGCTGTGTGGTCGTAGAGGAATGCCCGTTCAAAGAGAAAAACTTTGAGTAAGGCTTCGTCTGTAAGGCTATTGCTAAACGTGTAAGCGTTTACATTAAGTGCTTGCGGTAGAAGTGCTGACATAAGTTATAAGTAAAAAGCGAAGCAAAAAAATTGGCCTGCAACCCGTGAGGGTGGCAGGCCTTTTTGCGGTGCGCAGATTTGCTTTTTCAGTGTCCGCAGAAGATGGACTTTTTTGGTGGATTTTATGCTGTCTTTTTATGACGCACACGGTTAGCAATGGCTTCGCTGTGCTACAGGCTGAGTTCACATCTATGTCAAAAAAATGTCTTTTGTGACAAAAATCTTTCACATTCTCTTCTTTGTAATAATTATTAAAGTATAAAATATATAAAAGAGAAAATTCTAACAACTCTGATTAATGCGTAAAAGTGATGAATGAAAAATTGTGTATGAATATTTTATTATTTGACGTCTTTATAAAGAATACAAAAGTTTGACCAGAGGGGATAATTAGCGTACAATGAAAGTAGGTAAAGGAGACGAACTGCTAAATTTTCAAGGCCTTGAATTTTAGTACCACCTTATCTGAGTTATATTTGATTAGTGAAATGATTTGTAACGAGGATTAGTCCGATATAGGTCGGGCACATTACGAAAAGGGGGTCTGAAAATGAAAAAGACTAGAAAGCAACCTGCTTTGGCAAAGTGCGTGCTGGCGACAATCATGGCAATGGGCATGATGGGTTACACTACCGTGTGGGCCGAAGATACTGTTACGCCGTCTCCGATTGATAAGTCTGTTTCCAAAGACGCTGCAGGACAGATTTATGATGCTTCCCATAATTATCACCAGGGTTACTTCTGGACGGATTTAGGACATGCGCAGGTACAGATTGGCTCCGGTGAGAAGATTGAATTGTTTACACCTTTTATTTATCATACTACGAATGATCAATGGAAAAAGGGTGGCACTGGCTGGAGTCCTGTACATGAGGGCGATAACTCCGAAATGGAGTGTAAGGAGTCTATGAGCAGAATTACTGTAGGTGAATTTGACAGAATCATCAAATCCCTTTACACCAATGATATTACCATGGCTAAGACCATTTACGGTGAAGGAGACCAGGCAGGCTTGAAGGATAAGGTTATTAAAGAGGTAAAGGCAACTCCAGGGCAGGGCGCAACAGTTAATACCTATAAATTGGTACGCGAAAACGGTACGGAGGTTGAAGTCGGTATTGTTGATACTGATACCAAAGTTGTTGATAATAAATTGACCTTTGCAAATGGCACATTGACTTCCGAGATTACTGATAATACCGGTGGAACCTTTGCAAGCTCTGTAAACGGCATCGCTTCCCAGGAGTGGGTAACCAATCAGCTGAATGGCATTGGCGGTACTGATACGGTTACTACAGCAGAATCCGGTCATGCGATCATTACCGTTGTCGATGCTAACGAGGCTCTTCCTACTGATAATAAACATCACGTAATTGGCATCAACGAGGATGCTTTGAGAGGATTTATTCAGGATGCAGCGGCAGCGCAGGATACCAACACAACTAATACCGGCATGGAAGGAAGCTTGGATGGCGATGGGAAGCTGACGTTAAAGGTTAATGATTCTGCAGGCAATAACGTTCAAGCGGTTGTAGAAGATGTAGCATCCCGTAGCTGGGTAACTAATCAGCTGGAAAATGTTGTTGACACCAACACCGTAACAACTGTAGCAACTGCCACCAATCTGTTGGAAATCACCGATGAAGGCGTAGATGGCAACCATGCTTATAAGATTGATATCAACAGCGAACAGATGGAGGATTTCGTAAAACAGTATGATACCAACACTATTACTACCGTTGGAGCTGACGAGAATGGTTATGTAACTGTTACTGAAGCGCCTGATCCGAACCAGAGCGGCAACCATGCTTACACTGTATCTTTTAATGAGCAAAAGCTGATTCAGACCATTGAAGATCAGGACAGATACGTTAACGGCGGCAGCATTGGCGAAGACGGCAGCATTACTCTCAATGTTCACAACGGCAGAGACGTTACTCTGGAAGGCCAGATGAAGGATGCACGGCTGACTGATATTGAAAGAGATAAGGAAGCCGGAACTGCTACATTAGTAGTAAATGATCGCTATAATCCTGAAGAAGTAAACAGACTGACGATTGATGATATCGCAAGCAAGGAACAAAATGATAGGGACCATGCCGAATTCAGAGAGCATTTTAATGAACTCGATTATCGTGTTGACAATCTCGGCAGTCGCGTTGACAAGGTTGGCGCCGGTGCCGCCGCTCTCGCAGCGCTGCACCCGATGGATTTCGATCCCGATGATAAGCTGACCTTTGCTGCAGGCTACGGGAACTACAAGGGCAAAAACGCTGCTGCGGTAGGCGCGTTCTACCGTCCGGATGAAAAGGTTATGCTGAGTGTAGGTGGAACCTTCGGCAACGGCGAGAACATGGTAAATGCAGGTATTTCCTTCTCCCTGGACCGCACTGCACGCGTAAGCAATTCCCGTACGGCGATGGCTAAGGAAATCGTAGACCTGAGAGCTAATGTGGCTAACCTCACCGCGCTTGTAGGTCAACTGACTGCAGGCATGGGCGGCACGATTGAGATGGACAGAATGAAGCTCTTCCCGGATGTTCCAGAAAACCATTGGGCTTACGAATACATCGGCCGTCTGGCGGCAGCAGGCATCATCGAGGGCTATCCTGACGGCATGTTCAACGGTAACCGCATGATGAGCCGCTACGAATTCGCAGCAATGCTGTACAGAGCGCTGGAAAAAGGCGTGAAGCTGGATCACAAGCTGGTTCGTGAATTTGAGCCTGAAATGGGACGTATCCATGTTGCCCGTATTTCCGGTGCGGATGGCGACAGAGGCAAGATTGAACGTGTACGCGTATACGGCGGCGACAATCGTGACCACTACGGCAGCAAGCTGAATTGAAAATGCAGGCAACTGCATAGTTTAAACCTTAAATAAACACTCCCTTTTCTATAATTAAAAGAGGAGAACACCCAGTCCTTTACAGGATAAAAGGTGTTCTCCTCTTACTTTTGTTTTACACAGTGTTTTGCTTAATCCCAGCGCTTGAGCATGTCCTCAATAATTTCCTTATTGGTTTTGCGGCGCTTCTTCTCGTAGTTACGGAAGTTGTTATCTCTGTGGTCGGTGGAGTAGTCGGCGTAGTCGAAGTCATCGTCGCTGCGTTCGTAGCTGCGGTTGTAGTCGCCGTGGCCATCGTCTAGGGAGAGGGGGATTTGCTGTGTATAGGTATAGGGTTGTGTGTACATGATTGACCTCGAATGATTAGGAAGTTATTTGCTTTTATTCAGCTTCTTTCATAACTGAAAGAAGCTGGCAAGAAAGGTTCGCGCTTTTTGTAAAGCGCGGCAAAACAAAAACTTTTTCGAGAAAAAGTTTTACCAAAAAGCTTTATAAATAGGGTCGCTTTGCTGTTACTAGCGCCTGTTCGAAATTCTTGCGAATGTTCTTCGTAACCCATGAAGTGCTTTGTGGTTTGTCTAAGCCTTGTTTTTGGTGACTAAACTTCGCGTTAGTCTAAGTTTCAAAAATGCTTGCACTTTCGTCAATTCGTTGTAATAGCCTTTCGCTTACTACGAACTAAGGAGAATATGGTAAAGCATTTTTTGCTAAGCTTTTTTGTGCGAGCAAAAAAGCGACTGTTTCCCGCGCTTTCGCAAAGCGCGCCCCTTTCTTGTTACTTCTTTCGGGGACGAAAGAAGTAATACAGGAGCTTGATGCAACCACTCCTCATCTCTATTACATATAATTATGCTCTTTTACATGGTCGGAGTGCAGCAGCTCTTCTGCTTTTTCACTCAGCGGTTTTTCCAGGAAGTCCTTATAAAGCTCCTGTACATCCGGATTGTTGTGGGACTGGTGCAGAGGACGGTTGCTGTCGATGGTATAGAGCTTATTGCCAAGTACGTCGGCACGCTCTTCGCCGTCGTGAATCGGCTGGCCACCGCCGCC
>OGPT01003799.1_pt1 | contig 10447 bp, 8 predicted proteins | sample 1552951 | NCBI WGS metagenome assembly OGPT01 (sample SAMEA2580224, study PRJEB22360) | human gut metagenome | biome: human gut; feature: human-associated habitat; material: faeces | place: Denmark | collected 2008/2010
CTCTTATAGCTTTAATTGTGTCCTTCATATTCTGTACAGTCGTTGTCATTAGAGCACTTAAACCTATCAACTTAATATTTTGTTTCTTTGCTGTTTCTACTACTGTTTCTATCGGAACATCTTTTCCTAGGTCTATAACTTCATATCCATAATTTTCTAGCATTATTTTTACTATATTTTTACCAATATCATGAATATCTCCCTTTACAGTAGCAACTATTATTTTTCCTTTTGTCTCATTACTATCAGTATTAACACTTAATTTGTCTTTTATAATATTTAATGAAACTTTTATTGTCTCTGCTGCTTGTATCATTTGTGGAAGGAATATTTCTCCATTATCGTATTTTACTCCAATTTTATCAAGAGCAGGTATTAATATTTTATCTAATATATAATGTCCATCATGTTCTTCAAGTAATTTATTTGTTAATTCTTTTGTTTCATCTTTTAAACCTCTTTCAACAAGAACGTCTAAAGACATTTCTTTTGAATCATTATTTGATGATTTATTGTTCGATGATTTTGGAGCATCCATATATTTTTTTATATATTTTTCGCAACCTTTATCTATATTATTTATTACTCTATAAGCATACATAGATTCCATCATTACATCTTCTGATGTATTTATTATCGCTAAATCAAGTCCAGCCCCTAAAGCTAGATTTAAGAATGTTGAATTTAACGCTCTTCTGTTAGGTACTCCAAATGATATATTTGAAACTCCTAAAATAGTTTTACACCCTAAATTTTCTTTTACCATTCTTATAGCTTTTATAGTTTCCATTGCCTCTTCTTGTTGTGCAGATACAGTTAATGATAAACAATCTATAAATATATCTTGTCTTCTTATTCCATAACTTTCTGCTCTTTCAACTATTTTTTTAGCTATTTCAAATCTTCCTTCTGCTGTTTTTGGAATTCCATTCTCGTCTAATGTTAATCCAACTAAACCTGCACCGTACTTTTTAACGATTGGAAGGATTTTATTTAATGCTTCTTCTTTTCCATTCACAGAGTTAACTATTGTTCTTCCATTATAATATCTAAGACCTTGTTCTAATGCCTCTACGTTAGATGAGTCAAGTTGTATCGGTACGTTTATAATCTCTTGTAACGTCTTTATAACTTTAGGCATCATAACCTTTTCGTCTATTTCAGGAAGTCCTACATTCATATTTAAGATTTCAGCGCCTTCTTCTATTTGATCAAGTCCAAGACTTACTACATAGTCTAAATCACCGTTTATTAATGCATCTTGTAGTGGTTTTCTTCCTGTTGGATTTAATCTTTCTCCCATTATTGTAGGTCCAGATATTTCAAGAATTTTTGAAGGAGAACAAACTACACATTCTAGATTTTTTTCTAAAGGTTCTACTTCAACATCTTTTATATTTTCAGCTAATGCTTTTATAAATTCTGGATTTGTACCACAGCATCCACCAATTATTTTTGCACCCATTTTTGCAAACTTAGATGCGCCTTCTAAAAATTGTTCTGCTGTCATTTCATATACAGTTTCACCACACTTGATACATGGTAATCCTGCATTAGCTTGTACCATTACTGGAATAGTAGCTCTTTTAATTATTTTTTCAACTATTGGAACTAATAAATCTGGTCCTAGTGAACAGTTCACACCTATTGCATCTGCACCTAATCCTTGTAATGTAACTACCATACTTTCTGGTAAACACCCTGTGAAACTTCTTCCATTTTCATCAAAAGTCATAGTACAGAAAACAGGTAAATTAGTATTTTCTTTTGCAGCAAGTAATGCAGCCTTGATTTCATATAAATCCATCATAGTCTCAATGACTATTATATCTGCACCAGATTTTTCACCTTGTACCATTTGTCTTTTGAATATTTCATATGCTCTATCAAAACTAAGTGTTCCCATTGGCTCTAACATCTCACCTATTGGACCGATATCAAGAGCTACATATTTTTGTTTTCCGTTGTCAACTAATGATGCCGCCTTTTTAGCAGATTTTATTGCTGAATCTATTACTTTTTCTAACTCATATCCTTGTGGTAATTTTAATTCATTACACCCAAAAGTATCCGTAGTTGCAACATTTGCCCCTGCTTTAAAATATTCTTTGTGTATATCAACTAATACATCTGGATTATCAAATCCAAATGCTTCAGGATTTTGTCCTGCTTGTAGCCCCCTACCTTGAAGCATTGTCCCCATTGCCCCATCAAATATTAGTATATTATCTTGTATATATTGTCTTACCTCCACAACCATCAGCCTTTCTTCTATATTCACAGTTAAATCTATTTGAACAATTTTCACATGTTCGTTTAACTTTTCCTATTTTTTCATTTGTTATACCAATCAATGCTACTACTGATTTTCTAGGAATCATAATTCCTGTGTTCGTAACAGTAACTCCTATTTTTCTATGTGCATCGAGTACATTTAATATATCTCTATTAGCACTAATATCTAAATCACCATAGCCTGGGCTATATCTCATTGTAAGAGATTTTTCCTCTTTAGCTACTTTATCTAAAATACTATCTTGCACTAAATCACATACCTCTTCGATAGAAGTTGTAGCACATGCATCAATTATAATTCCTTTAGTAAGGTTATTATAACTATATCTTCTTATATTTTTTTCGATATTAAATCCAAGAGTAGCACACATCAATACACATTTGTCACAATCTCGAAGCAATTCACTTATATCTTTACTTTTTAATATTAAATTTGTATTTTCAAATTGAACAGTATTTAAATTTAAATCTTTTTTTATATCATATATTTGATATACATATTTTGTATCAATCTCATTTTTTGTTTCTTTAATACATTGATTTATTTTAGAATTTAAGTCATTATCTATTTCTTGTCCATTGTGTCCTAAATATCTAAGTACTTCAGATTTTTCTACTGTTACACTTGATATTATATTTTCTTGATTTCCTATCATTTTTATCAATTATCTCCATATACATTATGATATATTATTTATTTTAAATATTCTAATTATTTGTGTAATAGCTTTTGCATCACTTATGGCAGTATTTTTTGCCTATATTATTGTAAAGGCTCCTAAATTTGATCCAAACAACTTAAAATTCACTCAAATGTCAGAGTTATATGATACCGAAGGAAACATAATTACCAAAATGGGTAACGAAAACAGAACTGAAATATCATATGATGACTTACCTGAGGTTTTAATAGATGCAATAATTGCAACAGAAGACTCTAAATTCTTCCAGCATAATGGTTTTGACCTTGCAAGATTTATGAAAGCAAGTATGTATCAACTAGTTGGTAAAAATGGTGGTGGTGCATCAACTCTTACAATGCAAATTGCCAAAAATAACTACACTTCTACTGAATCTAAAGGTTTTGAGGGAATAACTAGAAAGTTTACTGATATATATCTTTCAATATTTAAAATAGAAAGAAAATATACTAAAAAAGAAATTTTAGAATTTTATGTTAATGACTCTTACTTAGGTAACGGGGCTTACGGTGTTGAGCAGGCCTCATTAAACTACTTTGGTAAATCAGTTAGTGAACTTAACTTAGCAGAAGCATCATTTATAGCAGGATTATTCCAATCACCAACTTATTATAATCCTTATAACTATCCAGAACGTGCTGAAGGAAGAAGAAAAACGGTTCTTTACCTAATGCAAAGACATGGTTATATAACTGAAGAAGAAAAAGAAATTGCAGAAAATTCTCCAATTACTTCATATATAAAGAAAACACAAACTTCTGGAACGTACTCTGAGTATCAAGGATATATTGATACCGTTGTTGAAGAGTTAGAAAACGAATATGATTTAAACCCATATACTACCCCACTTAAAATTTATACTGCAATGAATAGAAGCAAGCAAGACTTTGTTAATAAGGTTATGAATGGTGAGGCTTGGAAATGGGAAAACGAAAATGCACAAGCAGGTGTCGTAATGACTGACTCAGCAAGTGGTGAAGTATTAGCAGTAGGAGCTGGAAGAAATAAAAACTCCGAAAGATCATATAACTACGCTACGATGACAAACAGACAAATAGGTTCAACGGCAAAACCAATATTTGATTATGGTCCAGCAGTTGAATACTTAGGTTGGGGAACGGTTAATTATATTGACGATACTCCAACAACATATAGTGATGGAACTAAAATATCTAACTCAGATGGAGGATATAAAGGAAGGCTTCCATTATATCAAGCACTTGGTCTTTCAAGAAACGTAACGGCTTTAAAAACTTTCCAACAAGTATCTAAAGAAGCTGGTAATGATAAGATATTAAAATTCGCAAGTAGTCTTGGAATTACTCCAGAAGTAGATAAAAATGGCAAAATACATGAGGCTCATTCTATTGGATCATTTACTGGTTCTACCAAAAAAGGAGAATCTAGAAACAGTCCAATGACAATGGCAGGAGCATATCAAACATTCTCAAATGGTGGTTATTACATTAAACCTCATACAATAAAGAAATTTGTGTATAAAGACACTGATGAAGTAGTTGAAACAAAATCAGCTAAAACACGTATTATGAATGACTCAACAGCATACATTATTAACTACTCTTTAAACTGGTCTGCAACAGGAGGACTTGCTAAATCAGCCGCTGGTATAAGTGGTGTTCAAACAGCTGCCAAAACCGGTACTTCTAACTTTGATGAAGCAACTAGAAAGAGATATCATTTATCAAGTAAAGCGGTAAATGACTTATGGGTATGTGGATATACTCCAAAGCAAACAATAACATTCTGGTACGGATATGATAGTATAACAAAAGGTCATAGTACTACATCATCTTGGTCAACTCGTGATAAGTTCTATCGTAATTTAGCAGAAAACTTATTTGATAAAGACGGAAGCTCATTTGAAAGACCATCTAGCATCGAAGAGGTATCAGTTATAAGAAACTCTATTCCACTTAAAAAAGCCTTATACGGTGGTGTTGTTGGATACTTTAGAAAAGGAACTGGGCCTGATGAAACAGGAACTGAACAAGCAGAACAACTACCAAGTGTAAGTGGTGTTACAAGTAGTATATCTGGTAACACAGTACACTTAAAATGGAATGGTATTAGTGCTGAAGACATGGTAAACCTAAACTTTGATGACAGCTATGGAACACTTGGATATGACATATATGTAAAAGATGGTTCCGGTGGTTCTGAAGTATACGTTGGAACTACAACTAGTACATCATATACACATACAACAAGCTATTCAAATCCTGTATACGTAATATATACAGCATACTCTAACTACAAAACAAACAGAAGTAAGGGCGTTGAACACAAAGTTTCGGTAACAAGTGATTTTGATGTTAAAATAAGTAATAGTACAATAGAACAAGGAAAGACGTTTGTCGATAACAAACCTATAATCGTTTTATATAATTCCGTTGATGTAACAGATGGGGCAACTATTACGCTAGAATCTGGAAGCGTTGATACAAACATCCTCGGAACTTATAAACTAACTTATAAAGTAACTTATCAAGGAAAGAGTAAAACGGTAAGTAGAAACGTTACGGTAACAGCATCTAACACAACTAATACAACAGAATAAATAAGTACCTTAAATTTAAGGTGCTTTTTTATTTCATAAAAAAATGACTAGTCTTCATTTAACCAGTCATATTCGTAAGTTTCAGGAGTTTTTTCTTCTTCCCTTGCCTTTTGTTTTTCTATTATGTCAGTAGGCTTTTTTATACCTTTCTTATTCCATTCATATAAAATTTTATCTATGTATCTTAAATTATTAACACCATTAAACACAGCTTCTTTAAGCGCAGATAAAATAAGTTCGTTACTTATCTTTTGCTCCTTCCAAGAATTAATTATTTCATATTCCATAGGAGAAAGAGTTCTTCCAAATTCTTTTTCAAAGTTATCATATAAGTCCTTTTCATTGTTCTCTTTCGTTTCCTTATTTAATATCTTAGAAAATATGATTTCATAAAATAAACTTATATCAACCTTCTCTTCTAATACCCCCGAATCATTCTTCTCCATAAGAATAAGTAAAATATTCTTATCCTTAAGAGTAGATAGTGCATTTAAAAGCTCTTTTTCAGTAAAATTAATATCTTCAATTATCTTTTTATAATCAAATATAGATTTGTTTGGTTTATTTAAAAAATAAATAAGTAAAATAAGTGAATCCATATCTAAACCAAGTTCTTTAGCATAAGATAAAACATATCTTGGAACGGTATAATGATTTTCATTATTAAGTTCGTTCATTAACTCTTTTTTTAGCATACAAAATCACCTCTTTCCAAAAAGGATTATAACATAACTTGATGCGTATTATCAATATTTCTTATAGTTATCTAACACGTAACGTTTTAACTCTTCATAATTATTGTTTAATTCTTTGTATATTATTTTTTCTTCAATATCTTTAATTATGTTTTTTATAATACTTTTATCTTTAGGATTAATAAGATCTATTATATCTTTTCCGGTAAGTTTAATATCTGATGTCTTTTTTATCACTAAGTTATCACATCTGTCATAAATATCTTTAGTATCCATATTAAGTATTTGAGCAGCGATAAAACACACGTAATTGCCTTTTTTATACAATTCCATATCATTAATCACATCATCTGTTAAAACATCATTTATGGCCTTTAAATAGTCTTTTTCATTAGATGTAAAAGGATATGAGGATGAAGGACTAACCTGCGCCCATATACCTATTGGATCACTTGTTTTAACGATTTCATGCTTTAAATCTATATCCAAATATTCATCCAAAGAAAAATATTTTAGAAGACTAATTCCTTTAAGTACGTTAGGAGATGAAAAGATTCTGTTTAGTTCCTGCTTTTTTCTATAAAATGATAAATCTTTAACTAGCTCTCTATTATTTATTATGGCATCCTTTAATTCTTCGTCAATAGAAAAATCAAGTTCGGTTGCAAACCTTATTGCACGAAGTATTCTAAGAGAATCTTCTTTTAGTCTTCTATTTGCATTTCCAACTGTTTTTATTACCTTATTCTCTATATCACACCTTGCATTTAATAAGTCAATAATGTTCTTATTTTTATCCATGCATAACGTGTTCATAGTGAAGTCTCTTCTTCTTAAATCAATTATCAATTTATCAGTATAAACTATCTTAGAAGGTTTTCTTTTATCTTGATATTCTAGGTCCATACGGTACGTTGTAATTTCAAAATTTACTTTCTTATATACTAAATGCACGGATCCATACCCCTCAAACGGAAGTTTTACATCTTTAAATATCATTTGCACTTCTTTTGGTGTAGCATTAGTTGCAATATCAACATCAAAACTATTTCTTCCTAAAATAATATCTCTTACAAAACCTCCAACTACATAAGCTTCATAGCCAGAAGAATAAAACATTTGTAAAAGTTCACATGCTTTCTCTATCAAAGTTATCACCATTATAATTATAACAAAAATTCAAAAAGAAAAAACCATTTTCATGGTTTTTCATTATTTGTTTACAGCTTCTTTTAACTTAGAACCAGCTTTGAATGTAACTGCAGTTCTAGCAGCAATCTTAACTGTTTCTCCAGTTCTTGGGTTACGACCTTCTCTAGCTGGTCTTTCTGAAGTTGCATAAGTACCAAATCCTACTAATGAAACTTTGTCTCCTACCTTTAATGCTTCAGTTACACTTTCAGTAAATGCGTCTAATGCACGAGCAGCATCAGCTTTAGTTAATCCAGCTTTTTCAGCCATTTTTTCTACTAATTCTTGTTTTGACATAATAAAACCTCCATATTTATGTTCATATCTATAAGCTACCTTGCTTACAATATAAGCGTATCATTTTTTACTAGTTATTTCAAGTATTTTTAGTACAAAAATAGTATTTTTTGCTTATTTATCAATGGTTTTAGCACTTTTTAACACTAATTTAACAACTAACCTTTCATCTTTAACACTTTTTTTACATGTAATTAGTATAAGTTCATTTGCTTTAGCACTATTTAAAATGTTTATCTGCGTTTCTTTTACATCCATTTTTTCCTTAAATTGATAGGTTAGTTTAAGTTTATCTTTATAGATATATACATTACTTTTATTATCTAATTCATCTAATCTATTAAAGTAGGTACCATATCCAATACCAGAATGTCCTAGTATTACTATTCCTTCTTTATAATTATTATTTTTATAATAAACTAAATATCTATCAAGTAATTTAAATTTATCATCTGATTTTTTAACTATATTTTTAAGAGAAATATCAGGGATATCTAAAACCATATCACCATTATAATTAAACGAAGAATTATTATTAAAATAAGCTTTTACCATCTTATCATTAGAAGAATTTAATAATAGCATAAAAACCATACCTTTTGTAATTAGAAATACACTTATGAAAAGAATTAAGCTAACTAATATTTTTTTCATAAATTAAAATTGATGAGCTTATAGAGAAAAGCAAAATATATAATAAGAAATCATTTCTACCAGTATTAGGTAAAATTTCTTCTTTTATCTCTTCTTTAGGCTTTGGAATTTCTTCTTTTTCTTTTGGTAAAAAATGATTAACTAACGCTATTTTTTGGATAACACCATCTTTAGTAACCTCAATTATTCTATCTTTTATTTTATCTACTCCATCTTTAGTAGATATTTGTCTAAGCGTATAAGTTCCGTATGGTAAGGTAAACTCTATATTACCATTTTTATCTGTAACAAGATCCATTATGTGGTTTCCCAATATATCAAATACGTAGAATAATATTCCCTCTTCGGGTGTGCAAGTATTATTTATTGGATCATCTAAAACCTTTGTAATATAAATTTTATTTTTAATTATTTTCTCAAACGATTTTATAACAACTTCCCTCGTTCCAGTTCCAATAAACGTAGATGATATAGTTGGTGATTTAGTATATCCCACACTTGGACTAATCTCTTTTATTCGGTAATTATTTTTAGGTAAATTATCAAATATAATCGTTCCATCTTTATCTGTTTTTTTAGTTTGAAGCAAATTATTATCTTTATCATATAATCCATATTCTGCTCCTTCTAATGAAGCTTCGCTAGATGACTTATCTTTACTTTTAGTATCATCATCTAGTTTGTCAATTATTATCTTCCCATAAAATGATTTAACATCATACTCTTTAGAGTGTTCATAAGGAAACTCAAACGTCCCAATTGTTTGATATCCACTTTTATAATAGAACTTAGTTAACTTACCATTATTTTTTCTTTTTAAAGTAAATTTATTATTTCCATCAGATACTTTTATTTTTATATTATTACCATCTTTTGTAACGTTTTGATTTTGGAATACGTCATAACCATTTAAAACATTGTTATTATCAGGAAGAATGATTTCATCTCCTACCATGTATTCTTCTTTAAAATTAAAAGAAGGAGTTACATCGTATAGATTAACAAGTCTTAATATTTCGTTTTTATATGAATCAATATTTATTATATTACCACCAACTTTTTTATCAGTCCACCATACGTTTTCTACGCCCATATACCTCCATATTAGCTCCTGAGTTGCCATATAATACTCTTTTGTATTATGTCCTTCATAACCATATCCATAATATCCTATTAGGCTTAATCTTTTAGTATCTATCCCGCTTAATGGAGTATCATTTATGCTAGTAGTTGATGAATAATAAGAAGCCTTATGTGCAAGTATTCCAGGCTCAATACAGTAACCATAAACACCATTTACAGTCATCATTGCAAGATTTGTGATATGGTCACTTCCATTTCTATATTGATGTGCAAATATGCTTCTGTCTAAATTCCAATCAACGTATGAATCATTTGCTAATGCCTTTACTTTTATAAATGGTAAAAGCATTATTACAGCAAGAAGAAGCAGCGTTATTTTCTTTTTCAATCTTTATTCACCCACGATTCAATATCATTAAATAATTTCGTTAAATATGGAGAACTTTTAGAGACTATGTATAACTTTTTCTTATTACCGTTTTCATCTACTATTTCTTCTTCAGATTCTTCTATATCCTCCTCGTAGTTATCTAAGCTGTCTTTTTCCCTGATTAAGTTCATGAACGCTTCTCTTGCAAGTGTTTTTTTTTCCACACTATCCTCATTTTCTATTTCTTTAATCGTAACAACAAATTTTCTAGTCATATATTTTTTCCTTTCTTTTTTATGATTATTTTTTAACTACAACAATTCAAAGTTATTTAACCATTAATTTCCTCCTTTCAAATTAATAGTTAGACAAATTTTTGAAAAACCCCCTAAGAAATATGAAAAAAATTTAAGAAGTTTTGTCGAATAATTAAATACAATAAAAAAGCAAGGATTTCTCTTTGCTTTTCAAACTAATTCATATTTTCTTTCATATATTTTTTTGTTAGTTACGTATTTAAATAGATAACCATTTTTCTTTTTACACACGATAATACCAATGGTAGGACTTTGATTAATTGTTC
>OGPT01003804.1_pt1 | contig 10430 bp, 8 predicted proteins | sample 1552951 | NCBI WGS metagenome assembly OGPT01 (sample SAMEA2580224, study PRJEB22360) | human gut metagenome | biome: human gut; feature: human-associated habitat; material: faeces | place: Denmark | collected 2008/2010
GCAATGGACATCTTTTTATCATATTCTTCCCATTCCGGCGTAGTGCTTCCTTTGATATAGTGGCTTTCCGCTTCCTGCTTTATTTCTTCTTCAGATAATTGCGAATCAGTCAACGCTTCCATTTTCATCCCCAAAAAGAAAGCAATCTGACAAGCGATAGAAAAATCATATCCTCGCCCAGTCAGTAACGTTTTTTGGACTCTACTTATACTTGCAATTTCATTCAATTCTATTTGCTCATAAAACCGTGTCATATCCTCAACGAACTTTGTCATGTATCGACTATTTCCCGTTGACTTCATGTACTCGGTGTCCCTCATGGCATAATACAAAATAGTGCTGAGTGGAACATCCTTTTCAAAATCTACAGGAGCATCAAAAACCTGTTCTGTGTACTCTGCAAATCTTATCTGTAAAGGATTATCAACAGGTATATATTCTTCTGAATCAGGAATAGCAATCTCAGCAGCAGAGAAATTATATATATTCATACTTTTAGCTGAAACGCTGGAGTCCTGAAGCTTACACTTATGTTTTGGACAAATCCCCATATTCCTTATTTGGTGTTTTCTGTGCCAATATGTTTCCCCATATCTCTGTCTGTCCTCACTTGCACATACAGGACAATATTTCAAGTAGCGTTCTTTCTCACACCTTGGAAGAACTGCAAATAAATGGTGTGCATCACAATTCTCATAACACAGTTTATATAGAGAATCCTTCTTCTGTACCAATGGAATGAATCTAGCATATTGAGGATACATGGTGTGATTTAATACTAAATCCCTCAACGGATACATTTTATCAATACATTCTCTTGCTTCAGGATTGAGATTACCGATAAATTCTTTAATCGGTGTATCTGATTTTTTACAGTACAACTCCTGTAATACTCGTTTATGTGACGTATATCCTGAATGGATTGCATACCGACAAAACCAACTATATACAAGCTCATCTGGATATATTTCAGGAAGGTATGTTATCATATTGCCACCTCAATAACGGTATAAACTTCTTTCAACAATTCTACTACATCCAAATTCTCAGCTTTGGCTCTTTCTGCAATTTCAGTGATAGAATATCTTTCCTGTTTGGGCTGGCTCTGTATCTGATTCTTTTTGACACTGGCAGCAGTCTTTTTCTTTTTGGTTGTCGGTTTATTCTGAATCACAGAGGGCTGTATATATCCATGAAGCAATGTTAATCTCTGTTGGTATGCTTCATTCAGAGTATCCAGATTTAAAACCTCTTTCCCTGTAAGAATTGCTATTTCCTGTGCATCATGAATCAGAGATACCACAACAGAAACGACACCAGCAGAATGTTCATATAACCATTCTGTAATGGCAGCAGTTATCTCTGTTTGATTTTTTAAAAATTGATATTTAAAAATTATCTTGCAAAAGCTCTGAAAATATTCATCATATTTCATTGTTGTATATTGTAACCCTACAGACCGCCTTGCAAGCTGCATAGCCTGTTCAAAAAATACTGTACTTTCAGGAGTACCAACCATGCAAATAGAGATACCCGAATTATTGATAAGTTGAGTCAATGCACCTATCAGGCTCTTTCCATTCTTGGAGTTGACAACATTCTGTATCTCATCCACTACCAGCATACCAATGTTATTTAATGCAATAGAGCTGACCGCACCTATAAGCATATCTGTTGTAGAAGCTCTGGATTTTATTGCATGAATATAATGGTCTGTTCCTAGTTCTTCATCTACTTTTCTGAGGATTTCCAATAATAATCCTTTTACTGAAGAATCAAACGGACACTGTACAATCAGACATGGGATAATCTTTGTATATGGTTTGTCTGTTTCTATGATATGATTCTCAGTAATCAGGGATATAGCTCTACTGATTGCAGATGATTTCCCGATACCAGAAGTACCAATAATCGTGAATGAATCAGAACCTCCCAGAATACCGCTATAGGACTGTTGCTGTATTGCTTTATAGTTCTCATATCTCTGTTTTATTGCCATCTGTGTCCCCTTCTTCTGCATGGAACGAAGCAAAGCAAGGTATAATTTACTGTAGATTTCAAGGCTCATCTGAGAAGGAATATATATCTGGTACAGGTCTGATAATGCCATCAATCTAACTGCTTGGTTCTGCTGGCATATGGTTTCATCATACTCAGGAATGATAGATAATGCAGATATAAGCCCATTCCCTGATTTCATTTCTGGAAGTTTCGTTGTAAAGTCAATCATGCTTCAATCCCCCTAATATAATCAATATGGTTCTTTGTCTGCTCCCTCTGTCTGGTATTCCTGATAGATTTTATATTGACCTTATCAGGATTATTTACAGATGCAGCAATGATTTCTATAGACTGTGCAAGGTTAATCTGTGCCTGTATATTATCCGCTGTAGCAGCCTTTACAAGCTCTTTCTGACCTTTCTGCATTATTTCTACATCTGATAATTCCTTGCCCTTATATCGGCTTTCTATTAAGTCAAATCGGATATAAGAACCATTGTCAATCAACCATACCGCTGATACATCGTCTGGATTATAGGCAACTGTTACCTCTCCACCAGCAAGATATTTTTCTGTGAAATTCTCATGTTTATATCGCATTTTGTTTACTCTGAGTCCAAATCTGGAGAACTTACCTGTAGTCCTTGGAAGAAGGGTTAATACAATCTGTTCTTTATCAACTGTAATCAAATTAGCACCTGTCTGTGCCTTTCCCCATTCCCAGATATTACTTGCAAAAGGTTGAATTTGATTCTGTATCATTCCTTCAGTATATGGGAAATTCTCTATAATCCTCTGTGAGTTGTAATAAATGATACATCGGAGAATAACTTTTTCAAAATCTGCCATAGTAAGGCAAGCATCCTTCCTGTAATCATGCGAACCTCTCTCTTGATAATCTGGCTCTATCACACCTTTTTCCTTCAGATGTGGCTTGTAAGTGTTCTGTACTAAATCAAAGAATTTTTCTACAGCTCCTTTCAGTTCGGGTCTGTAGGATGGAAGATTTACTACAGTTACCCCTAGTTCTGTTATCTGTTCAAAATTCTCTGACTTATATTCAGAACCCATATCAGTTACAAAGATTGCTGGGAGTTTGTCTGCATCCCATTGTGATTTATCAATTCTGATACCGTATTGACCACACCACTTCTGTTTATCTGAAATGATATTTAACATCAATCCTCTGAGAGAATACACACCGCCTTCCCATGACAGGGAATAACCACAACACAGAGAACTATAGGCATCTATGCAAGCGGTCAATATCGGTCTACCTACCAGATTACCAGCTTCATTGACAAGGTAAATATCACACACAGTTGCATCTAACATTCCCATACCCACAGATGAAGCATATTCCTGTATTCCATCCCCTAGCAGCGGTCTGTTATTTTTTTGGTAGTCCTTCAACCCATCTCTTGAAATATAATAGGTCTGCATCTTTTTTGTTCTTCTGTAGAAGTATCGGAACTGATAAAATGAAGGATATTCAGGCAGCAGATTTCCCAGTGAATCACAGTATTTTTCTTTCAATAATAGCGTATATGCCACAGGTAAACTGTTCTTGTGCTTGGTATAAAAGAACTTGTTTAAAGCCCACCTCATATTCTTCTCATCCTGAGATAAAACGCTTTCTTTCACGCTCTGCTTGCGTATAAGTATAGATATATTCTGATAAACCAGATATAAGCAGAGGTAGTATCTGATTGTCTGTTTGCTGACTGAGTTTATATTTGCAAGGCTGTTTATCAGTTCTTTTCGTTTTTTCTGGTCTGATACAAAAGGCAGCAGAGGGGCAATCATTGTATATCTTTCATATGCTGTCTTTCTGCTTTCTGAATCCAAATTATCAAGGTCAATCAGAATGGTATCTGTGATTTCATGTAATATATCTTCAGAACAGGGAACGTATTCATTTATAGCTTCTATATCTGTCCAGACTGGCATAGTTCTTTTGATACAGTCAATGATAAATACTCTGTCGGCTTCCATATCCAGAACCCTTATAAGCTGAGTATCATTCTGCAATAACTGATTCTTCTGTAAGTCTTTATTCTTCATCAATGACCATCCCCCAATCTGATACACCATGATTTAACCAGTAATCTCTTGAAGCATCCAGAAGCTTTACTGTCATAGGCTTTGTGAGGAACTTTCTAAAAACACATTCCCTGACCATCAAATCTCTATCTGATTTGACACAAACAAAGTCTGAGGTATAAACCCCTTCTGATAAACCGTCTAACAACACATTGCATCTGATTTCCTGTATATCGTTGTCATTCTGAAGAATATCTGCATAGTTGGATTGTATTGCATCGTATGTTCTGCATACTTCCTGACTTTTACTTAAATCTTTCTTTTCACACCTTCCCTTGTAACCTTTCTTACGCATAGCAGCACCTCCTGATATTTGGCAATTCCGCTTTTCCCAAAATGGGGTAACACTTCCCAAAAATGTTCCCAAAAACAGATTGAATCTCCCAAAAACGTATTTCTGGGGATTTTTCTTCCCAAAAACATTCTTTCTGGGAAAATAGGAAATTGCTTAAAAGTATTGATTTTACTGGGTTTTCAGAGGTTTTGTCTTGATTTACGAGTTTCCCAAAAACGGATAATAGTAAATACTCTATGTCATAGGGCAATCTCTTTCATTCTGTTTCGGGGCAAAGTTTTTATCCTGTATAAATTCTTTGTCCTTCAGAGATTTCCCCTGTATTCTTCAGTGATTTCCCCTGTCCATTCATGTTCCAAACATAAAATAGATTGCTTCAGAGTAATACCCTTTAACTCTGTATTACATTTTCTGTTCCTCATAAAATTTGAATTTTAAGTCGCTCTTAACACCTCTAAAATCCCTTAAAATAAGGCTTTTCTCCACTTTTCAAATCCTAGAAAACTGCTACCAGATAAGAAAAAAGACCCTGACAGTCTGGAAATTCCAGACCATCAAGGTCATTCTTTATTCTAAATTGCATTTCATGTTTTCACATGATTTTTTTCATTTCACTGGCTGAAAGTTTTGCCCTGAAACTGGATAAAACTGTTTGCCCTATGATATGGAGAATAACCTTGTTTTCTTCATTATAGACAGGTCATTGACTTTTTGCAATCAGAATTTGAAGTATTTTTATACCCCCCCCCGTTTTTATCTCTATATTATGCCTTATTATGGAGGTCAAAATGGGGGGTATTTTCTTTTTTCCATTTAACCACCTGTCGTTCAATCTTGGGGTTTCTGTCAATTTCCGTATCAACCATAACATCGAATATATCAAGAAAATATTTAGGAAATGGTTTGACTCTTAACGCTAATTTATCAAACTCATCCTGATAATAACTTTCTGGAAGTCCTGTAGTTTCAATCTGATTTAATAGTTTCTGATATTCCATATTAATTCTGTTATTTCTATTATTAAATTTCGTTTGACTATTCTTCTTTAAATACTGAATCAAGGTATCTCTAAGTTTCTTTTGTGCTTCTGTAATAGACTTTTCAATACTTCTCTTTGTTCCTGCGGTTATTCTGATTTCCTCATAAGTATAATCCCATCCATACTGTTCACTTATATACTCCTCATAAACACTCTTAAATTCCTGATTTTTTCTATATTTCATTACATTTTCCCAATTATTGCATGGTCTTTTTCGTCTGTCCTCATAATAATAGGTATGCTGCAAAGCATAATTACTAGCTTCAAGAATTTTTTTATCAATTTCTATAGCATCTTTCCTCTCCAATTCATTTACATTAATCCGCTCTTTTCCAACAATGACAATTATCGTACTTGTGCTATAGCGAATTTTCTTTCTTTTTTGCAATGATTCCAAAGTCGAAAAAAGTAATTCTCTCAATTTACTATAAACTGAATCGTAAAAAATTGTCCTTGTCATACTTATGTCAGTATCGCTTTCTATGTAATTTTCTGGTAACGTGTCCTTATAATATTGTATCGGCACTTTATGAAAATGTGGAGAAATAATTCCAATATCATAAAAGAAGTTCTTTCTTGTAGTTATAATAGTTTCATCCTCTGCCTTGTATAAAGCATAAAGTAATGGTATTTCAATAAGCGATTCATAAAGTTTTGGCTTTCCACTTTCTAGCATTTCATTGTAAATTGTACGAATTATAGTAATAGTTTTATTCTTTTCTGTCGGATGTGTTTCCCAATCAAAAAATTGTCTTAACCTATTTTCTTGTGCTATTCTGCTATTTTTTCCAGCTGGTTTTGGTTTCCACCCTACATCTTTAATCAAATCCGCCACACTGGCTCTTCCTATATATTTTTTCCCTTCGTACAATTTTTCCAGATTAGGAACTGAATTTTTATTAGACTCTATCAGTTCAAAACGCTGTAAACTCTTTTTCCGCTTTATCCTTACTTCTTCATCCTCATTTGGCATAATTACCCTGAAATAATAATCATTCAATATACTATTAATCCATAAGTATTTTTCCACTTCTGAAATACCTTCAAACAATTCATATAAATATACTGTATATAAACGAAGCCTATATACATTACCCTCTGGCAGTTCCAATATATGCTTTATTTGTCTATCTCTTGCATCTTTCATATCAAATCTAGGCAATGAAAATACATCAAAATATAACTTTATTTTCCGAATCAAATCTTCTTCAAATTCATACCCATTTTCCAGTTGTCTAAAGATATATCCATAGTCATCCAGTAGTGCCATCAAAACACCATCCTTATTAATATCCGTTTGTTCGTACAAATAGAGTTTTCTATACAAAAATATGTCAAACAAATTTTCTGATATGATTGGAAGTGCTTGTTCGCACGATGTATATTCAGTTGTTCCCTTTAATATTTCATCTTTATTACATTCGATAATTTCATCTATATCTAATAAAACATTATCCTTGCATCTTTTTGTTTGTTCAACTCTTTTTGCAAGCTCTGAATGTATCACTTTAACATTTTCCATTAAATCACACCCCTTTCTTCTTTATAGTTTTTATTAAAAGCTGCTACAAATCTTGTACCTGTTCTGATGTTTTACTCCTTTCACGTTATCGGTACAAAGAATCCTACTATTATTATACGAATTTTTCTTTGATTTTAGGAACTGCTCACATACTGAAATATTATAATGTTATCCGTGCCTAGCCTGATTTCTGACTCCGTTTTTATTTTGTTTATTTTTATGAAATTTTCCAGATATAAACTATTACCAATCATTTTTCAGATACTTATTTTAAGGTTGTTTCTCTTATAACCATCTACATGACAACATAACTTCAACAACATATAGCAACGGAACAGACAACGGTGACGCTTATTTTTCTTTATATTATCATCGCCAAATCACCTTAAAATAAAGTCTGCAAAGTCAATCCATATAACTACATTTCATCATTATATTTTTTATTCTCTGGCTAATTATGCTTTTATCCAATCAAACAACCTTATTTTTAGTATGTGTACCGTTATCAAGCACCGTTGATTTATATTTATCCTTAATTGTAGGCTATATATAATTGTTCCCGTTGCCCTGATTCCAATAAAAAAATGCCTAGGAGGATACCTCTCATGGAGCAAACATACATTGATGAACTCAGGCAAAAATATATCAAAAAACCACCAGAAGGAATGACGCCTAAACTGGTCAGAACGATGACTGACTCCGATTTATTGGATATGCACTACTTCTTAACTTAAGATGATAATCTTGACGATGATGAATTTGAAGAAGGGTTCTATATCGCCCTTTTTTACCCATCGTCTAGATCGTTGTGCCCGCCAGAAGCGGGCATTTTTCATTCAGGGGTTCTCTAATCGGAGAACTTTCCTTTAATATAAAAAAAGAGTGGCAACAGGATTATTTCTAATCCTATTACCACTCTTTAAGGTTATTTAATCTATTTGAATTTTCCATGATAGAATCTGATTGTTTTATGGCATATGTAAATCTGACCTACTGCATCCTGAACACAAGCATATAATTTCTGTCTCTGCTTTAATACTCTTCGTTGTTGTAGACAGATTAGCTCCTGTTCTACCTTTTCCATATCCATTTGAAATGTAATACAATCTTCCTGATGCAATACACAAGGTAATGCTATTGGTTGAATAAATGGAGATTGCATATTATTGAGAAAGTATTTTCTCTTTTTAGTGTAAAAGTAAAATCCTGTTATCGTTGTATCCCTGACACCTAGATTCTTTGCATCTATGAACATATGATAACTTCCCATTGAGTTATCTGTCATAATGGGAAGCGTTGTTCCATAGCTTACCACAATCTTTTTCTCCAATGGTTGCTTATACTGTTTCACCGCTACAACAACTGCAACACCTGTAATCAATGAACCTACAGTTGTTCCAATTGCCCCAAATGCTGACCAGAACAAATTCCAATCCATGACTATTCCCCCTCTTCCATTCTCTCATACTGCTTTTTATATCTGTAATACGTTGGCTTTGTCAGTCCTAACTCTGCAATCAATTCAAATGGTTTTGTTTCTCCAGATAATACCCTTTGATATTCCACACAGAACTCCTCAAAATTCATTGCTTTAGGTCTGCCATAATCATTCCATTCACCCCTTGCTTTCTTTGCTTCGATTCCTTCTCTCTGACGCTTCTCTTTCTTTTCAATCTCAGCCTGTGCCATTGAAGCATATAATTCCAACATCATATTATTGATACATTCAAGCATCATGACAGCCATTTTATTATCCATCTTTGAAAAATCCATCAAAGTAGTAGGCAGCTCCAGAACCATCAAACGAATACCATTGTCTTTATAATACTGAATTTCTTTCATAGTATCAGCTTTATTTCTTCCAAGACGGTCAAGCTCTGTTACTATAAGAATATCACCAATTCGCAATACATCCTCTTTCATTACCTGATAGCGTGGTCTATTGAAGTTCTTTCCTGTCTGCTGGTCTGTATAGATTTTTTCCAATTTGATACCGCTGCTCTTACAATAATCCTCTATCTCTTTTAATCCTCTATCAAGATGTTGGTCTGTTGTACTAGTCCTATGATACCCATAATAATTACCCATGCCTTTTCCTCCGTTCATTTATCCCTCCAAACACCCTTAATTTATGCAACAATAGTACATCCACATTCTCAAAATGTCAACATTTATTTTGAAACTTCTCAAATTTATATATGACTACTTTTTGAGACTATTCTAGTGATACTTTCACATAGTCTTAAAATGTATACTTTTTGATACTTAAACATAATAAAAGCACCTTCAGATTTTCCTTACAAGAATCTATATGGGTGCTTTCTTTTGGTGTATAACCTTATTAGTTTGAATCTCTTTCCATTTTTTCTTTTATTGCTTCTCTAATAAATCCAGCTTTTGTTAATCCTCTGTCACTACAATATTTTTCCAACTTTTCAGCTTCATTTTTTGGCATTGATAGTTTTACCTGTTTATAATTTTGTGCGATATATTTATCATTTGCTTTTCTCTGAGCCTCTGTTAGTGCCATGTTCATTACCTCCCTTTGAGATAGTTTTCTTGCTTCTATTATAACATTAGTACCAATATATGTCAATCTTTCCAAAAAGAAAACCTATCATTTCTGATAGGCTCCCCTTCTGTCAATTATTCCTCAATCAAGATTTTATATCTTATATCATTCGCAACGATAAAAAATACTTCTTTTATTGTATTAGAATATTCTTTCTTGCTTATGTCCTGAATTGCATCAACAGAAATACTTACAACGACAGTCTTGTACTTGTCTACATCTGTTATATATAACCTTCCAGCTTCGATTAATACTGTAGCCTTTACTCTTGCTCTATTCAGTAATATAAAAACAGGTTCTTCAATATAAGTATCAATATGAGCTTTGATTGTCTTTTCTTTAAGCTGCTCCAGATACTTAAATACTTCTTTTCTTGCATCCATCTTCTTTTCATTCATTGTTTTACACATAATGTTTTCCCCTTTCTTTTTTACAGGAAGTCAAGCGGTGAATGGCTTTAAACATCTAGCGTTCTTCTTAGTGCATCTCAGTCTCTCTTATCCTTTTTCACTCTTGCGTTGTCCTCTTGCTTTCCCTTGCGGTACTCCCTTCGACCTTCGCTTGACTTGCTTGTTTTGTTCTTTGTTTGAACAATCATCTCGCAACAACGTTTAGTCGCGCCCATTATATTAGTCGGATTGACCGCTTTGTCTGTTGATATCAAGACAAATTTTTTGACATTGTATTTGTCTGATAAATTGACAACATTTTGTGTCCCAAATACGTTGTTTTTTATCGCCTCACAAGGGCTGTCTTCCATAAGCGGAACGTGTTTGTGTGCTGCTGCGTGGAATACAATTTCAGGTTTATATTGTTCAAATATCTTGTCCATCTTGTGTTCATCACGCACAGACGCTATAAGTACTTTTAAGTCTAAGTTTTTGTGGTAATGTCTGAT